>TARA_R110000850_G_scaffold129266_1_pt1 | contig 29032 bp, 26 predicted proteins | sample TARA_R110000850 | Tara Oceans TARA_R110000850 (sample SAMEA4397586) | marine metagenome | biome: Polar Biome; feature: [SRF] surface water layer (ENVO:00010504); material: water (ENVO:00002006), including particulate matter (ENVO:01000060) such as... | depth 5 m | reverse complement strand
ACCGCAGCACCAAAGAAGTGGATATGTAGCTGATTGGGCTGACAGAACGTCGCGTATTTGAAATGGTGATATTCAAGGTTGCTCACCGAGTGGCACATGTGCTTTTCACCGCTCATGAAAGCGCGATGCCACAGCTGATCGCCATTGCGATGCAAGGAGACACTTCCCTCGACCTCTTCCGGTAGATCACCAACGAAGATTTCAGGACCGATGCTGCAGTCACGCAACTTGGAATGAGCCAAGTACAGATAGTTCTGCTTTTCTGTCACATGATCGGAAAATTCGTTGGCCTGGGAGAAGCCAACTCTGTAGATGCGTCCCTCGTCATTGACAATATAGATGCCTGCAAGCTCGGCCTCTTCGCCACCATCCAGGGCAAAGTCCGGCATGGTGATCTCGGCGAAGGGCGCACGCAGGGTATGCCCAGTGCCTTTGTAGAACCATTCTGGTTGTGCACCCACCTCATCGGATGTGGGCTTTCCGCCAGCAACGCCAAGGTCGAACATGCGCTGTGTATCGGTCGGCTGAGCCGTCTTGGGCTCGGCTTTCTCTGCTGCGTGCATCTGGCTACGGGGCGCTGCGCTGCCAAGGTGGGTCAGGCCGGTACCGGTCAGCAGCAAATTGGCAGGCTCGGGATGGGTGATCGGCGCGCGAAGGCGTCCATCGCGGATGGCAGTGTCGTAGGACATGATGTCACTCGTGCGAAAATCCGCCAACGACTCGACGAGCTTGTTGCCGCTGTTCGCGGCCTGAAGTGCAATGGTGTAGAGAGGCTGCGATAGCAGTTCGAGTTCATCGCCGTTGACGACAGCAGCCACGACCTCATTACCATTATTTTCCACTTGTACAATATGCATGGATGTCGACCTTGTTAGTTGATGAATGCCAGGGACAAGCCGGGAACGTAAGTGATCACCAGAAGGGCCAGCAGCAGCACCAGGAAGAACGGCAGAGAAGAGCGCAGGAATTGCAGCGTGCTCAACTTGGCAATGTTGCAGCTTACGAACATCAGGACGCCTAGCGGCGGGGTAATCTGTCCAATCAGCAGGTTGAACAGCATGATGATGCCGAAATGGACAAGACTGATATCCAGAGCATTCAGCAGAGGAATTAGTATCGGCACGAGGACAATGATCACGGCGATGGTTTCCATGAACATGCCAATGACCAGCAACGCCAGGTTCAGCAGCAGCAGAACCATCAGGGGGTCATCCGTCAGCCCGGTGATCCATGTGACCACTTCCTGAGGCGCTTGCAATATGCTCAGCGACCAGGCTAGAGGCGCCGAAGCAGCAATAATGATCAAGATGGAAGCCGCCTCACGCGACGTGGAGACGAGCAGCTCTCCCATGTCCTTCCAGCTCAATGTTCTGTAAACAAACTTCCCTACGAAGAAGGAGTACGCAACGGCGACCGCGGCAACTTCGGTGACGGTGAAGATGCCCATGCGGAACCCGACGATAATCAATACGGGCATGAGCAACGCCCATACCGATTTCTTGAAGTAGCTGGCCACGCGAGAACGTTGGAAACCTTCATCCTTCGGGTATTGCTTGATGATACTGATGCCGGTGATGAGAAGGGTTAGAAGGAAGGCGATCAGCAGCCCAGGAAGGATGCCTGCAATGAAAAGGTCGCCAATGGAGATATTGGCCTGCCAGCCATAAACGACCATCAGTATCGAAGGGGGAATGATAGGTGACAGGGTGGCAGAAGAGGCCGTGAGAGCAACTGAAAATCCACGATCATAGCCATTGCGTTCCATTTGAGGAACCATGACCCGTGTCGTCGCGGCGCAGTCAGCAAGAGAAGAACCGGAGATGCCGGCCATCAGAACGCTGGACAGGACGTTGACGTGGGCAAGTCCGCCTCTCAGGTGGCCGACCAGGGACCGGGTGAAATCGAAAAGCCTTTCGCTGATACCACTCTTGTTCATGATGCCGCCGGCGAGCATGAAAAGAGGTATGGCCAGCAACGGAAAGGACTCGACTCCGGAAGACACTCGTTGCGCCAATACATTCAGCGGAATATCCAGAGAGATGATGGATATCACGGAGGCACCCAGCATCGCCAGAGCAATTGGCATACCAAGAAGAATCAAGGAAAACAGTACGGCGAGTATAATAATCAGCATTTCACACCTATACATTTTCCATATCTGTTTCGAACGCATTGAAAGAGCGTTCCACGATAGCGTTCGCAATTAAGTGAAAAGCGCTGAATATAAAGAACAGCGGCATTGCATAAGCGAACCAGACAAGGGATATACCCAATATCGGAGATGTACTGCTGACCACCGTCTGGCAGTACTCGTATCCAAGAAACGCCATGGTGCCAAGGATGGCAATGGAGATGAGCAGGACTAGTGTATGGACGATGCTTCTCACGCTGCTCGGCATGGCAGATACCACTGAATCCACAGTAATGTGCTGTTTTTCAGCGAAAGCCACACTAGTGCCCACAAATGTCAACCAGACAATCAGCAGTTTCGACACACTTTCGCTCCATACGAAAGGAGCACCAAGGAGGTATCGAAACGCCACTCCCAACGTGAGAAGCAGCGCCATCACACCCAGAATTACACCGATGGTCACCTTCTCTGTTGTAAGCAAACCACTGTTCACTTTCACAAGAAAACTAGTCATGTTTCACCATTAACCAATCGCCGCCTTGCCCTTGGCGACAAGCCAGCGAGACAAGGCGGAAAGATGGCAGTATTTAGTTGCGGTAGTCTTCAATCGCTGTCATTACGCGGCGATAGTCTTCTTCACCCCAGCGATCGACTAGGTTTTCCCTGGCTTGCTCGGAGGCTTGCTCGAAGGACGCACGATCAATGTCTTCGATAACATTGATCTGGCCGCCAGCACGCAGCTCTTCAAGCATGGAGGCTTCACGCTCGGTCTGCAGCTCATAGTTCTCCTGGGCCAGCTCTTGAACCACTTCCCGGAGAATCTCTTGGTTGCTGTCCGATAGGGACTCGAACTTCTGTGAGTTCATCAGCACAACCTGGCTTTGCAGCATGTGCTTGCTCATGACCAGTTGATCCTGAACTTCATAGAACTTGCGAGAATAGATGGTGGGAATCGGATTTTCCTGACCATCGACAGTACCCTGCTGCAGCGCCAAGTAGACCTCACTGAAAGGTATCGGGGTCGGGGAGGCATCGAACGCCTTCACCATTTCTACCCAGGCCGGCGACTCGGGCACGCGAACCTTGAGCCCCTTCATGTCTTCGACGCTATGGACTTCATCACCATTGAAGGTGAGGTTGCGCCAACCCCAGTACCAGGTCTTTGCCAGAGGAACCAGATTATGTTGCTCCTTCAGCTCATCGAAGATCGGCTGATAGGCTTCCCCTTCCAGAATATGACGTGCTTCATCCCAGCTTTGGAAAATGAAAGGCGCGTTTGAAATTTCCATGGCCGGGAGAAGCGTGCTGGCACCGGAATAGCCCGGTACAACGATATCGACGGAACCATTCTTTGACTGTTGGAGCAGCTGTACTTCTGATCCAAGCTGTTCACTCGGGAAGACCTGAATCTTGAGCTCACCATTGGTTCGTTCTTCTACCCGATCGCCCAAAGTATTCAGCAGTTCGTAACTAGCTTCGCCAGGGTTGAAGGTGTGTGCGAGGCGCAGCGAGGTCGCTGCCTGGGCGTTGGCCGCGGCAACCATCATGGCACCACTTGAAAGCGTAAGGGTCGCAGCCGTCAAAAATGATTTTGCTTTTTTCATGAGTCACCTGTTGTAGCTTTTTTTGATCTGCCCTGGTGAGGGCAACCGGGCAGCATGCGAGGCCAAAGCTAAAGCAAACGTTCATTGTGCGCAATGAACGTTTTGTGATACTATAGTCTAATCGTCATGCTTTCCAAAGCTGATAGGCTTTTTGCCAGTTTGCGATTTCTCCTCCAGAGGCCGTCCATGCAGTTAATCAACAACACGCCCGCTGTCATTCGTTTGCATCCCCAGGACAATGTTGGGGTCGCCACTCGTGCCCTGCCGCAAGGCATGCCGATTGACGATGACTCCAACCTGTCCTTGCAGAATATTGATGCGGGCCACAAGGTTGCCTTGAAGGCGATAGCTGCTGGCGACAGCATCACCAAATATGGGCAGGTCATCGGCAATGCCAGCTGTGACATAGCCCAGGGTGAGCATGTACATACACATAATGTATCGATGCTCGAGCGCACCACATCCCTGGAAGGGTTTTCTCCAGCGCTGACGACCAGCGCTGAATCCAGCACCAGCCACTTCAATGGTTACCTTCGTTCGGATGGTCAGACCGGTACACGGAACTATATTGGTATCCTTTCCACGGTAAATTGCTCAGCTACGGTCGCGAAAATGGCCGCTGAACAACTAAACGCGTCTGGTGAAGTCGAAGCGCTTGGCTATGATGGTGTCGTCCCGGTGACACATGGCTCAGGCTGTGCCATGAATACCGAAACGGAAGGTTTTGCCTTTCTGGAGAGGGTCATCGCAGGCTATGCAAGACATCCGAACTTCGCCTTTGTTCTGATCATCGGTCTGGGCTGCGAGACAAACCAGGTCAAGCAACTGGTCGAAAAATCGGGATTGTCCGATACATCTCGTCTCTACTATTTCAATATCCAGGACATTGGCGGCACCAGGGCAAGCATTGAACTGGCACGCAACAAGATCCTCGACATGGCGCACACCCAACCAAGGCCAGTACGTCAACCCAGTCCTTTGAGTAACCTCACCGTAGCCCTCCAGTGTGGTGGATCGGATGGCTACTCCGGGATAACCGCAAACCCGGCGCTCGGGCACGCCGCGGATCTCATCGTCAAGCACGGTGGAAGTGTGATTCTCAGCGAGACTCCTGAAATATATGGAGCCGAGCACCTTCTCCTGGATCGTGCCGTGAGCAAAGAAGTGGCAGGCAAGCTCCTAGACCGTATCGCCTGGTGGAAGCACTACACAGAGATCAATGGTGCAGAGCTCAATAACAACCCTTCTCCGGGAAACAAGGCCGGAGGCCTGTCCACAATATTGGAAAAGTCGCTGGGGGCGGTTGCCAAAGGTGGGTCCACCAGCCTCAATGATGTCCTCGAGTATGCCCAGCCTCGTACTCGATCCGGTTTCAATTTCATGGATAGCCCTGGCTACGATCCAGTATCTGTCACGGGGCAAATTGCTTCTGGATCCAACATGGTCTGCTTCACCACCGGCCGAGGCTCCGTATCCGGTTACAAGCCAGCTCCGTCCATCAAGCTCGCGACTAATACCACCATGTATGAGCGCATGGCCGAAGACATGGACATCAACTGCGGGGTTATCGCTGATGGCACGGCAAGTGTCGAGGAAGTCGGCGAAATGATCTTTGAGAAGATCATCGCGGTTGCGTCAGGCGAATTGAGCGTGAGCGAAACCCTGGGATATGGCAACAATGAATTCGTCCCGTGGATGGTCGGCGCCGTTACCTAGGGATGCCCCGCCGCCGCAGTGGCAATGGCAGCTTACCAGCCTATCGGTCCGGCCGGTCGTTTGCAGGATGTCAGGTCACCTACCCGACAAGCTAGTAATGACGACGAACCATCGTCGGCCGGCCCTGGGAAGACGCCGCTTGAGGCTGCACGTCGACGCGCCGTCTTGCCAACGCCTAGCGTAGGCAGTGCTGCCCAACCAGCATTGGCTAGCGACAGGCAGGGTGAAGTGCTGAATCGGTCAGGGGCTATCTTTCAGGACGAGAAGTGCACGCTACTATGAAGGTTCGATGGCCTCCGACTGTGTTGGCGAAGCCTGCTACCGACCTTTACGCTCACCCGGTAACATGAATAGACACGCCAGTGAGCAGTGACAACCGAAGGCACGGCCTCGCTGCAGGTACTTTCGTTTTCGCCATATTCCCTTGGCCAGGCGCCTGCCCTTTAAGTAGGACGCTACAAGCAGAAACAGCAAGCGACACGGTATCGGAGAGTCGAAATGGGTACTCTAAAAGATCAGCTCTACCACATATTGGTCGAGAGCATGGAGTGTGGCCACCTTGAAACTGGTCTTGTGCTGCTGGAAAGCAATATTTCTGAGATTTTCAAGTTAAGTCGCTCTCCAGTTCGCCAAACGCTCGAAAGGCTTCACGACGAAGAGAAAATCAGTCGTTTCGACGGAAGAGGATATTTGGTCGGGAACCAACCGAAAGAGGTGATCAGACGACAGATTACCGAGAAGGATTTCTCACTAGCCGGTGGAGAGGTGTCTGTACGGCGCATCGACTCCTGGAGGAAGTTTGCCGAAGAGATTGAGCGTGACATCGTTTATTGCTCGATGCTGGGCCGCATGGAACTAAACGAACTGAAGCTCGCCAAGTCACTTGACGTCAGCCGGACCACCACGCAGAAGATCCTGCTTTATCTACAGTCCCTGGGTTTGGTTGAAAACAATAAATACAGCAGTTGGACGGTGGTACCACTGGATGACGACCGTCTTCACCAACTGTATGCGGCTCGACAGCAGCTTGAACCTTTCATGATCGCTCAAGCCACTGGTCGCCTGCCTGATTCCGATATCAAACGGTACATCGAGCGTCTAGACAGTGCCGAAAACCAATACCCCAATATCCAGGGCAGGCTTCTCGACGAACTGGAAAAAGATCTTCATCAGCATGCCATGGTGGCTGGTGGAAACGATGAGGTCGTGACCATGCTGCAACGTACACGTCCCATACTGCTGATCAGCAAGCACCTGCTGGGGGGCAAGATCGACTTTCCTCAAAGTGATCCCTTCTTTGATGAACACCGGGAAGTTTTCAGCTTGATGCTTTCACGAAAGCCAGAACAGGCACGCAATTCCCTATTCAGGCACCTCACGGCGTCTGAGTCGAAGGTGCAACATCGTTTAGAGCAATTTCGAGACAACCCGGAAGTCAAAATCCCGGAGTATTTAGCCCGTATCATTCACAAGGATGCTGTACGGGCGCGTTGAACCCGATGGCAGTCAGTATCGACTTGCGACAGCAGTATTCGAACGATTGGTAGCCAGTTGACGGGTGCAGTTTCTGAACGCAACACTGTCAATGAGTGGATGATGTAGCCTTATGGTACTTTCGACCATCCCCTATATCCCCAACGAAGATATGGGACTCAAGATCAGCCGGACTCGTCCCTTCGCCGAACTGACCAACGACGAGTTTGAGCATTTGGCAGCCAAAGTCGCCATTGCCGAAAAGCTTGTTATGGATACGGCTTACGAAACTGTCGTACGCTTCCACCAGTACTGGCAGGCCGAGAAGCACCATCTCCCAATAACAAAGCAAGTTCGTGAGGCTATCGAGGCTTATATAAAGAGCCTCCCGATAGCGCAATAAGAAGCGACCACGATCAAGCGCGAAACCATCGGGGTGGTGGAGCTCGGAGGGCCCAAAACCCTACCTGCCGAAAAGGGCTATAGAACGGCTTAGTATTGGCATGACGGCCTTGCGCCGCAGCCCATGGTGCGCTCGATATTTTCGAATGTTGCCAAAATATTGCGGCGGTTCGGCGTGTCAGGCGCGGTTTCGTTCAGCAGCATTGAAAAGAGCTGATGCAGTTTGCCGAGTTCTTGAGCCGTTAATCATTGCCGTTCGTGCATAGTGAGAACCGTGAACAAATGATCTTCTATTTCCGTTTTGCGACTCGACCAATTCGGGCCTTCTGGGGCAGGGGGCGTAGGAAACGGCTGTAATCGGACACCTTCGGGCGCAACGTAGTGGAGAAGGCACATTCCCGCTTTAGTCTGACCACGGCCCCAACATGACGGGAGGCGGTCTCACTGCCTCTCGCCGATCGCCATACTTATCACAGCATACGCGCTGTCGATATCCGCCTTCAGCGCTACTACGGCAGCCTCGGTATCACGGGAAGAGATTGCTACCAAAAGGTCGCGATGCTGGCTATTTGACACGCGATAGTGCCCCGATGACTGCAAAAGGTGGAACTGCGGCGTTATTCTCAACCATAGCGTCGCGATGATATCGAGAAGTAACGGCGATCCCGCATGCTGGTAGATGGCGAAATGGAACTTGTAGTTTTCATGGATGAATTCCTTAACCCGCCCGGCCTTCTCGGCTTTTTCCATCTCGGCAAGGATTCCGGCCAGCTGATCGATAAAGTCCTCGTCCGCAGCCGCGACCGCCCAACGTAATGCGGTCGTCTCGACCTCGATACGAACCTTACGTAGATCGGCAAGCTCTGCAGGACCTAGCCGGGGCACGCCGACGGATCGCCCGGAGACCACGGTCAATGCTCCGAGCGCCATTAACTGCGAGATCGCCTCGCGGACTGGCATGGGACTCACATCTAGAGCCTTAGCGATACGCGCCACCGTCACTGACTCTCCAGGCACAAACGCACCTTGGAGAATCAGCTCGCATAATTGCTGATGCACTTGTGACTGCAAGGTCTCATGCTTCAGCGGCATCACTCCTTCAAACATAGATTTCAATCCTTGTTTCTTTGCTTCAATTATACGCCTGCTGCCCCTAAAGTATACCTTTCAATAATTGATCAAAAATCAAAAACTGCCTATCTTAAAAAAACGGCTCGTAAGAAGCCGCTTAAACAATAGGAGGTCACATGCTGAATTTGAGTTACAAGGGTGCTGTCTGCGCCGCAGCCGTTGCACTTTACTCGGCGGTGCCAACGCCAGGCCATGCACAAGAGGAGCCCTATGACATTTACCTCTCGATGAGCTACAGCGGGAATGACTGGCAGGCCGAAGCCTCAAACATGATCAAGGCGCTGGCCGCTAGCAGCGACTATGCCGACAAAGCTAATCTGGAGGTGCAAGTTGCTGGCCCCAACACTCAACGCCAGATTCAGCAAATAAACGCAATGGTGCAAGCGGGTGCCGATGCCATTGTGGTTTATCCGATATCACCCACAGCGTTGAATAATGTCGTCAGAAGTGCCTGTGCTCGTGGTGTGGAAATCATTGCCTATGATGGCGAGATTACTGAGCCCTGTGCATACAACGTTACCATCAACCAGTCCGAGGCGGGCCGAAAGACGGCGGAATGGCTGGTCGATCAGCTTGATGGAGAGGGTGACATCATTCTCGTCAACGGGGTGCCTGGCACGTCGGTCGACACCGCCCGAACGCAGGCTGCCAAGGAGGTTTTTGCGCAGCATGATGGTATTAATGTCATTGGCGAGGCCGATGGTATGTGGAGCCAAGCTGTTGCGCGCACGGAGCTTAACAAGCTTATGTCGACCCGCGATTGGTCTGATGTGGATGGTTTGTGGATGCAGGTTGGCTGCTATACCGCCAACGCTATGCAACTCGAGTCCGGGATCGCCCCCGAGGATGTGGCCCCCTGTGCTGGCGAAGGATCAAATGGTGGGCGCATTCAGATGCTTCCGTTGGGGACGGAGGTCGATGGGGCAGAGTTACCCTACGCCCCATTCGGGGCCCCTCGCATTTCTTACGCTGCGCCTCCTTATTCCGGAGCGATGGCATTTAAGCTTGCCGTAGATATCCTTGAAGGAAAGGAGGTCGACAAGCGGACCGAACTGCCACTACCACTCATTACGAATGAAACGGTTCAACTGTGCGAGACAGGTAGCTGGGATGAGCAGAAAGCGGGCTGCAATGTCTTCAACCCCAGCTTGGTATCGAACCCCGGATGGTTCGCCTCGATCTTTTCCGAAGAGCTACCGCAGTTGGGCTTGGACGCAGCCCTTGAAGGGCAGCCGGAAAACTGAGCCCTTCTGAGCTCCGGCGGTCTGTGCCGCCGGAGCTATCGAAATTCCGGGACTCCAAGGAAACACTATGTCCGCAGACCATGAAACAGTGCCTGGGATCGAGGTACAGGGCCTAACCAAGGCCTATGGCCCGACCCTGGCAAACAGCGACGTTACATTTAAGGTAGCTCCCGGCTCTGCCCATGCGTTACTGGGGGAGAACGGTGCTGGCAAATCCACCACAATGAAATTGCTTTCGGGACTGATTAGGCCCGACAGCGGTGAAATTCGTATTCACGGCCAACTTGTTGCCCTTAAAAGCGCGCGCGACGCTCACGCAAGAGGCATCCAAACCGCTTTTCAAGAATTAACGTTGATTCCCGATCTGACGGTGCTAGACAACATGCTGCTGCCTCGAGCGCCTTGGACGCTGTTCGGCACACTGAACCGAACCCGCGTTCGGCATGAGGTGCTGCAACATTTCGATGCACTTGAGCTAGATATCGATTCCGACGCGTTGGCATCGGAGTTGAACCTCGCCACTCGGCAGAAGATTGAGATTGCACGCGCGCTTAGTCGCAACCCTTCGGTGTTACTGCTCGACGAACCAACTTCTGCGCTCTCAGGAGAGGATGTTGAATGGCTTGGCCGGATCATAGCTGGCGCGAAAGCGCGTGGCATCACTGTGTTGTTTATTTCCCACCGGTTGCCTGAGGTACGCGCATTCTGTGACACGATGACGATCCTGCGCAACGGCAAATCGGTCTATTCATCCCGTGTGGATGCGGTGACAGACGACGAAGTGGTTGAGTTGATTATCGGTCGGTCGGTCGAAAACGCTTTCCCGCCGCGCCGTCCGGTGTGTGATCGCAGCGGCGAGACGCCGGTGCTCGCTACGCGGGGGCTATCCGCAGGACCGAAGTTGCGGGAGCTTGATTTGTCACTGCATAAGGGGGAAATCTTGGGCATCGCTGGGCTTCAGGGCATGGGGCAGGAGTCACTATTTCCCGCGCTCTTCGGTGAAGAGATAGTAACTGCAGGGCGCATTGAACTGGATGGTAAGACACTACACCTGCGGTCGGCAGCCGATGCACTGGATCCCTCCGTCGCAATCGGTATGGTGCCTGAAGAGCGCAAGACAGGAGGGTTGTTCCTAAAACTGTCAGGTCGTCAAAACGCCACGCTGCCAGCGCTGGGGCGCTTCCATCGTGGCTTACTGCTAAATGAAGGTGCAGAGGCGCGTGCGGCCGCAGGGGCTTTTGCGGCGGTCGAGGTAGATGAGCGTGCACATTATATGCCAGCTGGAGCGTTCTCCGGCGGCAATCAACAGAAGATCGTAATAGCCAAGTGGCTGGTGGCGCAGAGTCGGATCCTTTTGCTCTTCGACCCGACACGCGGCATCGACGTGGGCACTAAGGAACAACTCTACGCGCTATTCCGCGCATTTACCGATGCGGGTGGGTCGGTACTGTTCCACTCCACCGAGATTCCCGAGCTTGTGCATCTTTGTGACCGAGTGGGTGTGCTCTACGAGGGTCGGCTGTCCTCCTGGCTGGAGGGCGAGACGCTGACAGAAAACGCAATTATGCAGGAGACTCTGGGTGGGGTAGACCCATTGGCTAAGGCCGCTGCACGGGAGGCGAGCACATGATGGATCAGGCGAGAAAACAGAGATTTCGCTATCGGTTCGGAATGCTTGGTGGGAGCTTAAATGGGATGATGCTCGCTGCGCGCCGTGGACAGGCAGTCATCGTTACCGTCTTTGTCTTTTTGGCACTGATGTGGCTGAATGCGGGGCTATCCCCTTACCCTCTGAACTACTTCGACATTTCCTTTTTGGCGAGCGGCGGCGCAACCACTGCTATCGCCGCTGCAGGGCAGTCGTTAGTGATCCTTTCTGGCGGTTTCGACCTATCGGCCGGGGCAGTTGTTTCGCTGGTCAACGCCGTGCTGGCGACCTCAATGGATCCTGCACAGGAGGAGGCCTCAGTTCTCCTCTGGACGCTCATAGGCATCGGCATCGGAGCCTGTGTCGGTGCAGTGAATGGGTTCTTTGTAGCGGTAATGCGACTGCAGCCCATCGTGGTGACGCTTGCGGTAATGTTCATCGTGCAGGGCATTACACTTCTGGTAATGGCTAGCCCGGGCGGTTTCGTGTCGCCCTCGCTGGGCATGGCCTACCTGGGGGATGTGATCCCGGGTCTGCTACCTGCACCGGTGGTGTTGTTGTTAGTAGTGGCCGTGTTGTGGCTCTGGCTGAAGCGCACTTCCTTCGGTGTGACGCTGTATGCCGTGGGAAGCGACTCAGAGGCTGCGGGCACCACTGGGCTACATACCAAGGCGGTGACTTTCGCGACCTATGTTCTCGCGGGTGGTCTCTATGGTCTTGCTGGTGTATTCGTGAGCGCGCAAACCGGGGCGGGCGACCCACTGGTGGGTAATTCTTTGTTACTGCCGACTTTCGCAGCAGTGGTGATAGGTGGTACTCGATTGGGCGGCGGGAAGGGCGGCATAGTAGGCCCGCTCTTTGGCGCCTACGTGCTAATGATCGTTGTCAATCTGCTATTGTCGCTGAACGTCTCAGCCTATTACTCAACCATCGCTGAAAGTGCGGTACTTATGATCGCCGTTCTGATGGGGTCGCTGTCGCGTGATAGCGTGCTGTCGAAGCGACTGCGTGATTTGAAGGCAGGGCTTGGCGCGCGGCGCGCCGGGCAGCTAGCTGGGCAACGCGCGCGAGAGGATAGACGGTTGACCTTCACCGCGGCCGGTGAAGATGTGCCACCTTCAAGTTTTCTGCAGCGACATGGGCCTACGCTACGCCATGTACTGCCGAGCTACATCTGTTTGCTATTCGTGATAATCGTCTCGCAAGTAGTTCTGAGCAATGTCTTCGGCAATCAACGCTATTGGGACTCCCTGCTTGTGCTGTCGAGCTTCCTGGCCATCCTCGCTCTGGGTCAGGGGGCGGTGATCCTCACTGGTGGACTCGACCTGTCACTACCTTGGTGTATCGCACTCTCAGGTGTGATGCTCACCGGGCTCGTCGGCGGGCAGGATATTGGCCTCTGGATCGCGATTCCGATCGTACTTCTCGTAGCCACCACCATCGGTGTGCTCAACGGGCTAGGTGTGGTCGCCCTAGGCCTTTCCCCCATCGTCGTGACGCTTGCAATGAACGGCTTCCTGCAAGGTGCAGCACTGATCTGGTCGGATGGCTCGCCTGCCGGCTTCGCACCTCCCTCCCTGCGCTGGCTTATGACCAGTAAGGTAATGGGCTTCACTCCAGTGACCCTGTTTATGGTGGTCTTTGTCGCTTTCGCCATTCTGCTGCTTAACCGTACCAAATTCGGTCGTCAGGTCTATGCCGTGGGCAACAGTGAGCTTGCTGCACGCTTGTCGGGCGTGCCCGTCGGACGAGTAATTGTTTCGGTCTACGTGCTCTCAGCGCTTTGTGCGGCGCTGGTGGGGATTCTACTTGCTGGATTCTCGGGTCAAGCAAGCCTTGGCATGGGTGATGATTATCTGCTGCCCTCGATTGCCGTTGTGGTGGTTGGCGGCGCCCTCATCACCGGTGGCCGGGGCCATTACGTAGGGATGTTGGGTGGGGCACTGCTGCTGACTGCAATGCAGATGTTGTTAGCGGGTACGTCACTGCCAAGCGCTTTCCGAGCGGTGTTCTTCGGAGTATTAATCCTGGCGGCAGTGGTCGCAATCAAGGAATGAAGGAGAAGAGACAATGACTAGTATGAAATTGCCAGGCCTAAGCGGTTTGCGTGTGGCCGTTACCGCTGGGGCCGGGGGAATCGGCTTCTGCATCGCACGGGGGCTGATACAGCAAGGAGCCCGAGTCGCTATCTGTGACGTGGATAAGATGTCGCTCGACGCCGCGGCAGAAGAGCTGGGTGTCGAGGTCGCCACCGTTGCCGATGTTTCCGACGAAGCTCAGGTCGCAGATTTCTTCGCTGCAATAAAGACAAAGCTCGGCGGTCTCGACGCCCTAGTGAATAACGCTGGAATCTCCGGGCCAACTGGCGGTGTCGAGGAGATACCGCTTGCCGACTGGAAGCGCTGCATCGATATCTGTCTGACCGGTCAGTTCCTGTGCTCGCAACACGCAGTGCCCATGCTTAAAGCCGCCGGTGGCGGCGCCATCGTCAACATCTCCTCGTCAGCGGGGAAGTTCGGATATGCTTACCGCACGCCCTATTCCTCAGCCAAATGGGGTGTCATCGGCTTCACCCAATCCTTGGCCAAAGAGCTGGGACCGTCGAACATCCGGGCCAACGCAATCCTGCCAGGGATCATCGAAGGGCCGCGTATGGAGAACGTGATTACTGCCCGTGCTGAGCAAACTGGCGTTAGCTACGAGCATATGAAAGCGGAGTACCTTGGACGCATTTCGCTGCGCCGAATGACCCCTCCAGAGGATGTGGCGGACATGGCAGCCTATTTGATCTCAGAGGCTGGGAGAAACCTTTCGGGCCAGAGTTTTCCCGTTGATGGCAACGTGGAGGCACTGTGATGTTAGCTCCTGTCGCTTGTATCGGCTCAGGACTGATTGGACGGTCCTGGGCGATAGTCTTCGCCCGAGCGGGCCACGAGGTTCGTTTATGGGACGCCAAGCCCGAGGCATCCGAAGCCGCCCGCGCCTTTTGTGCCGAGGTACTACCTGAGTTGGAACAACTCGGCCTCATCGACTGCACCGCCACCGATGCTTTGGCGCGCATCCACACAGCCAGCACGTTAGAAGAAGCGCTTGATGGTGCCATTCACGTACAGGAAAGCACCTTCGAGAATCTTGTGATAAAACGGGAAATCTTTGCGCGGCTTGATGCGGTGGCTGCACCGGAGACTGTGCTAGCCTCCTCCTCCTCGGCGCTGCTTCCCTCGGCCATTTCCGAGGGGCTAAAGGGCCGCGCCCGTGTCATGGTGAATCATCCAATCAACCCGTCCTACCTCGTGCCGGCGGCCGAGCTGGTACCAGCGCCTTGGACCGACAAATCGCTAATAAACCGCACGGCGGAAATGCTGCGGGCCGCCGGTATGCAACCCATAGTCATGACTAAAGAGATTGATGGTTTCGTTATGAATAGGATGCAAGGCGCGCTTTTGCATGAGGCGTTCCGACTTGTCGCAGGCGGCTACGCAAGTGCTGAAGACGTCGATATTGGAATCCGGGAAGGTCTTGCGCTGCGTTGGTCCTTCATGGGGCCCTTCGAGACTATCGATCTCAACGCCCCCGGCGGTGTGCGCGACTACGTCGGCCGTTATGCCGGTGTCTATGAAAACTTAGCTGGCCAGCCCGCAGCCGACTGGCAGGGTAAAGTGTTGGACCAGATCGAGGCGGATCGCCGTGTGGCGCTGCCCCAGGAGAAACTTTCCGAGCGCCAAGCTTGGCGTGACCGCCGGCTGATGGCGCTGGCCGACCACAAGCGGCGTGCCGCGAACGAGATTGGAGACTAACTCATGCCCAACAAGGTTATTATTACTTGCGCCGTGACGGGCGCAATCCATACCCCGACCATGTCGGAACATTTACCCATTACACCTGATGAGATCGCTGAGGCAGCAATCTCTGCAGCAGAGGGGGGCGCGTCGATACTTCACCTCCACGCCCGTGACCCTAAAACGGGCAAACCCGATCAGTCCGCTGAAGCATTCAGGCCATTTCTAGGGCGGATCAAACAATCTACCAATGCGATTGTGAACATCACCACGGGCGGCTCACCCTATATGACCGTGCAGGAACGAGTGCAGCCAGCCGCGCAATGGCAGCCTGAGGTTGCCTCGTTGAACATGGGGTCAATGAATTTTGGTTTCTTCCCACTGCTCGCAAAGTATAAGGAATTTAAGTACGAATGGGAGCGAGATCACCTTGAAGGTTCGCGAGACTTGGTCTTTCGAAACTCGTTCAAGGATATCGAATACGTGCTCGAAACCTGCTATGGCAATGGCACACGGTTTGAATTCGAATGCTACGACATTTCGCATCTCTATAACCTCGCGCATTTCGCTGACCGAGGCTTGGTGAAGCCACCTTTTTTCGTGCAGTCGGTGTTCGGTCTTCTGGGAGGAATCGGCACACATCCCGAGGATGTGATGCACATGAAGCGCACCGCCGATCGTCTGTTTGGCAGTGATTACCGCTGGTCCGTACTTGGAGCGGGTAAAGATCAGTTCCGTATCGCCACGCAGGCAGTTGCGATGGGTGGAAATATCCGCGTGGGATTAGAGGATTCGATCTGGATTTCCCGCGGCAAACTCGCGGAGTCTAATGCCCAGCAGGTAGTCAAGGCGCGAAACATCGTTGAGGGGCTAGGCCTGGAAATTGCGACGCCCGATGAAGCACGAGAGATGCTCTCGCTCAAGGGTGGCAATGCGGTGAATTTTTGAGGAGGAGAAAATATGCAAATTGACATATTACTGGACGTCAAGACTACGCTGGGCGAGGGTCCGGTGTGGGATGTGGAGCAACAGCGACTCTATTTTATCGACTCAATGGACGGTCGGGTATTTCGCTGTGCCGCTGACGGAACAGATCTGAGAGCTTGGGACGTACCGGGCAAGATCGGCTCGATGGCGCTTCGCAAGAATGGTGAGGGGGCTATACTTTCACTCGATAAAGGATTCTGGCTCCTGGATTTCAAAAGCGGTCACTGCGAGCTGTTGCATGATCCTGAGTCCAATCTGGTAGATACGCGCATCAACGATGGAAAATGTGACCGGATGGGGCGCTTCTTTGCCGGGTCGATGGATATGATGGAAGAGGGTCCGAAGGGGGCACTCTACCGCGTTGACCCGGACATGACCGTGACCAAGCTCGAGGATGGAATCATTTGTTCCAATGGACCCTGCTTCAGTCCCGACGACAAGACCTTTTACTTCACCGATACCTGGACTGGCGAAGTCTGGGCTTATGACTACGACATCACCACGGGCGAGATTTCTAATCGGCGAACCTTCGCCAAGGTTGATACGTTAAATGGTGGAGCTGCGGACGGAGCAACGGTGGACTCCGAAGGTTACTACTGGATGGCATTGGTCTATGACGGGCGGATCTGTAGGTTTGCGCCCGACGGCACACTAGACCGAGAAATCGAGATGCCGGTAAAAAAAGTGACGAGTGTGCAGTTTGGCGGACCCGATCTAGACGTGCTCTACGTTACCTCTATGGCTAAGCCGCCGCTACCTCGCTTCCCGAGCGACGGAGTGCAGCGCGGCAGTCTCTTCGCCATCACTGGACTGGGTGTTACAGGTATCCCAGAGCCCCGCTTTGGTGGCTGAGTCAGGGGATACTGACCAATTAGACGGGTAAGGTTCCGTTAGGTCGCGGATCACGTCCGATTACTTGCACATGAGTCAGGAAAAGACGAGCCAGCTGGGCTCTAAATACACCCTTTGCCACCAGATCCGCCCCTCGAGGGGCGGATCTGTTTCGGACTGATCTGGAGGCGCCACTAGCCACCTACATGCATGGAAAGAAGCCAGTATGCGTCGGACACCTTCCAGAAGCTGCTAACGCAACATGGTTATCGGTGCAACATGAGTCGACAGGGAAATTGCGGGGATAATGCCCCATCAGAAAGCTTCTTCCATACTCTGAAGACGGAACTGGTTCACCATGAAGACTTCAAAACGCGGGCTGAAGCGAAGCATGTGATCTTCGAGTATATCGAAGTGTTTTATAACTTGGTGCGGCTGCACTCCAGCAATGCTATATGAGTCCAGTAAACTATGAGTTAGCGCTACCAGCAGCTGCTTAAATATATGTCCGGAAGACTGTTGCCAAATCAGCACAGAGGCAGTAGAAGCCATTGATAAAAGCCGTGCAGACAACACAAGCAAGATACTCCTAGCCGTTGACGCTTATGAATTACCGAGTGCTTTCAGGATCATCGGAGCTGGCGTACACGACAGCTCCGAGGCACAGACGCTGATTAATGAGTTGCCAACAGGCGGGACATTAGCGGCTGACAGGGGGTATGACAGTGAGCGAATCCGTGAGCAGGTCGACGCCAAGGGGATGGACTCAGTTATACCACACGAGCGCAAATAAAAGACAGGAAATGGTAGATTAGACAGAGGGTTATATCGCAATCATCACCTTTTAAAGAATGCCTCTGCTCGATTGAAGCCGTATCGCGCCATAACGACACGTTACGACAAGCTCAAGCGAAGCTAAGAAATTATAGTGGCCTGAGCTTGTAGTTTTTAATGGCTGCCCATGTGAACGTCAACAGGCCCTAGACAATAGTCGCAAAATGCAAATGTTAATTTGACAGGTCAATGTTAATTTATTATCTGTATATGCAAACGTTTTAAATTTTGTGAAAAGGGCAATTTTTCACATGTAGTATTAACATGCGCATCTATGCAAACGTTTGCAAAGATAGCTATGCTATTGGGAGACGCACATGCCCGAACGAATAAATATAACTAATCTGTCCAAGCGTTATGGAGCCACTGTCGCACTAAGTGGAGTGGATATGGGCATTCTGCCTGGGGAGGTGCATGCCATTCTTGGGGAAAATGGTGCTGGTAAGTCCACCCTGGTTAAAATTTTATCGGGGGTAGTTAGCTCAAATGCTGGGACTATATCGCTCGATGAAGAATGCATTCGACCAAGCTCAATCATAGAAGCAAGACGCTGCGGAATTGCTACTGCATTCCAAGAGCTTAGTCTAATTCCTAATATGACTGTTGCCGAAAATATTCTACTGCCCCGTGCTTCTTCCGGACGGTTTTGGCCAGAATCCAAGGCTAGCATTTTCGAGCGTGCTCGAGAGGTGTTAATCGAATGGGAAGTCAATGACATTTCATCTCAGTCGATTGTTGCTGATCTGACGTTAGCCCAGCGGCAGCGTATAGAGCTAGTTCGTGCGCTCAGCCATGCTCGCTGCCTACTCATTCTCGATGAGCCTACGGCCGCGCTTCCTGATACCAGTTGGCTGTTTCGTCAAATACATCACCTCACGTCGCGTGGAGTGAGTGTTTTGTATATTTCACACCGCCTCAATGAAGTAAGAGAAATATGTCAGAGGGCTACTGTACTGCGCAATGGCGCAAGTATGGGAACTGTTGATCTAGCAGGTGTCGATGACGAAGATATTTTTACAATGATGGTGGGCCATGGATCGAGTAAAAAGAAAAGAGTCTCCCAAGAGAGCTCGACTAACGGGGAGGTATTGCTTGAAACATATCAACTAAGATCGAAAATGCTGAAAGGAATTAATCTTCAACTTCATGCTGGCGAAATCCTTGGTGTGGCTGGGTTGGAGGGGCAGGGCCAGCAGGAGCTTTTTCGTTTATTTGGCGGGTTACATAAACCGACATCAGGAGAAATAAGAGTCGGAGATAAAGTCACTTCGCTGAGCTCACCTCGAAAGGCTCTCCAAGTTAAACCTGGTATCGCATTCGTGCCTGAAGAGCGAAAGACTGAAGGCATATTTGCCAGCTTAAGTGCAGCGGCCAATATTTCGATACCGCATTTCGCAATGACAGGTTGGGCGAAGCTCGTCAATGGTCGGATCGAACGTCATTTAGCAGCAGAAGCCGCAGACCAAGTTGGCTTAGCGCCGCGCTATCTCGGGTTCGAAGTTGGCCATCTCTCTGGGGGAAATCAGCAAAAGGTACTATTGGCTCGAGCTCTGATGACAGGCGCTAAAATTCTGGTGCTATTCGATCCAACTAGAGGGGTGGATGTCGGCACCAAACAATCTATCTATTCAATGATGCGACACTTCGTAGACCAAGGTGGAGCTATCATTTTCTACTCTTCCGAGCTCTCCGAATTAGTCCAGCTCAGCTCACGCTGCCTAGTTGTCTATGATGGCCTCATCACCGATGACGTCGCAGCAAATGAAATTTCCGAGGAGCGGTTACTGGCTTCTGCACACGGTCCAGGGAACGCTAGGAAGGACAGTCTGCAGGAGGCTGTGTGAATCTTCAGATAATTCCAAAAAACTACAGGGGCGTCACCGCATGACCATTAAGAGAATCGCCGATAGCGGCCTAATGATCATGGTAATTTATATATTAATTTTCGCCATGTACGGAGCGGTACAACCTTCCGCGCTCTCAGCTTATTCAATTCAAGGCTTGTTCAACAACTCTTTACCGTTGATGTTGGCAGCTGCAGGCGCCACATTTGTCATATTACAGGGAGGGTTTGATCTTTCTGTCGCCGGTACCATTTCACTGGTGAATGCTATTGTAGCGGTGTTGCAATTCGATGGTGCTTTGGGTGCCATTGGCATGCTAGCCATTGCACTGGCTGTTGGGATATTAGTCGGTGCTATCAACGGCTTTGTTGTGGCTTATTTAAAGGTCCAGGCTATTGCCGCCACTCTAGCTACTATGATCATTTGCCAGGGAGTCGCGTTACTAATTCTTCGGGCTCCAGGTGGCTATGTATCGGACTTCATGACCTACGAACTTACCGGCAGTATGTCCGGAATCCCCGTTGCCATCATCATTGCTACCTTGGTGGCATTGTTATGGTTTGTGTTCCGCAGGACTAACGCCGGACGAAATCTGCTTGCAGTCGGTCAGGACGCTAAAGCTGCCGAGCTTTCGGGTATTAACGTGGCAAGAACGCAGTTCTTTTCTTTCATCTGGGCTGGTGCCTTGTACGCATTAGCGGCCTATTTTCTAGCTGCTCTGACTTCAACTGGTAGCCCCTCTGCGGGGGAGCCTTTCCTGTTGCTGACTTTTGCAGCTGTAGCTCTAGGTGGAACGGCTTTTGGTGGTGGTCGAGGTAGCGTGACTGCGTCTCTCTTAGGTGCCGCTACATTAGTATTGATGCAAAAACTCCTCTTCTCCGTCGGAGTATCCTCTTTTTACACTGGAATGATTCAAGGGATGATCATGGTCTTGGCAGTTCTATTCTCTGGCGCTGTGCAGTTCGTCGTTGATAGGAGAAATATCATATGAATCAATCCTATAGTACAGCCGACAAACAGGACACTCGTCAGGCCCAGCGTTTTAGTAGTACATCCATCGCAGTACTGACAATTTACAGCTTAGTTGTGCTCATGATCTTTGGCTCGCGACTAGTCAGCCCATCGCTTGGCGGTCTATCTCAACTGATGACCGTACTGTACCTGAGCAGCTTTCTGGTTATATGCGCCTTTGGGCAGGGATTAGTGATAATGGTGCGTGGGTTGGATCTTTCTGTGGCATCAATGATTACTTTGGGTGGTGTATTATCAACGACATTTATGCAAGGAACTAATGAGGGGCTCTATTTCATAATTCCTGGGATTCTACTCATTAGTGCCTTGGTGGGGGTGATTAGCGGATTTGGTATAACGCGTCTATCCATCCCTCCTTTTATTATGACTATGGCGATGGGGTTGATTGTATATAGCGTGTGCTTAGGCTTCACTGAAGGTACTCCGCGAGGGTTTCCGGCACCGATTTTAAATGCTTTTATGCAAAGTAAAGTATTCGGCGTGGCATTGCCGATCCTACTAATGCTGATATTAATTGTTATATTTACCACTCTACAGTCCTATTCTGCCTTTGGTCGCAAGTTGAATGCCGTAGGTAATAATCCTGATGCTGCTAATATCGCTGGGATTACAGTAAAACGAATGACTATCTCCGCCTATGCCATATCAGCTGCCTGTAGCGCTCTCGCCGGGGTACTTCTGGCTGCATATGCCAATGGAGCAACCCTGAGAATGGGAGATGATTATTTGCTTCCTTCTATAGCAGCAGTTGTTGTGGGAGGGTCTTCCATACTGGGTGGACGTGGTAATTTTCTCGGTACAGTAGGCGGTGCTTTATTACTTACCACATTGAGCTCCATGCTTAGCGCATTAGGCGTTGGTCAAGGATGGAAAACAGTTCTCGAAGGGGTTGTCATTCTTGTCGCATTACTAATGTTGCGTGAGCAAGTATTTGCTAGCCTTCAGTCAATGTTTAAAAGATCAAGCTAAAGCCATAAAGAAGGAGGATTTGTAGACTAAATAAAAACTAACAATGAATAATGCAAACGTTTTAAAAATCAAGACAAGCCCAAGCTATAACCACAAGAAGACTGACCAGGGGGTCTCCATGTCATTAATTACAAAGAAAAAGCACATTACGCTAGCTGCTGCTCTAGGCGTCTCCATGCTTGCCGCTGGAATGCAGCCGGCCGAAGCCAAGACCGAAGATGGGAAATGGCTAATTTACCTCTCTCTTAGCTATTCAGGTAACTCTTGGCAAAGTGAAGCGGCTAATATTGTCAAGGCACTTGCCCAGACACCACCGTATGACGAAACTGTGGAACTTGTTGAGGTCATTTCTGGCACAGACCCTCAGTCACAGATCTCTGACTACGAAAGCATGATCGCTAACGGAGCAGACGGCATTGTTAGTTTCCCCATCTCTTCCAACGCGCTAAATCGAACGGTTAGGCATGGCTGTGATCAAGGTGTCTTATTCTTTATGTACGACGCCACTGTCACAGAACAGTGCGCCTATAATGTCAGTTATATCACCTCTGGATTTGGCGAGAATACCGCTCAGGCGCTGGTCAACGAGCTACAAGGTGAAGGCAAGATTTTCCTCTCACGTGGGGTGCCGGGTAACTCTGTAGATGAGCGCCATACTAATGGGGCCATGCATATATTCGATCAGTACCCTGGGATTGAGGTTGTTGCCGAGTACTACAGTAATTGGGACGACCGTACAACGCAGCAAGAAACGTCCAAAGCACTTGCAGCGCATCCAGATGTTGACGGTATCTGGGCCCAGGCGGGTGAATATGGCGCTATTCAGGCGCTTCTACAAGCTGATGAGAATCGTCTAGTGCCAATCACTGGCGAGAATTCCAATGGTTTCCGCCTAGCACTTGCCAACGAAGAGTATCAGGCCAAGGGGCTCTCAGGAGTATCTGCCGGTTCCCCACCTGCGCAATCCGGTTTTGCTTTCAAGCTGATGATGGAGATGCTCGAAGGCCAGCGTGAAAGCTTGCCGGAAGACAAGCGCAATATTCAATACCCACTTCCCTGGGTTTCAGCAGGTGACGTGCAACTTTGTGAGGGAGATACTTTCGAGAATGGCTGTAACACTTTTCCCGAAGACAAAGTACCCAGTTCTTTCGTAACCGAAGTTTTCAATCCTCAACTTCTGCCTGAACTGTCATTAGCTTCAGCATTAGAGGGTAGTCCTACTCCTGGCGCTACAATCCAGCCGCTACCTGAGGATGTGATTGAAAACGCGCCTAATGAGCCTGGCATCAACTGCCGCAGCTGCGATACTCCTGAAAATCTCTATAAATTGACTACGGTGGAAGCAACTGTTTCACCATAAAACTAGAGGCCATTGTTACTCCGGTGGCAATGGCCTATAGAGCTCTTAAACCTGATAGACACATTTACCGCCTTTGAGAGATAAACAATATGCCTGTCGAATACTTAAAGCATGGAAAAGCGGAATCTGAAATCAGTGATGATGATAACAAGATCCGCGTAATCGTTGAGTCTACGCTCCATGAAATCAAATCACGTGGGGACGACGCCGTGCGTGAGTTATCTGAAAAATTCGATAACTACACCCCGCCCAGCTTCAAACTAACGCAAGAAGAAATCGATAACTTAATTAGTGAGTTATCGCCACAGGAAGTCTCTGATATAAAATTTGCCCAAGAACAGGTCAAACAGTTTGCCCAGGCACAACGGGATACAATGCTCGACCTTGAAGTTGAGCCTTTACCGGGTGTTATTCTTGGTCACAAAAATATCCCTGTGCAATCGGTTGGTTGTTACGTACCTGGAGGCAAATTTCCCATGGTGGCCAGTGCGCATATGTCAGTGGCCACTGCCTCCGTCGCAGGCGTCCCCCGCATAGTCGCCTGCACCCCACCTTTTAAAGGCCGTCCTAACCCTGCTGTCATCGCCGCTATGCATTTTGGGGGTGCCCACGAGATTTATGTATTAGGTGGTATTCAAGCAGTCGGTGCCATGGCCTTGGGTACTGAAACTTTGGCACCGGTGCACATGTTAGTGGGGCCGGGTAATGCCTTTGTGGCTGAAGCTAAACGCCAACTATTTGGTCAAGTAGGGATTGACTTATTTGCCGGGCCGACTGAAACCATGGTGATCGCCGACGAAACCGTAGATGCCGAACTTTGTGCGACAGACCTGCTAGGACAGGCAGAGCATGGGTATAACAGCCCAGCCGTTCTAGTAACCAACTCTCGTCAGTTGGCCGAGGCGACGATGCTTGAAGTCGAACGGATTCTGGGAATTTTACCCACCGCTGAAACAGCAGCAAAAAGTTGGGAAGATTACGGTGCTGTCATCTTGTGTGATACGTACGAAGAAATGCTGGAAGTCGCCAACGATATAGCAAGTGAACACGTACAGGTCATGACGGATAGAGATGACTGGTTCTTAGAAAATATGACTGCGTATGGTGCTCTGTTCCTCGGGGCTCGAACTAACGTGGCCAATGGCGATAAGGTTATTGGTACTAACCATACCCTACCAACGAAGAAAGCAGGACGCTACACGGGAGGGCTTTGGGTCGGCAAATTCCTCAAGACTCATAGCTACCAGAAGATCCTCACCGATGAAGCGGCAGCTATGGTCGGTGAATACGGCTCCCGGCTGTGTATGCTGGAAGGGTTCGTTGGCCATGCAGAACAGTGCAATATTCGTGTGCGCCGTTATGGTGGAGTTGAAGTGCCTTATGGCACCGCTGCCCCCGTGATACATAAGTAACATCAACCGACGAAAAGGAAACAATGCATGGAAGGCGCCGAACAAAAGCGCATCAAGCAATCCGATATCACTCGCATTACAGTTAAGGATATAGCTATTGAGGCTGGCGTCTCCGTCTCAACCGTTTCCCGAGCGCTGGCGAATGATCCTGTGATTGCGAAAGAAACCAGAGAGCGCATCACGATGAAAGCAAAGGAAATGGGCTATAGACCCAATTTCTTTGCTAGAGGTTTGATTCGTCAGCGCAGTGGTGTTGTTGCCCTTTTCGTAAACAATATTACCAACCCTTTTTACCCTGAAGTGCTAGTAAAACTATCTCGGCGTTTGCAAAAAATGAAATTGCATACAATGATTTTTACTTCGGACGATGGTGTAGAAGACTCAGTCCCGGCGTTGCAGGAAATTAATCCTGACGTGGCAATCTTACTTGCTGCCACTATGAAAGCAGATTACTTGCAAGAGTTTAATGACAGTAATACACCTATTATCCTCTTCAATCGCTATGTTGCGGGTGCCAGGGCAAGCGCCATCTGCTGTGACAATATTGGCGGTGGGCGGCTTGTTGCTGAACGTCTAGCGGAGTCTGGCCGTCGGCATCTTGCTTTTATTGAAGGGTTGGCAACGGCAAGTACTAATGCCGACCGCTTAACTGGTTATTTGGAAGGTATCGATGCCTCTGGTTTGCCAGACCCTGTGATCCATTCTGGGGGTGACTTCTCTTACGAAACTGGTTATGACGGCATGCAGGCGCTTTTTGCCAGAGATCAACGTATTGATGCGGTTTTCTGTGCCAACGACATCATCGCTGTCGGTGCCAGTGATTGTATTAGGCGTGAACTGGGTCTAAGGATTCCCGAGGACATCGCGATCGTAGGGTTTGATGATATTGCTTTAGCTTCATGGCCTTCACATGATTTAACCACTGTTCGTCAACCGATGGATGACATGATCGAATGTGTCATAACCGAAATCTTGCGCTTTCAACAAAACCGTTCTGCGGTTCCTAAGCAATACTTTATGCCTGGAGAGTTGATTATCCGTGGCTCAGCAAAACTAGCCAGTGGGAGGGTTAATGAATAAAACAAATATACATACAGCCCATTGTGATGTTTGGGAAACTCAAGATAGTACCGAGCCTTTAGTTGCGCCTCCTCCGGGATACGCCCCTGATACAGCGCAATATCTCACTGGTATAAGGCCAGTCTATGATTCGCTTGGTCGCGTTATGGCGCAGCTAGCGGGGATTTTCTTATTGTACTTGTCGAGCCAGCAGCGCGAGTTACCATTGGATCACGGCATGTTCAATTTAGCGCAAGAACAACTGGATAGCTGCGAAGAACAGCTACGAGCTCTTAGGATTCCTCACCAAGCTAGGCGTCATCATGGTCTGCTTTCAGAGATGTGCAAACACCTCCAACAGGTTAGCAAGCGTATCGATAGCATCGAAACCCATCAACGCAATATTTTCGACGATACAGATACGCGTCTTTTAATGCGTCAATTAAATAAAGCACAGCGATGTTTCATCGCCACTTCAGAACCCGGTGCGCACCTTAGTCCTGTGGATTTTAGCCACGCCTGCTGCAGCTGTGGCGTTTCAAAGGGCGTTTAGCCCAGCCAAATAAACTCTATAAGGAGAACAACATGGCAAACTATTCAATTCATGTCTTGGAGTATAGCTACGTTGCCAATTACCATAAAAGTGGCGTGCTCTACGGTGCTCATAATGAAGGCTATGTAAAACTACCTTATTGCTACGTTCTAATACGCAGTAACGATCACATAGCGCTTGTGGACGTAGGTTATAACCATAAAGACTATGGCCAGCATCTTGCTGAAAAATTTGGCGTGGAAAACTGGCGCTCACCCAAAGTAGTTCTGTCTGAGTTGGGACTTACGCCGGAAGATGTCGATACCGTCTTTATTACACATGCCCACTTTGACCATTTTGGAAGTGTCGAGGACTTCCCCAATGCCACCTTCTATATACAGCGAGAAGAAATTGAGAAGTGGGTATGGGCGCTATCATTACCAGATCGCCTACGCTGGCTGCTTATTGCAGTAGATCCCAGCGATATTCTACGTGGCGTTAATCTTGCCGCCCAAGGAAGGTTACGTACGGTTGAAGGATCAGTCGAAGATGTTCTTCCCGGCATCGACCTTCATTTGGCAAAAGACAGCCACACGTTTGGCTCTATGTGGGTCACGGTACGTAATGATGGCAAGCCTGACTCTGAGGACACCTGGGTACTCGCCGGTGACCTTGTCTACCAATTCAGCAACATTAAAAACGATGGTTCTGTGGTTGGGGTGGACACCATGTATACGCCTGTAGGCTTAGCAATAGGCAGCCAAATGAACCTGTTATTGGCTACCGAAGAAATGATGAAGCAAGTAGATTACGATGACACACGGGTCATTCCAATTCACGAAGAAGGGCTTGCTGACCGCTTTCCATCACGTATAACGAAAGAAAATCTGCGCATCAGCGAAATTTGTCTAGCTGACAATATGGCTTCGGTGGTGTCATGATCCAACATACTCAAACCGGGAATATGACCATTGCTATTGTAGGCACTGGTCTAGTGGGCCTGGGGTGGGCGATTGTATTCGCACGGGCAGGCATGCCCGTGCGGCTTCATGACCGGAACCCTGAACAACTGAAGGATGCGCCAAACCGTATTCGGCAGTCACTCAGGGATCTTGCTGAATATGGCCTGATCCAAGAGTCCCCAGAGGAAATTCTTGCGCGCTGCAGTTGCCATGAAGAGCTGGCTGAAGCGCTGGAAGGCGTTGGTTACGTACAAGAATCCGTACTCGAGCGTATTGACGTCAAACAAGACCTTTATAAAGAGATGGAAAGTAGTCTTGCTCCTCATACTATAGTGGGGTCTTCCTCTTCTGGGATCCCAGCTTCAGCGTTCACCCAAGATATCTCTTTCCGCTCTCGCTGTTTGATTGCACACCCAGTCAACCCGCCTTACCTCGCCCCCATTGTGGAACTGATACCGGCCAGTTGGACAAGTGCTGATACGATTGAAGTTGTTCATCAGCTTATGCACCGCGTAGGGCAACATCCGATCCGTGTGAATCGGGAGGTCGAGGGTTTCGTACTAAACCGATTGCAGGGTGTACTGCTACGCGAAGCGTGGGCACTATACGAGGAAGGTTACTGCTCCCTTGAAGACATCGATGCAACCATTTCGAAGGGGCTAGGGTTGCGCTGGTCGTTTATGGGCCCTTTCGAAACCATTGACCTTAATGCGCCAGGTGGCATTCGCGATTATGCCCAACGGCTGGGAGACCTCTACCTTTCTATTACCAAGGAGCGGATGTCACCACAGCCTTGGAGTGATGAACTGATCAGTCAAGTAGAGCATGAGCGGCGCCAACGCTTGCCAGAGACAAAGCTCATAGAACGGAGTAAATGGCGCGACAGACGAATGATGGCGTTAGCCGCCCATAAGCACCAGCAAGAGGATCGAGAATGACGATGGGTAAGGAGTTGAGCGATTTGGTGCCCAGCTTCCGCTTAGATGGACGACGCGCTTTGGTGACTGGTGCTGGCCGTGGTATAGGAAATGCTATTGCCCAAGCCTATGCTGCTTCTGGTGCCATGGTAACACTGTGTGCACGTACCGCTAACGATATAGAGGAAACGGCGGAAAAACTATGCCAAGCGGGATACAGTGCTGATACGTTAGTCGCTGATGTCAGCGATGTTGAAGCCCTTGCTCAGGCGCTTGAACGTCGTTCCAGCTACGACATACTAATCAATAATGCAGGCACCAATCGGCCTAAACCTCTCCCCGACATTACCGTTGCCGATTACGACACTGTAATGGACCTCAACGTACGAGCAGTTTATTTCGCCACGCAAGCGGTGACCACTAGAATGCGGCAAGAAGGAAAGAAAGGTGTTGTCATCAACATGTCGTCCCAAATGGGCCATGTTGGGGCTCCTAACCGAACACTTTACTGTACTTCAAAGTGGGCGTTGGAAGGGCTCACTAAAGCATTGGCCGTAGAGCTCGCTCCATATGGCATTCGTACCAATGCTATCTGTCCGACTTTCGTCGATACCCCCATGACCAAGCCCATGTTCGAGGATCGCGAATTTCTCAGCAATGTATTGGCCAAGATTCCGCTTGGCCGACTTGCTGAAGTGGGTGACATTGTCGGGGTAGCCGTGTTCTTAGCTTCTGATGCCGCAGCCATGATGAACGGTAGCAGCGTACTGGTGGATGGTGGTTGGACGGCTGAATAACGGCTGAGCCGTTCTGGATTTTGATGGTAAGCCATGAGTAATTGCAGTACTAACAGCAGCATCAATGAATAAGCGCAACATCTGATAGCCATTAGGTATGGTTTGACCATGACTCTTTTTATACAGCTTGAACTTAAAGAACCTCTATAAAACTGGCTGCTGTAAACTGATGTTGGTCGGTTTCATGACTCATATTTGCGTTAACTCTATAGCGCCTGGGGCGGCGTTTAACTTAGGCTATGACGTTACTGTGGTGGCTAATGCTACAGCTAGTCGTCCTGTTGTACAGTCGGATAGTAATCCAATATCTCTCGATCCGCTACACCGAGCGTATGGCTGACCAGGGTATCAATGCCTCAGATGTCACT
>TARA_R110000850_G_scaffold77795_1_pt1 | contig 29100 bp, 30 predicted proteins | sample TARA_R110000850 | Tara Oceans TARA_R110000850 (sample SAMEA4397586) | marine metagenome | biome: Polar Biome; feature: [SRF] surface water layer (ENVO:00010504); material: water (ENVO:00002006), including particulate matter (ENVO:01000060) such as... | depth 5 m | reverse complement strand
GCTGTGGGGCAACCCGTGGAGGTTCGAGTCCTCTTGACCGCACCAATCTGGCAGTTCATCCAGAAAAATAATGATTAAAAATCAATGCCTTGCAGGCATGCTGAGCGGCTGTTTTCGCAACGCGTCTGAATTTGTGCTACAAATTGCGCACATTTTGTGCTACAAAAATGCATGAAGAGATCGCGTTCCGCTGAGCGATACCTGCGCCGGAGGGGGGAGCACTGGCACTATTATCGCCGGGTCCCGAAGAAATATGAGCGCTATGATGATCGCGGGACGATCAGGCTTGCGCTCGGCACGACCTCGCAGGAAACAGCCCGGATCCGCCGCGATGAGCTCGTCGCCGCTGACGACGCCTACTGGGCCGCCGTGGCGCTTGCCGGGGCGGGCGGTGAAGGAAGCCGCACGCTCGCATTCCAGCGCTATGAGGCGGCACGCACGGCTGCGCTGGCGTCAGGTTTCCGCTACAGGCCCCTGGAGCAGCTGATCGGCGAGCAGGACATCGAAGATGTTGTCAGGCGGCTCCTGGCGGTCGAGGCGCAAGGGCGTTCGCAGGGCGAATTGCACCCGGGCAGGATCGAGGCCCTGCTCGGAGGGGTGGAAGAGCCAGAGGTCACGGTGAGCGAGGCGCTTGACCTTTATCTCAGAGAGATTGCGATCGACGACCAGTATGGAAAATCGGATGCGCAGGCCTATCAGTGGCGCAAGGTCAAACGCCTGTCGATCAGCTATTTTATCGAACAGGTGGGCGACCTCAGGCTGTCGGAGATCACGCGCGAGCACGCCCTGAAATACCATCGCTACTGGTCAGGGCGTGTCACCGGCGCGCATGGGCATGGCAAGACCGTCAAGCCGAATACTGCCAACAGGCATCTCGGCAATATCCGGCTGCTCTACAGCGCCTATTACAAGCATGTCGGTGACGAGACCCGGCAGAACCCGTTCCGAAACCTGTTCTTCAAGGCGAAATCACGCACTGAGGTGCCGGCCTTTCCTGATGATTGGGTCCGCGGCCGGATCCTGGCGCCTGGCGCCCTGATCGGTATCAGGGCTGAGTTGCAGCTCATAACCTACCTGCTGATCGAAACCGGCTGCCGTCCGAGCGAGATCATCAATCTGCAGCCTGGCGACATCCGGCTGGACGCCGAGATTCCCTGCATCTCCATTCGGCCGCGCGAGGCCCGCGAGATCAAGACTGAAGCCTCCATAAGGGATATTCCGCTCGTCGGCGTGGCACTGGAGGCAGCGCGAAGGTCTCCGACCGGATTTCCACACTATCATGACCGCGGCGAACTCTTCTCAGCCAACATGATGAAGGCGTTCCGGGCGCGGGGCCTTTTTCCGACCCCGGAGCATGTGATCTATTCCTTCCGTCACGCGTTTGAGCAGCGCATGCAGGAAGCCAATATCGACTATGGCCTGCGATGTCTCCTGATGGGACATCGCAACACACGGCCGAGCTATGGCGACGGCGGGTCCATGGCCTACCGGCGCGATGAACTCCTGAAGATTGCCCATCCGTTTTCACCGGAAGTGTTCAGTCGGATCGACGAAGCCTTTCCCGATCGTGCGCCATCAGTGGGCGGGCGGGCGGCCTGAAAACGATGAGGGCGCGAAGATCAGGCAGGGCCTGGGGCACCGGCCGGATCTGATCAATTGCGCTGTTAATAAGACATCGTAAGTTGGGGGAATGGCCCATTTCTGCCGCTCAGAAGCCGCCGCGGGAATGCCTGCCGGATTTCGAAAGCGGACATTGGCCGATGCAATCGCAACCCTCAGACATTCGCGAGACTCCTCCCATCATACCGCGCAAAGCACGATAGAAGATGCTCGATCGCGCTCTCGGGATGAGTGTGCAGCATGAGTTGACCAGCACCCTCAACAGCAGCAACGCTGATATGAGGCTTATCCGCAGCAAACTCTTGAGCCCACTCTATTGGACAAACCGCATCCTCAGTTCCGTTTAAATACGAAATCTCGCACTGTGTGTTCTGGTGATGCATTGACCAATCACCCCACATGAACATGTTGTCTCCAACAAAACCGTCGAACCCGCCCTCAGAGATCATCTCCATGCTCTCACAGACGCACTTGTGAACCTCGGTGTTCTCAAGCGCTTTCACATCGCTCGGTGAGTTCGCATAAGTGCGTTTGATCATTCGTTCACGGCCTTTGACCGTGCTGAAATATGAGGCCGCGGTCACCATGATGAACCTTAAGGCGGTTGGTGACGTATGCGCCGTCCTGGATATCAGCTGGAAATGTCGCGGGTATTTTTTCAGTTGAGCCTTCGATGTAATAGGTACGCCCGCTGCGAATGCGCAAATACCTGATACAAGACCTGGATGTCTGGCAGCAGCGGCACTAGCGAATGCAACCCCGCCAGTCTGCGACACCAGCGGCCCACTTTCCAGCCCGAGTTTCTTTTGGATCTCAGGGAATATATCCACCCACTCTTCCAGCCCTCGCCGCCAATCAACTGGCGGGTCGGATCGACCATAACCGGGCCGGTCAAGGCAAAGGGCCGTGAGGCCATTCTGCACCAGCAGACGCTCAAATTGGCTGGAGAATTGGTGCCCCAGCCCCAAGCCGTGCAGGAAAAGAAACCGCCGCCCGTCGACTGCTCCTCGCTCATCTCCAAATAGCCGTCGGCCATCACTGAGTTCAAGGCTGAACTCACGGGCCTCCAATCTTCCAGTCCGGTTGGCCTGGCCTGAGCTGCTTTGAGTAAGCATTTGAAGTTGCAAGATGACTCGCACCAGATCTTCACGGTTTGACACGCCGACCTTTGCGTACACAGCCTTGGCTTGAGACCGCAGCGTCTCCGTTGACCGCTCCGATGACGTTGCAATCTGAGCAAAGGTCTTTCCGTCCGCTATGTGGATGGCCGCATCCAGCTCGGCGGGGGTCAGCTCAAATTCCTCGGCTAAGAATGATGACACTGTTGGCGTCCAGATATTACCAGCCAATCGCACGATGATGTCACCACCATTGATTTTTCCGCTGGGCTGAAAAGGCAGCCGTCGCATGACGGCTGTATGGCTTTGCTGGCTGGTGTCCGTAAAACGGACATATGCCATGCGTGTCTCCATTATCGTATGCAGTGAGAGAATTGCATCACGCAGCTTCTTCTGTTCAGCGTGAAGCGACGTAATCGAAAAAATACTCGACCGGTGACTTCCGAGTGCGCCAACCCAATTATCATTTTGAGCTGTTATATTGCCACGCTTATCAACTATCGCAGCAGGGCTGATTTGACTGGTCACGATTTCGTTCAAGGACGAGAATCTCGAATCCTCAAATTCTAATCGCTCAAATATTGAAAGCGCTTTTTCAAGGTGACTTTCGATCCAATGATCTTCGCCAGCACCATCAAAATACTCCACATCCAGCGCGGCGTTCCATTCATCAATGAAACGCTCATGCTCACCTGGTTCGATGGCGGTAGCATATAATGCCTGGAGTATGCGATCTCGTCGGCTTTCCCAATCCGGCACTCAAGGTCCACCCAGCTAAAATCTCAAGCTGCATTAGGTGCAAAGGCTATCTGGCAGTCAAGTGTCCGGGCACTTGCAGTCCAAAAGTTGGAACGCCTTTTTGAGCGAACTTTTGGCGCTATTTCAGGCTTCGCCAACTATCCGCCTGTGCAGCACGAAGTGTCAGGCGCCTGAGATCAGAAACCTCAAAACTTCCGAACGGCTTGTGGATTATCGGCAGGCTCGCAGGAGCCTCTCCAACTCAATCGTCGGTGCTTATCAGACCCATCGCATTCCCAAGTACGGTACATTGTCCTCGTAAAGCGCCCAGTCGATCTGTTTATGATCGTTTCAAAGGGCCACCGCTGGTATGTGCTGTTGCCAGGACACGCCTGGTCTGATGGATCGCGAAGGCTCGTCGCTTCAATCGCTTCTCGAGTTACTTCGCTGTCTTGAGGCTCCCAATAATTCTTACCTGAATGATAAAGCTCCACAGTCGTATCCCTAAAACGAAAAATATACACGTCGTCCGACGGTTTGAATTGTTCAGTGCCGTAGTCGAAGAGTCTCTCTGCTTGACACTTTATGTGAGCCCATTCCTCGGCTGCGGCCGACAGACACAGAACCGGAGAAAATGAAAATAACAGCATCCAAGTAAGTGTTTTCAATGTAATCAACCTCCTGGGTAAAGTTTATCAGTTTATATTCGCCCAATCCCTTGTCGCAGGTCAGCACCGACAAACACTTCGGTCGCCTGCTTATCGGGCCAAGCAGCCAAACTTAAAATGTCCGGCTAGCCTGTGGATTTTCAGTCGGCTTGCAACTTCCTTTTGTTCTCGAGGATAAACGACCTCCAGAACCGCAACCATCAAATGAATGACCAGTAGACGAATAAAACCCAGTCGCACGATTTATTGTGGTTTTGACGCGTAAGTCCGGACAATTAATGTTTCCATATTCGGTATCGTAACTATCGACTGTCAGCTCAATGATATGATCCGTCACATAGTAGTTCGAGGGCCGTTTTAACCAGCCGGTGAGTCGTGTTTCTGCATTTTGTTCTCGCCAAGAATTGCTGCTCTCATGGTACCGAGAATAGTTATCGACCGAGAATCGAACAACATGACCCCCTACGCTTTTGTCTCGAAGGCTCCCATCTGGACGGTAAAATTCAATTTCTATGTTGCATTCAATGTAGGTCCACTCGTCCGCGTCCGCGTGTGCGTGCCCACCGATGCCTAGTAGGAGGATGCATGCGATGCTCGTCCCGTAGAATTTTCCAAATGCCATTTTTGGTTTCCTTCGTTGGAATTGTCTTTGTTCCGCATACGGGTGCAGTCGGCTGGCGCACTTTGGGTAGCCCGAGGCGGCCTCTCAGAGATCGCTTGGATTAAAAGGCTTGTTTTGCTTGCGGGTTTTCTGTCGGCGCGCAGTAGCCCTCAATACGTTTCATGATCCGTCGATCAGAGTTGTCGCATCGGTTCCCAAATAGAAAGTGTCCGGAATATTTCCCATTTGCACGATTAATTCTGATCGTGTCCACATTGGGTATTTTTGTTGCGGTACAGTTTCCTCTGAGCAGAAGTTTATTTTTGATTTCGATCAGTTTCGGAGTGATTGAAACAGAGCCGCTCTGCATCAACTCTCCATCTTTTGTGTAGTACTGTTTACTCTGGTCGACCCACTCATTCTTACTTGCATCGTATTCAGAAAGTATATTTTCATCGAAGCGGTACAACACGAGCCCCTCTTTGCTATCGTCCTTCCTCCCGCTTTCATCAACCCACGAATCTGTATATTCGCACTCTATATAAGCTAGTTCGTTTTCTGCAGCAGCCCGCTCCGCTGCCGCGCATGATACGACTACCGCCAAAACCAAATGTTCAGCCATCTTATGGAAAGTGATCATTGCCTTAAATCCTTTTACTTGTGATCGTAGATTTTCGGAGCTGCAAAGTTTACCTTAAATTCAGTCTCGTTAGGCACGCCGACATACACCATGCACCCCATACGCTCAGTCCCATTCATCAATGTAGATGTGCACTGTCTTGTCAGATCGATCCCGCGACAGAAAATGGCGCCTGTCATCGACGGCCGCTGTTTTCGTTTCGTAGCAATACCCACCCTTGGCCATCAGGCCGAAGCCAACCTGAATATTCATCGCATCGAAAAAGGCTGTGTCGGTGTACGAGCCATCGCTGCCATCATCATAAACCACGTCGCTTACAAACAGCACGCTGTCTTCATCCGGAAACGCATTGGCGCATCTGGCATCGGTGTCAAAACATGACGTCCAATGATAGACGAACCCTTTATCTCCCCACCCACAGGCCGCTTGCGCGGTCGACGTGGAAAACAACACACTCGCCACCGAGATCGCGACGAAGTTGATGGCGAGTCTAACAGTTATTCGCATCTGTAATCGTCGCCCATTTTCCAGGTGTTAGTTGACCACGTAGATATTGCCCTTTGGCGATCAAAACGGTTTCACTGTGATTGCCGTCTATATGGTGCTGAGCCCATGATGTTGGCGTAGAACAATCGTGCACCCGCACCGTCACGGGGCGATCAAATGACACAATCAAGCTGGTTCCAGCGGATTTGACTTCATAAGCGGGAAACTGAACGGTCGCGCACCCGGCGATTATCGTGAGTATGAAAAGTGAGCCAATCGCTCTCATGACCAGCCACAATAGGCTAGGCGAGTGCCATCCCGTCCGTTCTCCTTGCAGCTCTTCTCATTGCCTTCCCAGTCGATGACATATTTGCACTCAAGGTCCAAATTTATGGCCTCGCAAAAGCCCTCGAAATGCGGCTCACCGCTCGGAAAACGGTGAAAGTGTCCAACTTCCGCGCGCAGTTCCTTCTCGCGGTCTTTTTTAGAGTCTGTATTCTCAAAACCGTAATAGCCTTCGCCCCAATATGCGTCGCTACCGACGCCGATAGGATGGGCGAACGCTATGCCGATGCCCAGCGTGGCGATCAATGAACCAATTACTATTGCTCTCATCATTTACCCAATCCTTCACGGTTGCCTGAAGGCCGTAGTGATGCACGAATAACTTATGGGGGCATCACCTGCGCGGGTGATATGGAATTTCCAATCGTCTTGTATTGAAGGGAAACAGACTCATGCGGAGTGACCCTTTGCGTTTTCATTAGTGAAGCGTCGTCGGCAGAGAGTCGAGATCGAGCTGGTCTGAGTACGACGAGAATGACCGAAAGCGATCTGAATGTTCCCGACTGGATGCCTTCTGACCCAGCATTCAAATTCGTTTGAAGTAGAGGGATTTCATGCTGCGATCAGATCTCCAAAAACAACTCGGCGCGTCCGGCAAGGCAGTTCTCCCGGTGATACATGTGCTGGATCAAGCTCTGACAAAGTCGAATATTGAGATACTGATCGAATCTGGTGCTCACGGTTGCTTCTTGATCAATCATGACTTCGAGGCGGCTTTGATGTTGCCCATAATTGTCCAGATGAGAAAGCTGTTCCCCGAACTTTGGCTGGGGGTGAACTTCCTGGGCGTCGATGTTCAGGACGCTTTCGGCATGTTAGCCGAACTCGATAAATCAGCCTGCCAAGTAGATGGATACTGGGCAGACGACGCTCACATAATTGACGGGCGAACAGAGCAAAGCGCGGCCAAGCATATATCGCAAATACGCGAACGGTCCGGATGGAAGGGGCTCTATTTCGGCGGGACAGCCTTTAAGTATCGGCGCGCAATTTCGCCAGAGGACTACAACGCTGTTGCACAAATAGCTGCAGAACACATGGACGTGGTGACAACCAGCGGCCCGTCCACAGGGGAAGCTGCTGCGCCTTCGAAAATTGCCGCATTTCGTGCAGGGTTGGGCCAACAGGCATTAGCGATCGCTTCCGGCATCACCCCGGACAATGCTCCGCTCTACAAAGATGCTGACTGTTTCATTGTCGCCACCGGTATCAACCGGCCGGGAAATTTCTATGAGATAGACCCCGCAAGGCTTTCCAGACTCATCGAAGTCGCGAGAGTAATGTGATGCTGTCACTCAGTGCAAAGAGGCTGAATCTTGCCGGCAACGCACTCCCTCGATTTATTGGCGGCAATGCATAGACCGTCCCCGAAAGCTGACCTCCGTGTCTGGCCGACAACTTGCCGCTTCCGGACAATCGCAAGCGCTGTAATTCCGTATCCGAACACTACAATAAGTTAGCCGTTGTCCGTTAAAGGTTTGAAACATGTTGCGGAGTGCAACTCGGCGTAGAAGGCTGTGCCTCTTTTATCTTCGAAAGTTCCCCCTTCAACGGCAGTAGAGACATAAGGTGAAGCCGGATAATTTTCTGCTCCCTGTATAGCTTGAAATCCCATATCTGATATCGCGCGCATTCGGCGTGTTGTGTTGTTAATTTCGACAATGAGAATGCTGCAGTTTTGGGCTTTTGCGATCTCAATCCGGGCGAGGTCGAGCGCATTCGCAATTCCACGTCCCATAAACTCCGGATAGATCGCCAACCGCGTCATTGTTGCAATCGGAGGACTGAATTGGCGAATAAATTTAGCAAAGTTCGGAACGTGCCCAAACTGGCCGCAGGCTAATTCAAACGTACAAACATTCAGCCGAGCCGTCCCGGCGAGTTTTTCTGCGATTGAAGCCGTTAATAGGATTGCGCTGGAGTCGAATTGGTCATCCCACCGGCTGACCTGTTGGGCATAATGGGGGTAACGGTGCTCCCACGCCGACTTTCGGAGCGCCGATATAGAAGCTAACGACCGGTCGCCTAGTTGATCGTATCCACCAACATGTATTCGAAGATCTTCGATTATATTGCTCTCCATTCGGCAGTTCTCAGTACTCATTCGTGATCGAGCGGCATTTTCACCCCCGTCGAACAAAGATATGAGAAATCTAGCGAAACAGGCTCGCCCCGCATCCCCCGCGCGGGTGAGGTGGTGAACCATATTGCGAGTGTTGTCAGTCTAGTGCGAACCCGCCTCGGAGAAGCTTTAATTCGAAGTCTCGCTAGTTTTCCCGAAACCACGACTCTGCGTTGATTTAACAAATGACAGTAAGAGCCCAAAGGGTCGTCTGACTGTGGATTCGTGACGTCCGCCTTTGCGCCCATTGCTGCTGATCGATGAGCTTCCATCGACAGGCAGAAAATCGCCGGAAGCGGACATCAGACGATTAGCGAATGGAAGTTCCACTCATTCGTCGCTAGAAAGGTTCGAAGCCAGACAGTGAACAAGAGACTAGGAACACTTTTTTGCGTCGATACACTGGGTTCATAAGTTATTCTCAGTCAGACAAGCGTTCGGCGATGAAGATTCATCGTTGGCTGGAGCGCTATCGGTTGCCGGGCGACGTTGCCAGGTCCCTGGGTCGGAAGCGGTCCCTCGGTCGGTTCTTCCGGGACGATGATGAAATGTCGGCTTCGCCGGATATTTCGCGCCAGATCAATGAAGCGATCAGGGATTCTGACAATCTGATTGTCATTTGCTCCCCGCGATCGGCGAAATCGGAATGGGTTGAGGCTGAAATCCAGCTTTTTCGTGCGACCGGTCGTGGAGATCGCGTTTTCGCATTCATCATCGATGGCGACCCGACAACGGACGATCCGGAGCAGGCGTGTTTTCCACCATCGCTGAGGCGAACGGGCGTTCCTGCAGGCGAAAGCTTGCCGATTGAGCCTCTTGGGCTCGATCTGAGGAAAGACGGACGCGAGCGCGCCTGCTCCCGGCTCGTCGCGGGCCTGTTGGAACTCGACTTCGATACATTGTGGCGGCGACAAAGACGGCGGCTGGCGCGCCGGGCCGCACTCGCCAGTCTTGCTGTATTTGCCCTGCTCAGTCTTTATGCCGGTGTTTTGCTTGAGCGCACGAGGAACTTCAACGGCGAGAAGTCGGAGTTCTACACCCAACTGTCACGCCTTGAAAACGAAGCTGTCGGAACCAGTATGGACGAGGACAGCGGTCAATACGATCGCGCGATACGGTTTGCCATGCTTGCGACGCGGCCCGGCCTGCTTCATCCGAAACTGGATATGGCGCGCGACGAACTCGCAAAGGCACTTCACGCGATTCCGAATTCGCTGCAGCTCAGTCCGCCGGACGCCGACATAATCTATACAGTGCTGAGTCCCGGTCGCACCGAGCTGGCAATGCTGGGCTCAGACGGCTGGCTTTCGCTGATTGATCTGGAAAGACTGCATGTTTCTGCGCGTTTTGATGCGGGGATCGCAAAGATGCGCGCGGGAGCATATCACCCCACCCGCCACTGGCTGGCGTTCGACACCGCAGACGGCTCGGTTCAGCTCATCGATCTTGATAGCCAGAAGACCATACTGACGACCCCCAAACTCGGACAACAGGTTTCCAGCCTCCGGTTTTCGGATGACGGGCAGTATCTTTTGGTGCTTGGAGGAAACGCTTACGTCGTTTGGGAACTTGCGACGGGACAGGCGATTGATCGATTTGCCGATCCGTCCGTCCGGATTTCCGAAAATACGCAATGGATACCCCGATCATCGCGCCTCCTGGTGGCCGCTCAATCTGAAGACAGCCGTTCGGCACGTGTTCGTGTTCGCGATCCGAATGCAAGCGAGGATCTGGCAGAATTCGGAAATGAAGAGGACGCGGTTCTGGAGATCGCAGCCAGCCGCGACGGCAAAAGACTGTTCGCCCAGATCCGGACGGGTGACCTTACGAGCGAGGATTATCGCATTGCCGAGCTGAGTCTGGAAACATTCGAAGAGGTCAGCGCCATAAAGGTCCGCGATAGTCTGGCGCTTGATTTCCAGCTGGACGAAACAGAGACCCATATCGCTGTCGCTCACGGGATTGAGGACAACTGTTTCGGCAGGTTCCTCGACATTTACGACTTGCGGCGGCAAGCGGAACCCAAGGAAATCCCGATCGCCCCGGGCGCATGCGCCAGCCGCGTGAACCTCGACCCGGAAGGCGCTCTTGCCATCACAAGCCACCAGAACGGTGTCGCTCGCGTCTGGGACTACCGCACATTCTTCCCGTCGGAGGTCATGAAGCTGCAAAGTCACAACGGCGAAGCAGTTCTCGCTGCCCACTACCTGCCTCGCCAGAACGCGCTCGTAACGCATGGCGGGGACGGCTCTGTTATGTGGTGGGACCTCGCAAGCTACAACAATTTCGTCCATGCCTTCCCTTTTGATGACCAGCCGGATGGCGTTCGCTTCTCACCTTCCGGAAACAGGCTCCTTGCATGGTCAAAGCGTGACGTCGCCCTGATGGAAATGGTCCACGCCGACAGGCACCAGGACCAGACCCGGGCCTATCGCCGTCTGCTGGACCTTCCGTTTAATTCGAGTGCGGAAGTCCGGTCGGCAGCGATAGTCCCGGGCCGCGACAAGGTATTAATTTTCGGCAGCACTGGTGAAATCGTCAGCACCGAAGGCCCCGACTGGGAATTGACGGAAATTACCCGCACCGATCCCATCCGGCGCGTTGAGGTGAGCGGCGACCAGACGCGGGCAGCGATCCTTACAGCAAACGGCGTCAGTCTCGTCGAGTTGCTCAAGGATGAGCCTCCAAAGGCGCTGGATGCGTCCGGCCTCGCGCCCCGTCTTGCGCGATTCAGTCCCGACGGCGACAACCTCGCCGTCGTCTATGGGTCGGGAACCGTGAAGACCTGGAGCCTGTCGAACGGCGAGCAGTCCCAGGCCATTGAAACAGGAGCGCTCGGCGAGTTTGCCGAAATGATCTACGCGCCGGATCATCAGATCGCTCTGAGCGGCGATTTCGGCTTTCTGCTCGCTGACGCCCGCAGCGGTACAGTCCACGATACGTCCGACGTCAATGAGACCTTTTTCGAGGTTGGCGCGATCGCCCGTGCGCCTGACAGCCCCTGGATCTACCTGCAGGGGCGTCCTCGCGATCCGAATTTCGCGACGTCCCGCTTTATCGCGCGCTTCAATACTGAGACGTTCCAATATGAAGATTTCAAATGGTCATCGACTGCCTATGACGAAATGAGGTTCCTGGGGCCAGACCGGCTGCTGATCAAACAGGGCTTGTCGCAGAAGCCGCTGTTTCTGATGTCGCCAACCAGCCTGGAGATCATCGCGTCGAAACCGGATTTGAGGTTCAACTCGCATTTTGATTTTGACCCGGCCAGCCGTCGCGCAGCGATTGGCGAGTACGGGCGTATAATGCTCTGGGATCTGAACTGGGCGACAGAAGAAAGTGTCGAAAAGCTTCGCGAAGGTCTCTGTGCTGGCGCGCTCAGCCGCAACGCGCTCATAATAAATGAGCGGGATGCGCGGAAAATCGGGCTGCTCAGCGGGCTTGTTGGTCGCAATGTCTGTGCCCTCAGTAGCCGGAATGTCGATGCAGGCTATGCCCTTCTGGAAAGGGGGCGTTCGCCTGACGACCTGCTGAAATGGCTCGGTGAACCGGGCACCCCAGACCTTTCGACCGGACAGGCTGCGCGGCTTTTTCTGGCGCGCTTCTCATTTGAGGACTTGCTTGAGGTGAGGGGCGCTTATCGTGATCATGCCCGGATTCTGGCAGCATCCTCACTTGCGTCCGGCATTGGCATGACAAGGGATGTCGATCGCGCAGCCGCGATTTACGAGGAACTTGCAAACCGCGGCCATCCGGTGGCTCTTCACAACCTCGCCGCACTTAAAGAACAGGAGTCAGGACGCACGGAGCATACGCTGTCGCTTGTTCGCCAGGCGGCCGACAGGAACACCTGGATATCTCATCGTCTGCTTGGTCTTGAGGCCGCACAGGAAAACAACCTTGCGGCGGCACGATCTCATTTCGAACGTGCGCTCGATCAGAGCGATGGTTATGCGGGATATTTGATGGGACGCATTGTCATAGACGCCGGTTCTTCATCCGAAGCGCCAAGCGCAGATGCCTGCAAATGGTTTGAGAAAGGCGCTCGGCTTAATGACCCCGCCAGCCTGTTTGCGATGACCAATTGCCGGGACTATCTGGCGTCAGACGGCGCAGACCCGGACGCGGCTATCGAGGCTTTCCTGAAAGCCGCCGTGTTCCAGGACAAGGACGCTTCGATACGGCAACGAGCCGAACAGACCTATTTCGAACGCGCGCGTCGACGATAGACCGCAAGTCGGTTCCTGTACGCGGTAGCTGATCACTTCTATGGACCGGCAAAAATTGTCCAGCTCGCCAGGACAAATTCGCTCCAGATCGGTTGTTATTTCGACAAAACGCGCAGCGGACGATCTCGCCGCGACGGCTTCCAGCTCCTCGACATATTTGGCGAAGCGAAGTTGCGCAGGGTCATCAAGCGTGGCGTTATCGGTGATCGCAACGGACGCCCCGATAATGAACAGGGCTATCCGTGTTCGAAACTTCCATCATTGAAGCTGTCCTGAGTCAGTCTTGCAGATATCGGGCTATTCAACGCGTTCCGCGCTGAGAGTCTATCAATGGGCCAAACCTCCGATCGCCCGACGGCACCGATCTTCCTGGATCCTGGTTGGTCAGTGCATTGCCACAAACATTCAAGGAAGTCGTACAGCACGACCGGTTGCTTCCTTTTCCGTCCAAAGCTGAAGCCCATATCATTCCTTAAGCGGACACGCCGGGTGACCGGTCTGGTCCGGGTTCAAGACGCCTGGCCAGGTCCATACTCGCGGTCAGACTAGCTCGACCTGTTTTCCGCGGCTCAAATTCGCGAGAAAAGATTTCTCATCAGTTTTTCGGCGACTGCGGCGTGGTCCGGGACGGTACCTGACAGAGTGAGGTTGAATTGGTGATCGCCCACATCGACCCAGATTGACGTGTCACCTGCATACCCGTCTGATGGCCCGCGCGTTAGAATAACTGACCGGTCTCCGAGATCAGACAATGCCTGTCCGCCGATTTCCAGCATTCTGTCGAGGCTTGTGTCGCCCTGTTGGTAGCGCGCCAGAGTCATCGCCTTTTCGCTTGCGCCATATCCGCCGCGCCATTTGCAGCCGGCCTTCCCGTATGCTGAGCTGGACAGGCCGTCATCCGGGGTTGCCCCCATGAGACTGCCTATGGTCTCGTCAGACCAGATATCGCAAAATTCGAGAGCGGGCTTGATCTCTCGGCGTTGACGATCAATCGTCGGCGCCATCGGCAGTTTCGCGGCAACTTCTTCAGCTGTCGCCGTAAGGCGCGCGGGGTCCGTCTCAAGACCAGTCACAAAGACCGTGACCAGTTTATCACCCTGCTCAAATCCCATCGCGTAGGGGCGTTCGGTTTCCCACGCCGTGTCATACAGAATAACCGCAGCTTCGCCGGGGCCCGGCTGGTCTTTTACGACGGGCGGCGTGTCCAGATTATAAGCTCTGTCTTTCAGCGGAGTTCCGGTAGCGGCGGGGTCGACGGAAACAATGACGGAGAAGCCTTCATTCCTGGACCATCGGCACTGCTCATTCGATACTTCCCGTCTGATCAACTCATAATCGGTATCTGCTGTCGCAACCGCTGTTGAGTCCGACAGGAACGGGCATGGCGCCGTGTCCATGATCGTGTCCGAGACAAGACCAAACACTGCGTCACGGTCGAGAGGTGTTGTCGGCAGGGCGGCACTGGATCCCGGTTCCGTTGCTCCGCCAGGGGCGGGCGTATTTGCCGGTTCTGCCTGCTGCTGAAGCGCTGGCGGCTGGTCGGCTGCGTTCTCCGGAGTGTCACTGTTGCCACACGCTGCGAGCGCCAGGACAGCGCCCAGGGTGCTTGAGATGAAAGTATTTCTGATTTTCATGATGCGTCCCTGCTGATCTTGTCTTCCAGACGTGTATAGAGCGGAAAATGTTGATATGCCAAACGCCGCATGCGAATGCGCTCTGGTGACACATTGCAGCTGTTTTGAGCGTCCTGATCGGGGCGTTTTAAACCGCATAGCCAATGTCTGATTTTGCGCTGCGGATTCAACGGGTCGCTGCACCTCACGCAGATAATCTGACAGCTGGTGCATGGTCGTCCGGTGCTTTTCCTGGTCGCTCATGTGATTGCACGAAGTTCGTGTGAGCGTTTGTCCGCGTCTCCAGGACTGTCTGTGCCCGCACTGAGTTGGAACATTTCGGGAGCTGGGTTCAGGCGCGCGCCTCGCTCCTGAACGCGCCAGGCGTCTTGCCGACCCAGCGCTTGAAAGCACGGGTAAAGGCGCTCTGTTCTGAAAAGCCTGTCAGGAAGGCAATCTCTGCCAGGGAGTATCTGGTTCCACCTATGAGCGACTGGGCCAGTTCCAGCCGGGCCTGGTTGACGAGGTGCTGGTAGGTCACACCTGCATCGGCGAGACGCCGTTGCAAAGTGCGGACGCTCATGCCGAGACTGGCCGCGACAGACGTGACCGGTGGGACGCCATCGCTCAGCATGTCGGCAATCTGCAACACGATCTGGCGTTCGAAGGACACCTTGTCATCGGCCAGCGTCTCTTCAATGTGCTCGGAGAAGAACTTCCAGATACTCTGGTCACCGACGAGGTTGGGCATGTCCAGCCGCTCGGCCGGCAGGACGATGGCATCGATATCCGCGCCGAAGACCACCGGGCACCGGAAATACGTTTCAAGGGCTTTCTGGCTGCCAAAAGGCCGGTGGCGGAACTGTACTGACTGGGGACGATTGTGGGCTCCGGTCGCTTCACGGCAGATGCTGACATATGTGGCCAGGGCCCCCTCATTCGAGAGGTACATTCCCAGGCGGTCCGGCGTGGTCCGCTTGTGCGTCCAGAGGTAGGTGTCGCCATTGTCGACGAGCTTGAACGTCGATGCCGTATTATAAAGTCTGGCATACCGGTCCATCCGCTGGAACGAGCGGCGAAGGTCCGGCGCTGACTTCCAGGCCAGTCCGACTGCGCCAAGATCCGCGCAGGTTATCGATTGCGAGACGCGAATGTGGAAACCGATATCGGGCTGTTCTCTTTCGGCGATCGTTTCAAGCAGGGAGTAATAGTCTGTATCGGAGACCATGACGGTTGGGTCGGGCGGGGAGGACATGTCGAGGCCGCAGGATCTGAAAAGGGCAGCCCGGTCCAGGTCCGGCCCGGCCTGATCAATCATCCTGACCGCAAACAGTGCGGATATCTGCGCCATATCTGTCCGCGGCCAAAGCAACCGCGCCCCATCCCCACGCCTCAGTGCGCTCACTTTAGGGGCTTTTCCCGAAGGTTCAAATGGTTCGGGGCGGGAGGTTGACGCGAGCGGTCAAAAACCTGTCGCGCGCCGTCAATACCGGCAGGCCTGTCCGCCGATAGCTTTACCACACCTTGAACCAGATTGCGGACAGGCGGCCACATAGCCTCACTCCGGACCGGTTCGGGGTCTGTGATAACCGATCTGGAGACCTGCTGCCATGTACGACCGAAAAGATAAACCCGACCCGATCATGACAATCGTCATATCCGCAACCATTGCGATTTCCGTCTTTGCCGGGGCCGCGTCTGCCCAGGATGGCAAGGGCCGGCCTGCAACCGCCTCGCTGCCGCCTGTCAATGACGGACTGCCCATGCCGGGCTTTGACATCGTCGCCGGTGAGACCGCCATTGTGGTGACCGACCCTCAGAATGACTTCCTCTCTCCCGAGGGCGTCACCTGGGGTGTCGTTGGCCAGAGCATTACCGAGAACGGAACGGTGCAGAACATCGACGCCCTGTTCAGGGCTTCCGAGGAAACCGGCATGCCGCTCTTCATTTCGCCGCACTATTACTATGAACACGACCATCGCTGGAAATTCGAAGGTGCGCTGGAAACGCTGATGCACTCGATCGGCATGTTCGACCGGCCAGGCGCGCTCGACCTTGAAGGGTTTGAAGGCTCTGGCGCCGACTGGCTCGAGCAGTACAAACCATATATCGAAAACGGCAATACGGTCGTGACCAGTCCCCACAAGGTCTATGGGCCCGACAGCAATGACCTCGCGCTTCAGCTGCGAAAGGCCGGAATTTCGAAAGTCATCCTGGCGGGCATGTCGTCGAACCTTTGCACCGAGTCGCACATGCGCAGCCTGATCGAACAAGGCTTCGAAGTCATGGTTGTCACCGACGCGACCGCCGGGGCTATCACCGAGCACTACAATGGCTACGACGCCTCACTCACAAATTTCCGGATGATCGCAAGCAAGGTCGACAACACCGCCAATACGGTGAAGGCGATCAAGGCGGCGTATCGCCACTGACCAGCCTCCTCAGATCATTCCGGCGTTCCCCCTGTGCCGGGATGACCTGACAGCGCCCGGCTGGCGCACGTCACATCTCTCCTGCCAGCCGGGCGCCTTCACCCCATTCGCCAGCGACAGGCTTTGCATGTCGCTGACCGATGCCCCGCCGTGTTGGCTGCTCCTGCGACCGTCATGGCTTCAACCCATCGCTGCACCTGCAGCGCTCTCAAACGAGGAACTGAAAAATGACCAACAGACTTCTTCTTGCCGGCACCATGCTTGCCCTTGCTTTCATCCCGGCTTTGCCAGGCTTCGCCGAGGACGAACACAACGTCTCGACGGGAATCACCGCTGCCGGCGTTCCGCTCGGCGTACATGGTGTGGACACGGTTGCCCTTTCGACACTTAACGCGGTTGCCGAAGGCGATGCCGCCCACACTGTCGTCAACGATGGCGTCGCCTATTACTTCGCCTCCGAGGACACGGCCCGCCGTTTCAAGGCGGACCCTTCCAAATACAAGCCGCAATATGGCGGCTTCTGCGCTTACGCGGTCGCGGTCGGCAAGAAGTTCGATGGCGACCCGCACTATGCCGATATCGTTGACGGCAAGCTCTATCTCTTCGTCAACGCTGCGATCTTCGAGAAGTACAAAAAAGACCGCAAGGGCACGATCGCCAGGGCCGAGAAAACCTGGCCGAGCATCAATCACAAAGCGGTTGGTGACCTGTAGCGACCACGCGGCGGCCTGGCTCGGCCAGGCCGCCATCCCACCCTGATTTCCGGAGAAGACCAATGCGCAAGCCCGTCCCACCTTTCAACCTCGAAACGGCCATCGAAAAGGTTCGCCTTGCCGAAGACGGCTGGAACAGCCGCGATCCGGAGAAGGTGTCGATGGCCTACTCAATTGACAGTCTCTGGCGCAATCGCCGGATGTTCATCTCTGGACGCAGCGAGATCGTGCGCTTTCTCGAATCGAAATGGCGTCAGGAACACGAGTACCGTCTCGTGAAGGAATTGTTCGCTTTCCGGGACAACCGGATCGCTGTCCGCTACGCTTATGAATACCACAATGATAAGGGCAACGGGTTCCGCGCGTATGGAAATGAAAACTGGGAGTTCGACGAGGACGGCCTTATGAAGCGCCGCTACGCCAGCATCAATGACCTGCCAATCCGGGAAGTGGAGAGGTTGCTATACTGGCCGCTTGGCCGGCGGCCAGATACCTACCCCGGATTGACCACGTTGGATCTCTAGCGATTGCAGGCAGCTCCATCGCATTGAAGGTCTCGCTGTACGCGTTAGCGCAGCAAACAGCGTGACCCTGCGTTTGCGTCCGGCAGGGGAAATGGCTGCGGGTTGACACCAGAACTGTGGAGAACTGAGTTTGCAGTTCGATACGTTCTGTCAGCGTGAAGCGCATCTTCGACCTCAACACCGAGATATCGATCCGTGCTGTCGATTTTTGTGTGACCGGGCAGCAGCTGGACAGCGCGCAGGTTGCCAGTCCTTCTGCAGATCAGAGTTGCTTTGGTTCGGCGCATGGAATGTGTCGCGCAGGAGGATCTCGGTAGACCTGTCGAGGAAATCCAGGCTTCAACGGGACGTGCATACTGTCTCGTCAGGATATGCCGGCTTGTGTTCCTTTGCTTCTCACCATGTTGAAATCGACCCGCAGGTCTGCCTGGCGATTTCGACCTGGACCGTACTGCCTGTTTTGCGCCCGATGGAGAACTGCCAGTGGGCGCGGGCGAACGTCCGGAAGCCGGAAGCCTGTGCCACTCGGGAGAATCCAGGGCCATGACGGCACCTGGCCCTCTTCTGCGCCCTGGTTCGGCCACCGCGAACGTCTGGTTTACTTCTGCTTCGGGTCATCAGGAGACATCCTGAAGAATGGTGTTTATGCTCAGGCTCCGAGATGAACCCCGGGGGAAATATGGAACCGTATCTTCAGAATCTGGACAGAATGCTGGCAGCATGGAATGCGCCTGATGAGAGCGACGTGCGCACGCTTGCTGAGACAGCGCTTGAACACAACGTCCACTTCGTTGACCCAAATCATAATATCATGGGCCGTGACGCATTCATCAGAATGGTTCATGCGGTAAAAAAGAAAATTCCGGGTGCCGTCTATTCCAGAACGAGCCGCGTCGATGTTCAGAACAATCACTGCCGTTACCACTGGGCGATCCACCTCGATCAGGATCTGTTAATGGCGGGATTTGACGTAACCGAGGTCAATGATGCCGGGAAGATCGTCAAGGTCACAGGCTTCTTCGGACTTCTGGAAGACCAGATCAGCAGATCCGGCCAGGACGCGCCCAGTCTGCCCGGGACTGAATAGCGGAGAACTGTCCTGACACCCCAATTGAAACCGAAAGCTGACGTCCGGTATTGCATGTCGGATGACGGCATTGGGCCCTCGGATGGAAAAGCCCCTTGGCCTTCGAACGAAAGGCAGCTTAAATGAAACTCAAGGTCGGAACGAAAGCGTGACAGGTCCACTCTACCTGACATCGCCATTTCAGATCATCCGGTTGCTGACAGGCGATAGTCATGTTTACAGAGGAACAGGTTACCTGCACTAACTGACAGGTTTGGGACGGCCTGGTCAGTCTCTGTGCCTGAAGGAGAGAGACACCAGAGGACCGGGAGGTCCTGCGCAGGGCGACCTGCGAGTTGTTTGCGGCAGAAACAAAGGCATCACACCCAGAGGAAACAGGAAATGACCGTCTTACGAAATAGCGCAGCGTGTCTTGTCTTTGTGGCGTTTGCGGCGACCGCCGCAGCCGAATGCAGATACGGCCAGTCGGGTTATATTTTCGTCGCCGGCTCCTGTATGCAGGACCGCATTTATGGTGATCCGGACAATATATGTGAAATTCCAGGAACGGACGCCAACGGTTCTGCCGCTCACAGCAAAAGTGTCCTGTTCATCTCGAACGTCATTTTTGATGATGGAAGCAATCGGCGAATGCCGATCGCGCAATGGAATGACGAGAATCTGATTCAGCACAATATTGGGGGTCAGGCCATGGGACAGGTCAGCAGTTGTTTTGGAACTTACGACGAGGCTGTTGATGCAATGCGTGGACGGATTGCTTCTCATAAGAGGTCATTCCCGGATGGCATCGTACGCAGCGTTGCGATGGATGATTCATGATGACAGTTCATTTTGCGAAAGTCGCAGCCGGGGCTGTTTCAGCACTCAGCCTGATGATGGCAATACACCTCCCCGCAACCGCTCAGGAAGCAAATGAAGCTGAAACGATTGCATGGCTGACGGAAAAAATTCCAGCAGCGAGCCACAATTGCAGAACGGACATGAATTGGAAGAAAGCAGGTGGGGCAATCTACGAAACGACGATCGTGCGCTCTACATACCAGCTTGCCCCAGACGAAGTAGATGGGCTCTACAGACTTACGCGCTCTTATTCTGAGAATACAACTATTATTGAGAACGGTGCGAAGCTGCATAGGGACCTTAGCTCTGGCTTCAGTTTCTCACCCGAGCATATAAACTCGGTCAGCGTCGGCGAGTTGTTTAGCATCGGCAATCCAGTGAAAAGTACTCGTGAGTTACCGGACGGCAGAATCCAGGAAACAATCGGAAATTGCTATTCTGTAACGGTGAACTTTTCGGTTGATCAGCAATTTTCCTGGGATGACGGTAGCCTGGTAGATCAGAATTTTACGCACATCGCGATCAGGGATCGTAACTCCGCTGAACGCATCAGGCGCGCCTTTGAGCACTGGGCAACACTGGCCAGATCGAGCGATGATGAGCCGTTCTGATCAGGCTCATAGGACGTTTTTGATGAACTTATCTGGCAGTAGATTCGAAATTTGAAATCGGGGGAAAAGCGAAGATGCAGATAGAGAAAATCGTGTTGGTATGTGCAGCACTTGCAGTAACCGCTGTTACACTTCCGCTGTCTGCGAATTCGCAGTCTTTTGAAGAAACAGCCACGTACATCAAAAATGCCTGTGAAGGGGCGTCCTGGAACGACACGACGACCGACCGGCTCCAGCTGTCGAAAACGACACTTGAAGTCTGGTCGTCAGGTAAAACCTTTTTTGATCTCAATGGCGACGGCGTTCGCGACACGACAAACCCCGGATACAGCGAGTATAAAATTCAACTCAGTTTGTCGGACCTGAAAGGCGCGCGAATGAGTGAAATTTTTGATGGCGCGGCAGTTGAACTTTTTGGCGACCGGGGTTTTGCTTCAGAAACCAGAAAATATACGCCGCCTCAGGGAATCGCTCAGCAGAAAAGCACGAGAACGACGACTCCCAGAAAAGTCGAAGTTTTTTGCGCACGTCCTGAGCGGGTGGTAAACGCATTCAATCACCTGGCGACAATGGTTGATGACGATCCGTTCAAATAGCACGAAGTTACGGCCGTGCTTCACAGAGGAGGTCATCTTTCCACTGTGATGACGGTTTCGGTCGGTTACGCAGCACTGCTGTTGTAAAGTACTTTTTGCCGACGATCGCAAAGAAAGACGGAGAAAACCCATGCATCGCAACGCTCAGATCCTGGATGCATTGACTTCGCTCTGTTCCGACATGGGCCAGACAATCGAGCAGCGCGAAGCCGAATGCGGCCGCGAGAGCGGAGAGATCAGAGCCTGGCTGCAACCTCCAGAGGGCCAGCAGGTCCACAGAAATGTACGGCTGATTTTGGCGTGGCTTCAGTTCCCTGAAGACAAGTTCATCGCCAGGCTGACATCCCAGTCAGGAGAAGGCGCCGAGAGCTAGTGCATCAGGGCCACGTCTTCGATCATGTCAGAATTTCTCCCGGAACCCGTTGAAGCGCACCTTGCCAGGAACCCAGCTCACTGGGCTGTGATGGTCGCACTGGTCGCTCGTCTTGGCATCGCGAAAGACCTTCAAATGACTGCCGGAATGTCAGCCGCGCCAATCGGCGAAGTATCGTTTCCGAGTCTGGAGTTCGAATTCCGCGGCGGGCACGTCCTGGCATTCCGAATTGAGATACCGGACGACATTCTCATTCGATTCATGACGGTCCGGGACCGGGTTCTGTTCGAGACGCTAATCGACAGTAATGGCGCGTCACCTGATGCCGCAGACCTCGACGCGGGGGACTCGTCTTCTTTTGGTCGGGACAGGGAAATCACGATCAGATGTGACGGGGCAGATGTCCCGGCCATCGCTGATGCGCTGATGGAAGTCGCCTCCGGAACGACGATGCGCCAGTTGATCCCCAGACCTGATGACACACGGCTGCAGACGCTTCTGAGACGTCTTTATTCGGCCAGCGACGCCTGTTTCCTGGAGGCGTTGTCTGCTGACATTGTGACGTCCATCACAGCTGAAAGCATAGATTACACGCTGGCCCTGGTCGCCCGGATCAACCCCTGGGCCGACGAAGACCCGCAAAGTGTACCAGATACGATCTTGATGTTGCTCGAAGCGCTGGTGAGGGAGCGCCGAAAATACCTGCCGCAAGACCGCGCACATCTTCTCCGAATACGACAAGCCTTTGAGGCGATCGGAAAAGCTGCGGCGGAGGATGTCCAGGATGTTGACGAGTTGCTCAGGCTCTTGAAGCAAAATGCACATTGATGCGAGCCGGGTAGAGATCGTGCCTCAAAACCTGCCCTGAACGATCATCAGAAGCCAAATTGCAACAGAGCGCTTCGATTGGAATTTCGATGGATAGCTCAAACTTGCCCCAATATAGCGGTTGTTCAGCTTGCACGAAGGGTTCGTGCCAGCGACCAGACCATAAAGCGAACCGCATGGACTAGCTCATTGACCGGAGCGCAAACGCTTGACCCGCCGAGGGCCAGCTGGCCTACTGTGTTTAGGTGGAACTTGTGGACAACGGTATGGACTTGCATGCTTCCATCCGAAAAAAACCCAAGGGACACGAAATGATCCATGAAAATCAGGCAACTGGCGCGTACGAGTGTGGGCGACAGAGCGGGCGGTATTCGCGTCTTCTGGCAACCGCTACAGGCTTGGCGGCGTCTGCGCTGCTGTTTGCCGGAACGGCGGCGGCACAAACGGTCAGGTATGAAGTCCTGATCAATACGGCCACACAGGCAGAGGCCGAGAGCGGTGAAGCGCTCTGGGTCCGGCTGACGGGGACAGAGGGATCCACGAAATGGCGAAGGCTCGGCCAGGGATTCGCGCGTGGCCAGGGCAATAATTTCAAGTTCAATGCAGCCGAGAGCGGCATCGGCGATGTCGGAAAACTCCTGTACATGGACCTCAGGATCGGAAAGGGCGTCTCGCCAGCCGATGACTGGAAATATCTGAGCCTGAAGGCCACCCGGTTTGTCGACAATGTCGAAGCCGGCGCTGTGCAGCTACAGGAGCCCGGCTGGCTGGGAGACGACATAACCGACCAACTGATGGACCGCTTTTATCCGGCCGGTTTCGTTACGGACAATCCGGTGGAAGTGAGAACCATTGTCGGCGAGCGCACCTATGTGTTCGACAATCGCGGCAATTCCGCGCCAACGGACCTGGAGATTTCGGATACCTACTCGCTGACCAGCAATGCGTGGAACTCATCCTCCCAGAGCCGGTCGAACTCTTACGAGGTCGCGGTCTCCTTCTCGAAGAAGGTTTTCGGGATAGAGTCGGAACTCAAAGCGACGGGTTCGGGGAGTGCGACGAACGAGTCGGCCTCCGGTGCGGATTCCTCGGTGACGAACGTGAATGTCGTCACGGAAAAGTTCACCGTGCCCGCAAACACGCTGCTCGTGAAGACCGTGACCTTCACGGCCGCCGCGACGAAGTACACGGCCAGCTATGATGGCCTGAAGCTCGTTGACTGGGGCCCGCTGCCCAAGAATGTGTCCCAGTCGCAGCGTAACGTGAGCTTCAATGCGGGCGATGTCCTGACGGCGGACGTGTCGGCACAGATAGCGGCCGGCGTGCAGTGCAGCCTGTCGCAATCAACCTGCGGTATGTAGACGGTAAGATACGTGTACGGTTTATCGAGCGGTGCAGGACAGGAAGCGGGGCGGGCATCTGACGGATGCCCGCCCCCTTTGCGTTTTGCGGCGTGCATTTCCGGGTTTATCCGGCGTGTTTCGGCATGGTCTTCAACCCCTCCATCGGCGTAGAACGTTGACCCCAGCCTTTCCGCAGAAAAATATGGTCGCATAGCATGCTGGACTTTAAGGACAGAGGTCAAAGTTCAGCGCTTGAACACACCGGGGCGATGTCAGCAGACGGGTTTGAAAAGCTGCCAACAGGGTAGAAGCAGGCATGGCTGTGATGTCTCGTCGACGCCCTGCTGACGCAGTGAGCCCGAACACTTGTGCAGACAATCGCAAGGCTTTCTAACGACAGCTTCTGGCCCATGATTGTCGTTCCGCGCTGGAAAGCAGACACAAAACTGGTGGCTGCTCGTGCCCCTGTAACTCCCATGCAGAGTTTCCCAATGGACAAACAGACGACTTACTTCGGCAACAAAACGAGGCGCGCCTTTTTGAGCAAAACATCTTCATCGTCGCCATTGTCCGCGACTTCAGAGACTGGTAGCTCCCAAATGTGCCTGGGCGTTCCGTCCAGGTGTTGCAGATCATACATGGGCAGCCAGACCGACGCGCCCAATTGGTTCAGCTTGAGGGGATGCGTTCCGCCTGCCAGCCCTGCCATTTGGCTGCCCATCACGGTGGCTCGACCCATCCCATCAAATCCAATGGCCATGCCTTCCCCCATACTGCCTGTCCATCGGCCAACCAGGATGACTACCGGCGCAGTATACTGGGCTGACCGTGAGGGCTTTACCCGGCGGTCCGTCTGTTTGCCATCTGGGTATATCGTTCGCTGATAGGATGTTCGAGTGTCGATGAATCGTCCCATGATGGGTTCGGCCACCCCTGTATTGCCGCCTCCGGGTGTTGCTCTGATGTCCAGAATCAGACCGTCCGTTTCCATCAGTTCATTCAGTGCGGAATTGAACGCTGCGACAGTTCCGTCATTGCCGAGGCTATTATTGATGCGGATATAGCCAAGATTCTCAGGCAGCGTTCGATGAGAGACGAGAGTGTCCGGCCTGGTCACATCAGGCTCTGTCATTGAAAAGGATAAAGTTTCTTCTCCGCGCTTGACCTCAATACGCCTGTGCTCACTGCGCCGCCCTGCAATGGCCGAATTGACGGCCCAAATCATCCTGACCCTGGAGGGGTCATCCACTCCCGAATGCATCCGCGTCAAAGCAAGCTCATCTGGGGCAAGGCCATTGAACCGAACCAGTTCGTCTCCAATCAGCAAGCCAGCTTTCGCCGCGCCGCTTCCGGGCCGAACAGCCGACACGATGTAATTGGCGCCTTGCTGGTCAAACCAGAGGTCAGAGCCGGAAGGCACAAGTCGTGGGGACTGCTGATTATTCGTATTCAGAGTAACGGGCGGGTCGTAAAGGTCATCAAGCAAACGCTCCACGACAGCCAGCGCACCTTGCCTCCCTTCCAGCAAGTTCGCCTCGGCGCGGGCGCGCTCACATGATTGCGACCAATGGCCCTCCCTTTCATTGAAGTAGACATATTTGACCGGCACTTCGGCGCAGATCGTTTCAATGTCTTTCAGGAGATCGAAATCGACGTCTCGTGCCTGCGAGCTGGTCTTCCCCTGGCCTGAGCAGGCGGTGACGGCTAATGCGGCGCTGATAAGCACAAATTGTTTCAGCTGTGGTTTCAACATCATTTTCCTGTTTGATTGCGCCGTCGGAACTTCGCGACCTTACAGGCGGCTTCGCAACCGAGGTAAACTATTCATCGTCAGGTCTGATTCCGCTCCGTCAGCTTGAATTCGATCCTATCAACCAATGCAGCTGACGGGGAACGCCGCGTGAAGGGTTACTGGAAAACTCTGAGCAATCATGAGGGATGGTCAGAGAAGCAATTTCGCAAGCCCCCCTTTCTTATGGTCCCCAGGTCACTGCGACTTTCCGAAGTGTTGTCACTATGTTGCGCGTATCATTACTGCGCCAGGTAAGTGTGCCGTCTTCATTCACGGTATATGTCGAGATGCCATTCTCAGATATGAATGTTCTCGCGTCTCGGCGGGCGTGAGAGATCCAGGGCGTGTCCGATCCCTTGCGGCGAACCTCCAGCTTACTCGGGTTTACCATCCGAAACTGATTGGTGTTCGACGTACCTGCAATAATGTAGTCGCCGGAGATGTCCTGATTGGGCTCACCGGGCGTGCTTGAGACAGTTTGCAGCTGTTTGCCTGGAAATTGACCGTGTTCCCCGTCAGCGACCATGAGACAGATCGGCTAAATTGCTAAGTGAGGGTTTGTGGCTCATCATTTCCTTGGAAGGAAAGACGATGAGGCAGAAATCAAAGGTCGAAGGATCGGCAGAACGACACGTCAAAGAGATCAAGCGACAGACGCGGCGGAAGTTTTCAGCCGAAGAGAAGATCCGGATTGTTCTCGAAGGACTGCGCGGAGAGTATTCCATTGCGGAGCTTTGTCGGCGCGAGGGGATCGCTCAGGGCTTGTATTACACTTGGTCGAAGGACTTCATGGAGGCTGGAAAGAAACGGCTGTCGGGCGACACAGAACGTCAGGCGACATCTGGCGAAGTGACGGGGCTGAAGCGCGAGATGCGGGATTTGAAAGAGGTGGTCGCTGATCTCACCCTTGAAAACCGCGTGCTTAAAAAAAGCGTGATCGGGGATGGGGGGAACGAAGAATGAGATACCCTGCATCCGAGAAGCTCGAAATCATCCGGATCGTTGAAGGCTCACATCAGCCGATCAAACGCACGCTGGAACAGATTGGCGTATCACGGCCAACCTTCTATCGCTGGTATGATGTGTATCGACGATTTGGTGAGGCGGCGCTTGAAGATCTTCGGGGCGGTTCGACCCGCGTGTGGAACCGCATCCCTGAAGACGTGCGCGAGCAGGTGCTCGAGCTGGCGCTGGATGAGCCCGACCTGTCGCCCAGAGAAGTCGCCACGAAGTTTACTGACGAGAAGCGTTACTTCGTCTCGGAGGCCAGTGTTTACAGGCTTCTGAAAGCCCACGACCTGATCACCAGCCCGGCCTTTATCGTGATGAAGGCGGCGAGTGAGTTCAAGGACAAGACGACGGCGCCCAATCAGCTCTGGCAGACTGACTTCACCTATCTGAAGGTGATCGGCTGGGGGTGGTTTTATCTCTCCACCGTGCTCGACGACTTCTCCCGATACATCATCGCCTGGAAGCTCTGCACAGGCATGGCCACAAGTGATGTTCAGGACACGCTCGATCTGGCGCTTGAAGCCTCCGGGTTGGATCAAGTCCATGTTGTTCACAAACCCTGTCTTCTGTCAGACAACGGACCCTCTTACATCTCCGGTGACCTGGCTGAGTATCTTGCCGACAAGGGTATGAAGCATACACGCGGCGCGCCTTACCATCCACAAACCCAGGGCAAGATCGAACGCTGGCATCAGACGCTGAAGAACCGCATCCTGCTGGAAAACTACTTCCTGCCCGGTGACCTCGAAGCGCAGATCGATGCGTTCATCGGCTACTACAATCATCAGCGCTATCATGAGAGCCTGAAAAATCTCACGCCCGCAGACGTCTACACCGGGCGGGGCCAAACCATCCTGCTTGAAAGGGAGAAAATCAAAAGGACGACGATGAAACTACGGCGCTTGCAGCACGCACAGTCTGCTGCTTAAACTGAAACCAGATGAGCCAAACCCTCACTAAGTCAGGCAGCCTTCTGTCTCAAAATACCTGACGACGAACACTCTGACACTTTGTATGGTTCGCTTTCACAGCTCGCCCAGAATATTCTCGAATTTGCCAGGTGCGGTGCCGGTAGCAGGCATTCATCCGTTCCCGAGAACTCGAAAATTTCTGAAAAAAGATCGATTGATAAGCGACCCTCAGGCTCAGTGTCGCAGCTGCCTTTGAAGTACGACAATTGTTCTGTTGGCCGCATACATGCGGAGAGTATCAAAAGGGAAAACACGAGGGCTCGCACAAGGTAACTATAGCCAACAAGCCGGAAACGTTAAGTCTCCTCAAGACCCGAAGCGGGCACGCGCGCCATCACCTGATCCGATTTGCGCTCCGACGCCGCCTATATGAGTAGATTATCAGGAAAGTAGAACCAGGCATGGCAGTTATTACGCGGATAAAGACCGGCTTATTGTATGGTGGCCTCAGCCTGATCCCACTGATATTTGGAGGCTATCTCATTTATGACCGGGTGATCTTGTCGCTTCGACGAGGGCAAATTGAAGAGCGAGTCGGTATGATCGACAGGGCATCCGAGCCAATATCATTCTGGATATCTGTCGGCATGTATGGATCGTTCGGTAGCTTGATCGCGGGCGTGGGTTTGTGGGGTTTCTGGCAGCTACTCAAACCTGAACGGCGCACCAAAGGTGATATTCCGGGCGATACCTAGCCCGCTCACATACTGATATCAGCTTCTGACCAGGGTGAGCCGAAATATACCAGTTTCGTTTCGTCTCCTTATGCGCCCATTGCTGCCGATCGATGAGCCTCCGTCGACAGGCAGAAAATCGCCGAAGGCGGTAATTCAGCATCTGCCCTCGGCATGAAAACACACTCTGAGGCTTTAGCTTTAGCGGTCTACACTGAGCAGAACCCGCTAGATCGATACTTTTAGGCGGAACGACGGCCGGCGTCAGGCGTTGGGACCGCATGGTCGTCCAAGCCCTTCTCGTAGCCGCCGCGAGTTTCGCGGTCGGCTGGTACTTCCTCGACAGTGTGGTGAGCGGAGTAATTTTGGCATGCGCGTTGGGCTCAGCTATGTATTTTGCGACCCGTAAGCGGCGATGAGTGATCGCCATGATGTGGACGCTAGGCTCGCTCACTGTCCTGGTTCTCACAGCATTACTGCTGGGGACGACTTTCGCACATGTGCTCGAAGCACCCGCCAAGTTTCAGTATGATGCCGCACAATGGGTATTTGCTCAGCAAAACCTCTATCGGTCCTTTGCGTCTATCGGCGGTGCAATCGAACTATCCGCGATCGCAGCAACAATCGGTTATGCTTTTCTCCTGCGAAATGATGCGTCTTTCGTATGGGCGATTGTGGCTGCGGTGCTGATAGCTATGGCGTTCGCCGTCTGGGTTTTCGTGACCGCGTCTGTCAACGCAAGAGTAGAGACTTGGAGCCTTGACGCGATCCCGACGGAATGGCGCTCGCTTCGCATGCAGTGGGAATACTCTCACATCGTTCGTTGGGTCGCGCACCTTGTCGGCTTTATATCGCTGGCAACTGCGGCGCTGCGAACACAGGACTCATAGTGCTTTGGTCCGCATGGGCCCTGATGGGGTAGGGCATCCTCGCCAAGAGCCGAAGCACTCCGGGCACGCAACTCGAGATGTCTGGATTGGGCCAAGAATTGCCTCTGTCGGGAAAATTTCTTTCGGCAGCTTTCGCGCGCTTTGGAGACCTGCCAGCTGGCACGGGCGAACCTGAGGAACGCTCGCTTGCAGAAGCGCAGACATGCCGTCGTCTCTGGGCCCAGCTCGCAAGGGA
>TARA_R110000850_G_scaffold230350_1_pt1 | contig 29338 bp, 31 predicted proteins | sample TARA_R110000850 | Tara Oceans TARA_R110000850 (sample SAMEA4397586) | marine metagenome | biome: Polar Biome; feature: [SRF] surface water layer (ENVO:00010504); material: water (ENVO:00002006), including particulate matter (ENVO:01000060) such as... | depth 5 m | reverse complement strand
GCAAGGTTGTGCTCTACCACTGAGCTACGCCCGCATCCTGAATTGTGCCCGGCAGCAACCCTGCCGAGAAGGCGTGATTAAGCGCATCATGCGGGTGTTTGCAAGCGCTTAGTTCCGCCCTGCTGCACAATTTGCCCGGCTTTCAACCGCCATGCACGGATCTTCCGGCACTGCAGGCCAAATGCAGCTATTCAAGCCCGGATCTGCCCCGGATAACCGTGCGAATCTGGTCCGGTCGTACTTCGCGTCCCTCGCCATCAACAAAGGCCGCGCGAATCGCGCTTTTCGTTCCCGCCTTGGTGAAACTGATCGGGGGCGTTTCGCCCTCGGACAGCCAGGCATCGCCCCATTGCGTCAAGCCAATCAGGATGGGGCGCAGCGACAATCCCATGGCGGACAGCAGATATTCCGGCCGGGCCCGCTTGCCTGGCGCCTTATAGGGCCGCTTCACCAGCAGTCCGGAATCAACCAGCGACTTCAATCGGCCCGACAGGACTGTACGCGGGCATTTGAGCTCAGCCTGGAAATCATCGAACCGGCGCACACCATATAGCGCCGCCCGCAGGATCAGCAGCGTCCACCTGTCGCCCACCACTTCGATGGCGCTGGCAAGGTTACACGTGTCCGGTGGAATCGGAGACCGACGGGCGAGAGGAATCTGGGTCATTCTGACTCTCTTGTATGGGTTCGCTTTCGAAATCCAGAGGTGCGGTGGTCGATGCGCGATTTTCCCGACATCTGCCTTGCAAATGACTGCATCTGATGGGAAAGGCAGGGCACATTCCGGCGCACTCAAGACAGGGCTTTGCATGAAACATTTGGCCTTTGCCACTGCGCTAGTGATGGGAATGGTTGCCTGCACGGCACCAGACCCGGCCGGGACGCCTGTCCGCCAGCCGATCAGCGACACCGCTCTGTGGAGCTTTGATACAGCCGCTCGATCCCTTCGTGTCGCTTCCTGCCCGGCCGGTTCAGCAGTGATCGAACCGACTGCCATGGCAATTGCCGTCGACCCGATTGATCTGAATGACTCCGGCGCAAGTCCTCTCCTGCCTGATTCCGTACTGTTCGTCGGTGGGTGGCACCTGACATCCACCAATGTCAATTTTGGCGGATTGTCAGGTATTGAGACGCTGCCCGATGGTGACCTTCTCACCGTCTCGGATATCGGCGCTTTTGTCTGGATCGGCCTGTCAGACGATCAGCCCGACGGGACAGGCAAACTGGCCTACATGCTCGGGCCGGACGGAACACAATTGTCAGGAAAATCGGATGGAGACGCCGAAGGTCTGGCATTACGCGACGGGCTGGCACTCGTCAGTTTCGAGCACAATCACCGGGTCGAGGCATTCGATCTCGCAAGTTGCGGCGCTGCTGCCAGGGCTGCGCAGGTTACGCATCTGCCATACGATGTCTCTGGCCGAGCGATCAATGATAACCAGGGCGCGGAAGCCCTTTCGATCCTGGCCGACGGCACGATCAGGTTCGGACTGGAAAGTTTCGGAAGCGGCGCGTCACCCGTGGGCACGGTTCTCGCAACCGGCGAGGGTGTCCTGACAGGAGACAGAGCAGCGAACCCGAGAGGCTACTCGCTGGTCGGCTTCGACGAAACCACGGACACCACCGGACAGCCGGTGACGGTGACCCTGTACCGCAGCTACGATCCGATCCGGGGCAACCGCAACATTGTCACCTGGTCAACGTCGGATGTGCACATCGAACTCAAGCGCCCGATGACGGTTGATAATTTTGAAGGCATCGCAGCAGAAATTCTCGACGCGGACACGATGCGCATCTGGCTGATTTCCGACAATAATTTCTCCGACCGCCAGCAAACGCTACTTTACGCCTTTGATGTCGACTCCCGTACGGAATAATCACACTTACAATCCTGGCGGATGACGCCTACATCTGACGATGCACAAGGGCTGCGGCGCCCGCAATGGGACTGATCTCCGGCGACCTTACTCATCGTCAGGGAGCTGGCATTCTGGTTCGGACCCCGGTCCGGGCTCACCCGGCGCCCACCTAGTCTCTAGGTTGACGGGAGTGAATATGCCCAGCGACGTCTGCGGTTCTTGTGCGCTATCATTGGGACGTGACGCCGATCAGATCGCGCGTTAAGGCTCTCTCCATGTCCCAGGCTCCCGACAAGACACAGCTCCGCCATCGCATGCGCACCCTGCGGGCCGAAGCGGCTGCACGCGATCCCGATGCGGCAGAAAAGCTGGCGGAACTCTTTCCCATGAAACTGCTGGAGCGCTATGGCCCTGTTGTTGCTGGATATGTGCCGATCAATGAGGAGATCGACCCGACCCCGCTTATGCAGCGCCTGAGCCGCGCAGGCGCTGAACTGTGCCTGCCCCGTGTCGAGGATGACGGCCGCATGACCTGGCGGATGTGGTCGCTTGGTGAACCGCTGGAACGTCGACCGTTCGGCCTTTCCGAGCCGGGACTTGATGCCCCTGAGACCGCACCCACGCTGATCCTGACGCCGCTTCTCGCCTTCGACGCCATGGGCAACCGGCTTGGATATGGCAAAGGCCATTACGACCGCGCCATCGCCCGCCTACGTGAGGCAGGTCGCACCTTCGCCTGCGCCCTTGCCTACCATGCCCAGCAAATCGACTCCGTTCCTGCTCTTGACCATGACCAACCGCTGGACTGGGCTGTCACGCCAATAGGGTCTGTACCGCTCTTCATGATGCGTAATATGAAGGCGCTCAACACGAACACGCCAGATGCTCCAGGCTCTTCCTGACATGCGCGACAGGGCTTGTTAGTCATAAGCCTTGGCGCAATTCTTGCTGTCATAAGGTTTGATTAACCCCTTGAGAGCGGCAGAATATTGCAAAATACTGATAAAATACCGAGCACTCGGCGCAACACTGCAGGCAATGATGCATTCGTTCTCTCCTGCCTCGTCGCAGTGTGCAGTTTTGGCATCTTTACCATAAGCCGTATCGACACGCCGCGATCAATCGAAACAATCATCGCCGCAAGCGAAATGCCCGCGCCTGCCGAGCAGGCCGAAACCGAGGTCGCAGTGGTGGCGCCCGACCCTGTTCTCGACGCCCCTGCCCCCCCCGTGACCGCTCCTGTCGCCTCCCGTGTCATCACTCTTCCTCCCCCATCGAGGGCGCGCGCCAAGCTTCCTTCAGCGCCGGGCTTCATCACCCTGCTTGGTGACGCGTTGAACGACGCTTTTTTCTACCGGTCCGACTATTCAAACCCGACTGGCCACTATGGCGGTGACTGGGCGCACGACAATATCGGTCAGTCCGCCGAAGGTACGAATTTGTCGGTCCGCCGACACGTCTCGCGCTCCGGGCCCTACACAGGCGGTGAAATGAAGACGCGAAAGACCTATGGCTACGGTCGATACGAAGTTGTCATGCGCCCTGCCAAAGGCTCCGGGCTGGTCTCCTCCTTTTTCACCTACACGGGCGCCCATGACGGCACCGCACATGACGAAATCGACATCGAGTTCCTTGGCCTCGACACAACACGCGTCCATTTCAATTACTACCGGAATGGACGCAGAGGCGCTGCAGCGACATTTGACCTGCCATTCGATGCAGCAGACGAAGATCACCTCTACGCGTTCGAATGGACGGCCGATGGCATTACTTGGTTCGTTGATGGAGAGCCCTATTACAAGACCGTTGAGGGCGACGCCTTCGTCCCGAAAACGCCGGGAAGCATCGTCTTCAATGCATGGACCGGTAAACCGGGCATGGCAGGCTGGCATGGCAAGCCGACCTTTGAATCCGGCGCCTCAGCTCACTACTCGTGCGTTTCATTCTCACCAATCGGAGAAGAATCGCGCGCCTGCAGCGACTTGTTCCTGCCCCGGCGCCACCACAAGGCCGCTGCGCAAACAGCGCAGCTTTCCATCCAGCCGTCTTACTGACACGGGCAAAGTGACTGGCCAGCTCGCACCCATGCGAGCTAGTCTTGACCGATGGCATTCAAACCGCTCTCAACACTCCTGGCACTTGCCATACTGGGTATTGGCGCCGCCGCCGAACCCGCAGTCAAAGTCGTGAACTTTTCGGCCAGCTGGTGCCCACCGTGCCGGGTTCTGGATCCGCGCGTGCAGGACGCGGTTGAGCGATTCAGAGATCAGGGTGTCGCTCTCGTCGAGCTGGATATGACTGACCTTGACCGTTCCAGCACAGAAGGGCGCAAGGCGCTCGCTGCTCGGCTGCAGGCCGTGGCAGCGTCACACGGCGCTGCCTATCTCTGGGACTGGTATGGCGGTCATGCAGGCATCGTGGTGATCATCGCTGCAGACAATGGCGAACCCCTGACATGCGTCACGCGTGTATTGAGCCGACGCGAGATCGAAGATCGCCTTCAGGAGAGCCTGGTTCTGGCAAGAAAAGTGAGGCCGGGACACAGACGGCCGAATGGCACTGACTGCCCGGCGCCCATGAATGCCGGGGTGAGGTCACAAGCCAACTAGCTCTGGATGTCTTTAAGTATCTGCTCACGTGCGACCGGCATGAGCTGGGCCATCTGCTCACGAATACGGGCATCGGTGCGATCAATACCAGCTGTATCGAAGTCGGCCCGGATTTTCCGGAAAACGTCTTCTTCGCCAACTTCCTCGAGATCCGACAGGACAACCGTCTTGGCATAGGCCTGGGCATCGTCACCTGTCATGCCCATAAGGTCTGCAGCCCAAAGGCCAAGAAGCTTGTTACGGCGGTTCTGCACTTTGAACTGCGTCTCCTGGTCAAGGGCGTACTTGGCCTCTTGTGCGCGTTCACGATCGTCAAATGTGCTCATGGGAGGGGCCTTTCAGCAAGAAACTCAGGATTTTCTGCCATATAGGGTGTCAGAACAGGTGTGCGCAATAATTGTTTATCGGTGCGACTTGGCGTAACAGTCGCGAGCATATGGGGACGCTGGCGATTCCGACCCGCCTTTTACCCGCTATCACCCATGAAAGGGCTCGTCGCATGTCGAAAAAGCGCGTCGTATATGAGGGTAAGGCCAAGATCCTCTATGAAGGTCCCGAACCGGGCACGCTGATCCAGTATTTCAAGGATGATGCAACGGCCTTCAATGCCCAGAAGAAAGCCGTGCTCGACGGCAAGGGTGTGCTGAACAACCGCATCAGCGAGTTCATGATGACCCGTCTCGGGGCTGTCGGAATCCCGACTCACTTCATCCGCCGCCTCAACATGCGCGAACAGCTGATCAAGAAAGTCGAGATCATTCCCCTTGAGGTCGTGGTTCGCAATATTGCAGCCGGAACGCTTTCCAAGCGCCTTGGTATTGAAGAAGGCCAGGTCCTGCCGCGCCCTATGGTCGAGTTCTACTTCAAGGATGACGCGCTGGGTGACCCACTCGTGACGGAAGAACACATTGCGGCATTCGGCTGGGCTGGCCCACAGGAATATGACGACCTCATCTCGCTTGCGCTGCGCGTCAATGATTTCATGTCCGGCCTGTTTGCCGCTGTCGGTATTCGCCTGGTCGACTTCAAACTCGAGTTCGGCCGGTATTTCGAAGGCGACACCGATATGCCGCGAATTCTGCTGGCCGACGAAATCAGCCCTGATAGCTGTCGCTTGTGGGACTTTGAAACCGGCGAAAAACTCGACAAGGACCGCTTCCGCCGCGATCTCGGTGGTGTCACGGAAGCCTATGCCGAAGTCGCTCGCCGTCTCGGCATTATCAAGGAATCCGGTGAAACAGACAACGTCGTGAGCTTTACCGGCGGCAAGTAAGTGCATCGTGCGTCACGACACGTTCCATTGGCGACCAACCTGGGCTAAAGCGGGCCCGACTCAGAAACACGGAGCCCAGCCCGATGAAAGCCATTGTCCACGTCGCACTCAAATCAGGCGTCCTTGATCCCCAGGGCAAGGCGGTTGCCGATACGCTTGCCAGGATGGGCTACAAGGAAGTCGAAGCTGCCCGCATCGGCAAGGTCATCGAACTCGATATCGATGATGGCCTGACATCGGAAGCTGCCGAAGCGCGCGTGAAGGAAATGTGCGAGAAGCTGCTCGCCAATACCGTCATCGAAAGCTACCGGGTCGAGTTCACAGCCTGAGCCACCTGCCCTATTCGGTCGCCCCCTTCCGGACGTAGATTCCGGTAAACCATTCATCCCATGAATTCGTCTCGGCATTGTATTGTTCGAAATGCTGCGTCACGGTTCCATCATCATTGAGCGTCCATTCGCCAGTGAAGGGCGTCGTCTGTCCGCTGGACTGATAGGTTATTTCACCCTCAAGCTTCATCGACTCCGTTTCCGTCAGACCGCCAGAATAGTCGATTACACCCGCTTTGCTGACCCAGAGCTGTCGCCACTTTCCAGTCGAAGGGTCGAGGAAATTATAGCTTTGGCCAGTTCCGCCTGAAGCCGATGTCCAGCGCTCCACAAGAAGGCATCCATCCTCCTCGGCCGTAATGACATTATGACCTGCGACATTGCCAGAACTGTCTGTCACCTCCCACGTGCCAAGCCAGAAGTCGAATGCACGGTGAGCCTCGCTTGCGCAAGTTCGTGGCGTCTGATCGGGTGGCGTTTGCGCTGTTGCGCATCCGCAAAGTCCGGACACCACGCTCAAGATGAGGGCTCGATACATGTTTTTTCCCTTCCTTTTCCGGGAGGACGGAATCCTCCAACTTCCAGCATTGTCAAATATCAAAGGCCGATGCAAAGCTGTGAGCGATTATTCACTTGCATACTATATCGCCCCATGTTAGATAGCCAATGACGCAAGGAAGACTCCAAATGGCCAAATCTGCAATCCCTGCCCGCGAAACTGCCAAGAAGCCTCGTGCACGCAATGCGCGGCCGAAGATTGAGCGCGCCGCCCTGAAACTGTTCATCCATGAAGGCGTTGACGCCGCCACAACGCGTGAGATCGCCGAACAAGCCGGCGTCTCAGAGGGTGCCCTTTATCGCCACTACAAGGGCAAGGACGAACTGGCGCTGGCGCTCTTCATGGAAACCCATAACCGGCTCGGCAAGATGATGGTGGAGGCGCTTGCCGTTGAGGGATCACTCGACGCCAAGGTTGGCGCAGCTGTGAGCGCCTATTGCCAACTCGCCGATGAAGACTTCCTCCTGTTTTCCTTCCACCTGGTCTCGCTGAACCGCTACCTGCCCTATGACAAGCGGCGTGAGGACGACCCTGTCTCAATCACGGAACGCATTATCGCAGGCCTGATGCAGGACGGCATCATTCCGAAAGGTGACCCGGCTGTTAAGGCCGCCATGGCGCTGGGCGTGATCATGCAGGCCGGCCAGAACAAGATCTACAATCGCCTGCCCGGCCCCCTTTCACAGCATACCGATGCCTTTACCAAGGCGATCATCGCCGTGCTCCATTCCGGCTGAACCGACACCTGTTCCCGACATCTAGAAAGGTCACACCCATGCGTGGCATCCTCTTCACGGTAACCTATTACCTGCTGTCTATTGTCTACGTACTGGTCTCTCTCCCCTTCCTGGCCTTGCCTGGACGCGGGCCGGTCAGCTTCATCATCCGCAGCTACACACGCGCGATGAACCTGAACCTGAGATTCATAGGCGGGATCAGCAAGGAAGTCCGCGGCCGCGAAAATCTACCCGATGGCGCCTTTGTCATCGCCGCAAAGCACCAGAGCTGGGGCGATGGCTACATGATCTACCCGGAAATAAAGAACCTTGCCTTCGTGACGGGCGATCATCTCGAGAAGTTCCCCCTGGTCGGCGGCATACTGCGCAAGCTTGGTGCCATCGTGATCGACACGTGCGGTGGCGGCGACCGTAAGGCGGAATCCTTGCGCGAAGGCATGGAGACAGCACGTAAGGAGGGCCGCCGGGTGCTGATCTACCCCGAAGGCCATCTGGCCCCTGTCGACTACCATTTTCGATACAAGCCCGGCGTCTGGCATATGGCCGAAGCGATGGGCGTGCCCGTCGTGCCAGTCGCGACCAATATCGGGCTCTTCTGGAAACAGCAGCAAACCCGGAAAACACCGGGCCGGGCCATCATCGCGTTTCTCGAACCCATTCCGCCCGGCCTGCCAAAGGACGAGTTCATGGCCCGCCTGACGGACGTCGTGGAGACCCGCACAGCCGCTCTCGTTGCCGAAGCGCGTGGTGGACAACCTGTCCATGCCACACTGATCCCCGATCCTGAGAATGGAACAGTGTCCAAACCGGCTTCAGATGATCCGGCCGCCTTCTCGAAGGCCTGAATTCGGGCACTTGCCAGGATCAAGTCTTTACGCACGGTATATTTATTGATATTCAATAAGGGCTCAGGACGTCCCGGGGGCCAAATCGGGATGACCAAAATGAAGATGAAACGATCGTTTGCGCGCATCAGCGCCTTTGCTATCACTCTGGCGGCCACGGCCGCACTGCCTGCCTTCGCCAATGATTGGAAAGCCTGGGAAGGACAAGATAAGGCCTCGCCGCGGGCGATTTACTCGGATGCCACCGACCAGCCATCCGCACTCCTGACCTGCGGACAAAATGGCCTGCTGTCCGCAGTGATCACCGTAAAGCCCGCATCCCTTCCGGAACAACTCGCCAGGAACGCACCCTATTCACGCGCGGAAAAAGCCAGCCTGATGGTCGGCGACGCCGACGCTGTTGAAACCACTGTGCGTTTCATCTCGGCGATCGATGTCATTGAAGCGCGCTCGCACAGCGTGGCCGCCAAGGTTTTCAATGCAGCGGTGACCGGCGAGCCCGTGAAAATCTCGGTCAGCCGGATTGGAGACATAACCACTGTGCTCCCCGAACCGAATGATGCCTTCAAGGCTTTCGCCCGCACATGTGAGAAAAGCCGCCAGGCAAACAAGGCGTCACAGGGGGCCGCCGACTCTTGATGTCATGGGTTGACCTTGTCTCCCGATACGTGCTCATTTTCTATTTTGGCGCGTATCGGGAGGCAGACAATCATGCATCACCTTGCCAGGGTCAGTTGCGTGACTGTCGCCCTTTTGTTTTTCCTCGTAAGCTCAGGCTTTACCGATGAACACAGCACGGACGGCGCGCTTCACTGGGTACAGGAACGTGACCAGCTTTGGAGCGTCGATAGCTCAGACGCTGGTGAGGCGCCTAATTTTTTCAGCTTTATCAGGGTCATTTCGTCATCTGGCGGCGCCGGACCTGTTCTGCAGCTTGGCTGTCAGGCGACAAGCAAGGGCGAACACACGCTACAGGCAGGGATCAAGCTCGATCCGGAGAATACGTATGAACAAGCCCCCAAGACGCGCCTGCGCCTTCTCTCGACGAGCGGTATTCTGACAATTGGCGAGGATCGCAAGAGCGAGCGATTCCAATACCATCCGGACTCCTCAAAGATAACACCGTTCAACCGCGCAGTGCCCAAGCGACTGTTCAATGCCGTGGTGCGGGGCGACCCGGTCCGGCTGAAAGTCCAGAATCAAACTTATGATCTGGAAATACCCGACGCCGACGAGACCTTCACCAGATTCGCCAAGATCTGCCCCATGACCAATGGCGGGACGTTCGATCAATCCATCTTCGACCGGTCAGCGGTTACCCAATCGGATTCAGCGCACGCGAAGTAGCCCGTCTCAGGCCTCTGCCGGCACGATCGTTACACTCTCACCACACCCACAGGCATCAGTCTGGTTCGGGTTGCGGAACACAAACTTCTCGTGGAGCGGCGTGACCTCATAATCGATCTGGCTACCCAGCAGGAACAGGACGGCCTTGGCGTCAATCAGAATGGTGACGCCGCTTTCCTCGACCACTTCATCCAGTGGCTCAGGCGCCATGGCATAATCCATGACGTATTCCATGCCGGCGCAGCCGCCATTCTTGACGCCAACGCGCAGAAAACCAGCGCCGCGTTCCTGCATTATTTCCTGCACGCGCGTTGCCGCGTCGTCAGTCAGGGTAACGGGTTTGGGGCGGGGTCGTCTGGCCATGTTGAACAGATAGGGTCTGAAGGGCTGTTATTCAATCAAAGCATGTTGAGCGCCAGGCGCGCTTCGTCTGACATGCGCGAAGGATCCCATGGCGGATCAAACGTGAGGCGCACCTCGACATCGGTCACGCCTTCGACGGTTCGTGCAGCCGTCTCGATCCATCCAGGCATGTCGCCCGCCACAGGGCAGCCTGGCGCCGTCAGCGTCATATCCACGTCCACTTTGCGGTCGTCGTCGATATCAACCTTGTAGATCAGGCCCAGTTCATAGATATCGACGGGGATTTCCGGGTCATAAACCGTCTTGAACGCTGCAATCAGTGCGTCAGTGATACGGTTCAGCTCTTCTTGCGGAATCGCTGAAGGCACCGCGTCCGCTGGGGCGGATACGTCGATCAAGTCGCGAGAGGTCATGTCATCTGCCATGTCTGACCACCTATATCAGCATTCCGCGCGCTTTTTCCAGCGCATCAATGAATATGTCCACTTCAGCTTCGGTATTGTAGATTCCAAAACTTGCTCGTGCCGTCGCAGAGACTCCTAAATGGGTGATCAATGGCTGGGCGCAATGGTGTCCTGCCCGGATGGCTATACCATACCGGTCCAGGATCTGCGCCAGGTCGTGTGGATGAGCGCCCCGCAGGCTGAACGCCAGTACAGATCCCTTGCCCGGCGCCTCTCCGTGAATCGTCAGGCCATTGATGCCTCGCAGGCCCTCCCGCGCACGCTCATACAGTTTATGCTCGTGTGCCTGGACATCAGACGGGTCAAACTGCTGGAACCACCGAATCGCCGCACCAAGCCCGATTGCCTCCAGAATCGGCGGTGTGCCGGCCTCAAACTTGTGTGGCGCTTCATTATAGGTAACGTGGTCCAGGCTGACCGTCTCAATCATTTCGCCGCCACCCTGATAGGGGCGCGCCTCGGCCAGGGCATCAGCCGTGCCATACAGGATACCGATACCTGTCGGACCGTAAAGTTTGTGCCCCGAAAAGACATACCAGTCGCAACCAAGCGCCTGCACATCCACGCTCAGATGCACAGCGGCCTGGCATCCGTCGACCAACACGCGCGCACCCGCAGCGTGTGCCAGCCGGGCCACGTCGGCCACGTCGTTCACAGTTCCCAAAACGTTACTCATGTGGCTGAGGGCAACCATGCGCGTCTTCGGCCCGATAGACGTACGCAAGGCGTCCATGTCGAGAGAGCCATCATCATTCAGGCCAACCCAGCGCAGCACAGCGCCATGACGCTCGCGAAGAAAGTGCCACGGAACGATATTGGAATGATGCTCCATTACCGACAGCACAATCTCGTCGCCCGCCTGGATGGTTCCTTCCAGCGCTGATGCAACCAGATTGATCCCTTCGGTTGCGCCCTTCGCGAAGATGATATTTGCCACACTCGGCGCATTCAGGAAATCACGCGCTGCTTCGCGCCCGGCTTCATAAGCCTCAGTCGTCTCGTTTGAGAGCGTGTGGATGCCCCGGTGCACGTTTGCATAGGATGTCCGGCACTGGTTCGCGATGGCATCGATCACCGTGTCCGGCTTCTGCGCGCTCGCGGCATTATCGAGGTAAACCAGCGGCTTCCCATTCACCTGTCGCGAAAGGATCGGAAATTCCTTGCGGATAGCTGCAACGTCGAATGCACGGGTCATGAGGATAGCCAAGCCTGTGCTTCAGCGAGCAACACGTCGCGGACCGATTCATCGGCAGCGCTCAGTGCCTCGGCGATAAAGGCCTCGGTCAGCATGCCGCGCGCCTGCCATTCCGGAATGCCGCGCTGGCGCAGATAGAACAGCTGCGCATCATCCAGCGCACCACATGTATTGCCGTGCGCACACTCGACATCATCAGCGTAAATCTCGAGCTCCGGCTTGGCGAACACTTCGGCCCCATCCTCCAGCAACAGGGCCTGGTGCTGCATGTCTGCGTCAGTTTGCTGGCCCGTTTTGCGCGGAACGAAGAACTTCCCCTGAAACACGCCCTTGCCGCCGTCCAGAACGGCGCCCTTGGTCAGTTGCCGTGTGACACAGGCGGGTGCACCGTGGCGCACATTCGTCGTTATGTCCGCGTGAAACCCCTTCGCTGACAGATAGGCAGCATTGAGCGTCAGCTTGGCGCCGGCGCCCTGATGCACGGCACGTGTCTCCAGTCGGGCGACCTTTGCGCCAAAGGCCAATGTCGTCTGGGTCACTTCACTCCCGGATTCCAGGTTCAGCATGCTGGTCACGGCCAATGCCTCATCCCGGCCGCCGCGCTGATAAATCGTCCGGTTCAGCTGCGCGTCAGCCTCGAGACTGAACTCCATTAATGCGGCCGTGAACCCTGCCCCGCCCAGATAGCTTTCGGTCAGGTTGATTGCCGCGCCGTTGCGGATGATAAAAACGACCCGCACAAAGCTTGCTTCGCCGGCGCCATCGAACACGAAATGAAGACGGGGAAGATCACGCGATGTGATGTCAAGAGTCAGCGTCGCCGGCCGCGATCCGCCACCGGCCAGCGCGGCGGCGAGCGCACCCAGGGGCACGTCCTCTGCACCACCCACCGCTTGCGCAGCCGGTTGGGCAAGCATGCGCATGCCGTCGGGCAATGTGGCGGGCCGCTCAAAACCGGTTGGCGTGAACCGGAACACGAGCGCGCCTTCATGCGGCAACGGGTCGGTTGATGACGCAGTTCCGGGTGTTTCAAGCGTCTTCAGCGCCGACTTGAAGTCGCTCCACTTCCAGGCCTCCATCCGCCTGTGCGGCAGGCCCGTCCCGGCAAAAGCCTGGAATGCACGCTCGCGCCGCGCATCTTCAGGCTGCATGCCAAAGCGTGCGACCAGCTCCAGTTCGGCGGTCGTCGGATTCTTGATCAGGTCGCGCAGGGCGATGGTCACGCCACCTCTCCCAGCACTCCGTCATAGCCTTCTTTTTCGAGGCGCAGCGCGAGGTCCGCCTCACCCGTCTTGATGATGCGCCCATTGGCAAGAATGCACCTTGTCCGGCTTGATATAGTCGAGCAGGCGTTGGTAGTGCGTGATAACAAGCATACCGCGCGAAGGGTCGCGCATCGCATTCACGCCATCGGCCACTGTCTTCAGCGCGTCGATGTCGAGGCCGCTATCGGTCTCATCGAGGATCAGGAACCAGGGTTCCAGCATCATCATCTGATAGATTTCGAGCCGTTTCTTTTCGCCGCCCGAAAAGCCGACATTTACAGGCCGCTTCAGCATCTCGGCATCAAGGTTCAGCATCCCCGCCACCTCACGCGACTTCTTGATAAAGTCAGGCGCCGATATCTCGGCCTCGCCACGGGCTTTGCGCTGGGCGTTCATGGCCGTACGCACGAAGGTCATAACCGGCACACCGGGAATCTCCACCGGATACTGGAATGACAGGAACATGCCTTTCGCCGCGCGGGTCTCCGGATCCATGTCCAGCACGTCTTCACCGTTGAGCGTCGCGCTCCCGCCCGTCACCTCATAGCCGCTCCGGCCCGTCAGCACATAGGACAGGGTCGACTTGCCAGCCCCGTTCGGCCCCATGATCGCGTGGATTTCGCCCGCAGGCACATCCAGTGTCAGGCCATTCAGGATGGTCTTGGCTTGCGCCGCTTCGCCAACCGTGGCGCTCAGGTCTGTAATCTTCAACATAGGGCGCATGTAAGCTGCCCGACCCCCGAGGGAAAGCCCCCGCGACAGAGAAACCCAGACACGAAACGCACGTCATTCGCGCGAATTCTCGGCATAACCTCAGCCCACACTGCCTTCCAGGCTCACTTTGAGCAGGCTCTGCGCCTCAACCGCGAATTCCATCGGCAAGTGCTGCAGCACATCCCGGACAAAGCCGTTGACCAGGAGGGCCACTGCATCTTCCTCGGGAATCCCGCGCTGACGGGCGTAAAACAGCTGGTCTTCTGACAGTTTCGTCGTCGTCGCCTCATGCTCCAGCTGCGCGCTGGCGCAGCGGTTCTCGACATAGGGGATCGTGTGAGCGCCGCAGCGCTCGCCAATCAGCAGCGAGTCGCATTGGGTGAAGTTGCGCGCGTTAACGGCCTTCCGGTTCACGGAAACGAGCCCGCGATAGGTATTGTCAGACTTGCCCGCCGAGATACCCTTGGAGATGATCCGGCTCTTTGTGCGCTTGCCCAGATGGATCATCTTGGTACCCGTGTCAGCCTGCTGCCGGCCATTGGTGACGGCAATCGAATAGAATTCACCGACACTGTCATCGCCGCGCAGGATGCAGGACGGATATTTCCATGTCACGGCCGAGCCCGTCTCCACCTGCGTCCAGGAGATCTTCGACCGGTCACCTCGGCAATCGCCGCGCTTGGTGACGAAATTGAAGATGCCGCCCTTGCCGTCCTCGTCGCCCGGCCACCAGTTCTGCACCGTCGAATACTTGATCTCGGCATCATCCAGCGCGACCAGTTCTACGACCGCAGCGTGTAGCTGGTTCTCATCGCGCATCGGCGCCGTGCAGCCTTCCAGATAGGATACATAGGCTGCCTCGTCGGCAATGATCAGCGTCCGCTCGAACTGGCCCGTATTCTCGGCATTCATCCGGAAATAGGTCGACAGCTCCATGGGGCAGCGCACACCCTTTGGCACATAAACAAACGTGCCGTCCGAGAACACGGCGCTGTTCAGCGTCGCAAAGAAATTGTCCGACTGGGGCACCACGGTACCAAGATATTTCTTCACCAGGTCCGGATATTCGTGCACGGCCTCCGAAATCGACATGAAAATCACGCCAGCCTTCTGAAGCTCCTTGCGGAACGTGGTCGCCACCGACACTGAGTCGAACACGGCATCGACCGCCACGCGTGGCTTCTCGCGCGCCTCGGCAGCCGTCTCGACCGCCCCTTCGACACCCAGCAGCACCTCAGCCTCCCGCAGCGGGATGCCCAGCTTTTCATAGGTCTCGAGGATTTCCTTCGGCACATCATCAATCGAGGCATATTTCGCCCCGGCCTTCGGCGCCGCGTAATAATAGTAGGCTTGGTAGTCGATCCTGGGATAGCGGACCATCGCCCAGCTCGGCTCTTCCATGGTCAACCAGCGCTCATAGGCCTTCAAGCGCCAATCGAGAAGCCATTCAGGCTCATTCTTGGCTGCAGAAATATAGCGAATGGTGTCTTCGGAAAGGCCCTTGGGCGCAAAGTCCGTTTCGATATCGGTTGCGAATCCAGCAGAATAATTTTCAGATTCAAGCGCCCTGGCAGCCTCGACCGTCCTGGCGTCGATACTGTCCTTGACCTTGACCTCTCCGCAGTCTTCGTCGTGTTCTGTGGTCCCGCCGCAGCAGTCCATCACACATTCTCCTTCAATACCGTACGTCGCGCTGCTTCCAGCCATGCATCTGCCACGCTGTCAAAGTCAGCGGGTAAGGTGTTCCATCCAAAGCTGGTGCGTATTGCTGATTCCGCAAGGGCGTCAGATGCGCCCATGGCCATCAGCACGACAGATCGCTTGACCTTGCCTGAAGAGCAGGCAGACCCCGCAGACACGCAAACGCCGGCCAGATCCAGTGCCATGACCTGAGTTTCAGCCCTGAAACCCGGCCGCGCAAAGTTCGATGTCCCAGCGAGGCGCTCGCTGCCTTCGCCGATCACAATGACACCGCCTTCAGCTTTCAGGCGGGATTCCATGGCATCACGATGCCGGGCCAGGGCGGCATAGTTCGGCAAGTCTCGAATCGCAGCCTCGACCGCCGCTCCGAACCCGGCAATCCCGGCCACGTTTTCCGTGCCTGATCGCAGGGACCGTTCCTGCCCGCCACCATGAAGAATCGCTTTGAGCGGCGCCCCAGCCCGGTGCCATAGCGCGCCGACACCTTGTGGCCCGCCCACCTTGTGCGCCGACACCGACAGATAATCGACGCCGAGCAAGGCGACATTCACCGGAATCTTGCCAAGCGCCTGTACGGCGTCGCAAATCGTCAAACCACCCGCGTCACGCATGATGGCTGCAGCCTCTGCAACCGGCTGGATGATACCAGTCTCGTTATTCGCCAGCATTATGCACAGGACCGGCGCTCCCAGCGCGTCCACGTCCCATTTCGTCATTCGGGTCCGCAAATCGTCAAGATCCAATGTCCCGTCTGCGGTGACATAGGCCGTCTGCACCACAGCGCCCGAGTGTCCAGCCGACTTGGCAATCGCCTCATGCTCAATTGCCGATACGATCAGCGTGCATCGTCCATTCAGCGCATCAACAGCCCCTTGCACAGCGAGCGCATCCGCTTCCGTCCCACCGCTCGTGAAGATGATGTCCGCAGCGCGGCTGCCGATGGCACCGCCCACTTGCATCCGCGCCGCCTCAATGACCGCGCGCGCCGCCCGGCCCCTGGCATGCACGGATGATGGATTGGTTGCCCCCATATCCAGGGCTGCCAGCATGGCTTCGCGTGCTTCAGGGCGAAGTGGAGCCGTTGCATTATGGTCAGCATAAATCATGGAGACAGGTATAGCCGCTAGACGGCGCGTGTGCACCTGCAGAAAAATTTGCATTCTCAGGTCCATTTGGCTTAAGACCGCCCGCTTACAAGAGAATTCACTCAGAGGGTGTCATGGCAGAACTGATCATTCCGGGCCCACAGGGCCGTATCGAGGCGCGCTATACAGAGCCGCCATATCCCGGCGCCCCGATCGCACTGGTCCTTCATCCCCACCCGAAGGCGGGTGGCACGATGCAGGATCCGATCTCGATCATGCTTTTTCAGATGTTCGAGAAGCATGGCTTTGGTGTCTTGCGCTACAACTCACGTGGCGTTGGCCGCAGCCAGGGCACCTATGACCAGGGTATCGGCGAACTGGAAGATGCGGCTTACGTGCTCGACTATATCGAAAATCTCAGCGAAAGCCCCCGCTACGTCTGGTGCGCCGGTTACAGCTTTGGCGCATGGATCACGCTTCAGCTCCTGATGCGGCGTCCTGAGATTGATGGCTTCCTCGCCATTTCGCCGCCTGCCAACCACTATGACCTGTCATTTCTTGCGCCCTGCCCGGCCTCAGGCCTGATCGTCAGCGGCGACAATGACGCGATTGCCAGCCCCGAGGATATCGAGCGCGCCCTCACGAAAGTCCGCGTCCAGAAAGGCGAAGTCATCGAACGTGCCCGCGTCAAGGGCGCCAACCATTTCTATGTCGACAAGCGCGACGAGCTGATCGGCCTTTGCGAAGACTACCTGCTCAAGCGTCTTGAGGATGCTGAAGAGAAACTGCGCATCGAAGCCGAAAAAGACTAGCCAAGCATCCGGCCGCCTGTCATGGCGGCCGGAACGCCGGTTGTCGTCGGCCAGCTGATCGGCAAGCCGCGAACGGTCCGAGCGGCCAGGAAAGCAAACGCCTCCGCTTCAATCGAATCCCCGCGCCATCCGGCCTCTTCCGCGCTAAGCACCGCGCAAGGCAGCGCGTCACGCAACGCCGCCATCATTGACGGATTGTGACGCCCACCACCGCACACAATCACGCGTTCAGGCGTCTCCGGCAACTGGGCCACGCCGGCGCCAACAGCTCGCGCCGAAAAGGTAGTCAGTGTCGCGGCGCCATCCTCGAATGACAGGCCACGTGCCATGCTGGCATTGAAATCATACCGGTCCAGTGACTTGGGAGGCACCTGCGCAAACCAGTCATGGTCCAGCAGCTGCGCCAAGAGCCCCTCATGGACGCGACCAGCGGCCGCGAACGCGCCGTCGACATCATGCGTCCCCCTTCCGTGCCCCTCGACCCACTCATCGACAGGACCGTTTGCAGGTCCGGTATCGAATGCAAACAATGTCCCGTCCACCAAGCGGGCCGTTATGTTCGCCACACCTCCGAGATTCAGCACCGCGCTCGCCCCGTCACCCGCGCGCTCCAGAAGCGCGCCATGGTAGACCGGCGCGAGAGGCGCTCCCTGACCACCAGCAGCCACGTCTGCCGTCCGAAAATCATATGCGAGCGGAACGCCAAGCGCGGCCTGCATTCCGACAGGGTCGATCAACTGGAGCGTGGCGCCCGGTTGTCCGGGTCTGGATCTGCGATGAAGCACTGTCTGGCCATGCACACCGGCCAGCGCCGCAACCACCTCCTTGCCCCCGCCTTCCCGCAGCAATTGCCACGCTTCGGCATGTGTGCGTGTCACTACCGTCCGCGCCGCCTCAAACGCCGCCTCTGGCGCAGGTCCGACCCAGTTCCAGGCACGCGCCGCATCTGTCGCATCCTGTAATATCTGCCGCTCTTGTGCCGAATATTTGCGCTCCGCGACCGGCCCAAACTCCAGAACCTGCACACCATCCGTCAGGATCAGCGCCGCATCTGTCGCATCCAGTGACGTCCCAGACATGAAACCCGCCACCCATTGTGGCCCCTGATCTTGAATTGGATAGTTCAAGAGTTCCTCATTCCATGTTACGCGCCTGCGCTTACGGAGACACGAGACCATGAGCGAATACAAGTCGGATTTCCTGAAAACACTCGATTCACGAGGCTACATCAAACAGATTACGCATCCTGCCGAGCTGGATACGTATTGTGCCTCAGGAACGCCTGTCGCCTATATCGGATTCGACGCAACGGCCGATAGCCTGCACGTCGGATCGCTTCTCCAGATCATGATGCTGCGCCATTTTCAAAAATGCGGCGGCAAACCCGTCGTTCTGATGGGTGGCGGCACGACCAAGGTCGGTGACCCGACGGACAAGGAAAAATCCCGCCCCCTGCTCACGGACGATCAGATCGCGTCCAACATGGCGGGCATCAAGAAGGCGTTTGAGCCGTTCCTCATATTTGGTGACGGTCCGACCGACGCAATCATGGTCAACAATGACGACTGGCTTTCAAAGATCGGATATGTCGAATTCCTGCGCGACTACGGGGTTCACTTCACGATCAACACCATGATCAAGCAGGAAACCGTCGACCGGCGCCTGCGCAATGAGCAGCCCTACACCTTTCTTGAGTTCAATTACATGCTCCTCCAGGCATACGATTTTCTCGAGCTATACAGGCGCCATGGCGTCAGACTGCAGCTGGGCGGCTCCGACCAGTGGGGCAACATCATCAATGGTGTCGATCTCACGCGCCGCGTCGCGGGAGGAGAAGCCTATGGACTGACGTCACCACTGATCACCACGGCGTCTGGCGGCAAGATGGGCAAGACGGCTGATGGCGCAGTATGGCTCAACGCCGACAAGAAGAGCCCTTACGAGTACTGGCAGTTCTGGCGCAACACGGAAGACGCCGATGTCGGTCGTTTCCTCCGCCTGTTCACGGATCTAGACCTTGCGACGATCACATCGCTGGATCAGCTTGAGGGGGCCAGGATCAATGATGCGAAAGTGGCGCTGGCCAACGCTGCAACAACCCTTTTGCATGGTGCTGACGCGGCCGCAGAGGCTGCTGATGCTGCTGCAGCCGTCTTTGGCGAAGGCGCGTCAGCTGATGCATTGCCGACTGTTGAAGTCACGCGAGCAGATCTCAGTTCCGGTATGTTGATTGCTGCAGCCTTTTCAGCCGCAGGCCTCGCCGCATCCAACGGGGAAGCCCGCCGCCTGATCAAACAGGGCGCCGCAAAAGTGAACGATGTGACCATCCGTGATCAGAATGGTGTGCTTGGCACGACAGACCTGATTGATGGCGCCATCAAGCTGTCGGCCGGAAAGAAGCGTCACGCCTTGCTTAAGGTCGCAGGCTAGGCAAAACGCATTACTCGAACGATTCTTCTGGAATGGGCGGCAGCTCCGACGGGATCGGCTCGTCTGGCTGACGTGGTTTGGCTTCGGGAATCTTGGTGTCGGACGGGTTCTCGAATATTCGCCGAATGACGCCCGGCGCGAGCGCTGACAACGGATTGACGGACACATTGGCTTTCTCAAGCGTTCCACTGACCGCGTAGGTAAGCGAAAAAACGCCTTCGCCGTCCCGGCCAACCACCAGGTCACCAATGATCGGAATCCCGCCGAGCGCCGAATTCATGCCGAAGCTCGGAACCAGGACGCCGTTGAACTCGATTGTCCCATCATCACCCTGGATAAAGCCACTCGTCGTCAAACCGAGTGCCGGCCCCTGCGCCTTGGCGCCCGTCACGACATAGCGGCCATTTGCAAACTTCAAAGGCACATCGATGCGGGAAAAGAGAACGCCTTCCCCACCCAATGTATCTGCCAGTCCCCTGAGGGAAGCGAGCGAAAGGATCTGGGTCAGGAATGGCGCATTCCGCATTCGTACATCCGTGAGGACGATCTCAAAGTCTGCCGGTGAACCATCCCTGGTAAACTTTCCGGTCAGGTCGAGATTGCCACCTTCCAGAAAGTCGGCGCCAATCCAGGCCTCGGCCATGAATCCGGCATTTCCACTCGTGATGTTCACCGTCGCCCCGTCCGATACGGTCGCGTCATACGTCGCCGAAAATGGCGAGCCGTCATCAGCCTTCCCGGTTGCAGTGAAAAGCGAAAGCCCGGCAGCCCCTGTCCTGGCCGTCAGTTCTGCATCTCGCATATCCAGTCCGGGCCTGAGGGTCAGGGCATCAAGACTGGCATTGATGTTCAGCGGCGTCTTGTTGCCAGTATCCGTGCTTCCTGTCGGCCCCAGACCTGACATTATACCGGACAGATCGAGATACGTTCCGTCCAGCCTGACGACCAGGCCACCCCCCTGCGCCCTGGCGATATCGCCCCCAAAATCGGCCTTGTCCTTGAGGTATGCTCGCCTCACCACCGCGGAAACCAGCCTGGAGTCCACACCAAGCATATACTCGCCGTCCAGACGGGCGTTTTCCGACGTAAATAAAACGGTCGATTTTGAAAGGCTGCCGATTTTCTCAAACTGAATGGATGCCTTGGCTGGAACGCCTTTCGGCTTCACCCAGCCAATCTCGGAAATATCCAGACGAGCCTCTCCGAGATCAAGAGCTGTGTCGGCAGAAACCATGGCGTCGCCAGCGACCCGCGCCTGAACTTCTATTGGGATCTCTCCTGTGAGATAGGCGCGTCCCATCACGCCGAAACGATTGAGCAGATCCGGCGTGACAACAGCCGTTGCGGACAGGTTTGACGGTTGGTCCTCATCATTGAACGCATCACGCCATGTGAACTGAACGGGCGAGGGACCCAGATCACCAAACCCGCTGACCGTAACGCCCGCCTGATTGGCGTCGATCTTGAAGCTTCCCTTCGTCAGATCAAATCCGAGCGCAGCGTTCTTCAGCCCGCCTTCGGTCACCGTCCCCAAAGCGGAGAAGCGAACATCCTTGTACGGGACGTCATCAAGCGCAGGACGGAACATCTCGAATGTCATCTCGGCGTCGCCCGTCAGCCTGTCTGGCTCAAACTTGATCTGGAGTCGGGATTCCACCAGCGTCTTCATAATATTTTTCGCAGGGCCGCGCCCTTTCGCGAAGACCCTGAACGGGACACCCCGCGGATTGAAGGCCGGGAAGTCGACGACACCATCCTCCAGCGTCCATCCGCCATAGTCACCGCTGTCGAGAACAATTTTGAATCCATTTCCCGTCAGACGGCCCCTGCCCGTCGCATTCTCCACTGTCGGCAAGTCATCAAGAAACCGGACGGAAGCATCACGAACCTGAAAGTCCAGCGCCAGATTCTCATCCTTCAGATACCCTTCAGCAAAGCTGTCTCGCTGCAGGTCCATGTGCCCCGCAACCGACGACGCGACCCCTGACGTGATGCGATTGGCCGCATAACGCCGGGCACCGGCTCCAAGACCGACCGGCCAGAAGGCCAATACGGTTTCCCGGCTGATGTCGCTCTGCGAAGCGAGATCGAAACTGCCAATCACCGGAGGCTCACCTGCCTTGCGGTCCGGCGTGAGTTCGATCGAACCTGAGGCCCTGAGTCGATCGCCGCCTGTCGCAATATCCAAAACCGTGTCTCGAAGCGCGTAACGCGAGAGATCCACCTCTCCATCAATATTGACGTTCTCGAGAGGAATCGTCTTTTCAAAGGTTGGCGTGAAGTCCAGCTCCATCCGAGGGCTGATCAGATTGAATTTACGAAACCCCTGCCCCTTCATCGCATCCTGGATGTTCAGCAAAGCGCGACCCTTGACCGGACCCGCGCGGTTACTGCTGGCTTCCAGCGTGAGTCCATCCGTTCCAGAATTGTAGGCGATCTTGATGTCGAGATCTTGCACATCGAACTCTTTGCCACCCAAAGGCAACCGGCCCTCTCCAGCTGCGATATCGACCAGGATCTGCTCGACGCCGACATCTTTTGAGACATCAAATGAAACAGCAACGTTCGCGGGCAGTCCGTCGAATCGCTCGCGGCTCATTCCAAACCTGACAGCGAGATCGGCCAGTGGCCACTTCGCCACGGCGAATTCGGCCTTCAAGCGCTCGCCAAGGCCGGAAGTTGCGAGCGTTGCTGCCACTCCAGCTGGTAATCCTTCACCAAGTCCGCTGCCTGAAATTGACAAGACGATGCCATCTGCTTCCCGGGCAAGACGCCCTTTCGCCGCGCTTAACGTCAACAGGTTCTTCTGATCAGCGTCCCGGACATGTACTTCAAATTGATCAAATGAAACGCGTTCAAGGTCGACGACCGTTTCGGCCTGTTCCAGGGCGATGAGCAATTGAGGCAACACATCATTGGCTCGCTCCAGCCATTCTGCAGGGGTCGTCGGCAATTTGCCCGACGGAATCTCGGGCAATGGATCGCCCGCAATCTTCCATTTCGTTTCGGTGATGCTGTCGACATTTATCCATCCCTGATCGAGATGCATTGCGAGAACTTCAACTCTGCCAAGCACGAGGGCAGAGCCGGCAAGCGTGATGTCTGCCGCCTTTGCTTCAGCGCTCAAGTGGCCGGAATCATCGAACAATTTGACATTTTTTGCGTTTATCAGAACGCGCCGGTCGTCTTGCGACCATTCGAGAAAGACTTCGTCAATCTTGACTGATCGTCCGCTTCGGGCGTCTGTAAGCGCCCGCTCGACATCATCCCTGAATACGCCAAGTTCAAGCGGACCACTCGCCAGTCGAAATGCCAGCAAACCAGCTGCGACCAGAACAAGCAGGATTAAACCGCCAAGTATTTCCAGAATTAACGTCGAGGCGGTCTGGCGAACCAAGAGCACGCTCCTTAAAACTTCATGCGTCACGTTCAGAACAGCCAGGCTGCCCGGCTTCGATATAAGCACAGACCGTTTCAGGCACCATAGGAGTATTACATGACCCAACCACTCGAAATCGGAGCGAAAGCGCCTGATTTTTCTATTGAAACCACTGAAGGCAAGACGACGCTCTCCGCCTACAAAGGCAAGCACCTGGTTTTGTATTTCTATCCAAAGGACGACACACCTGGCTGCACAAACGAAGCAAGGGATTTTTCGGATCTCTCAAGCCAGTTCGAAGCGGCAGGCGCAAAAATTCTCGGCGTCTCCCGCGACCCTCTCGCCAAACACCAGAAATTCATCGCAAAGCATGACCTGCAAATTGAACTGGCGTCGGATGAAGACGGCGCACTATGCGAAGCTTACGGGGCCTGGGTCGAAAAAAACATGTACGGTCGAACCTATATGGGCATTGCCCGTTCGACATTCCTCATCGACCCAAAAGGCCGAATTAGCCGAATCTGGTCGAAAGTGCGTGTGAAGGGGCACGCTCAAGACGTTCTTGAATCGTTAAATAACTGAAATGTGGCCAAAAATTACGCGCTAGTCATGCAAAAATCCAAGCTTTAACAGGGGATTTACCCAAATAGGCGAAAAATTGCATGAATTGTGTTCCCCAGGGCTTTCACCCCCGTTCGAAATGGGTATTTATGTGATCCACGGGTTTGGGAAACGTGCTGTAGTGTTTATTGCAGCATTGGGTGTGATTTCCAGTCGACAGGTGGCGTGAATGGCGAAGTGGAGTGCGAACGTTAAAGCAGCGTTTGATAGAGCGTTCCCGGAGCGTCAGATTTATCATCGCAGCGGCGGCACAGTTCGATACATCTCGGTTTCTCCCTGGCAGCAGGCGATTTTTGCAACGGGCGCTGCCGCGCTTGTAGGCTGGACGCTTTTTGTCACGGGCAGTTACGTACTCGGCGGACCTTCCAGCACCATCGCCGGCAATCCCGATGACCGCGAACTCGCCAAATATGAGCGTTGGGTGCAGGAATTGCGCGCGAAAGACGCCCTGTCCCGCTCTCTTCTCGAAGAGCGTACAGACGCCTTCCAAAAAGAAACAGCGGAGTGGGAAGACAGGCAGAAGGCCCTTGAGGAGCTTTTTGACAAGCTGAAGGGTGACGAGAACCTGGAAGTCTCGGCGCTAAAGGGTGACGGAACCGGCCTGTTGGTGAAAGCGTCGATCGAAGAGGCGGACAATCGTCAGTCGCGCCATTTCTCTCCCATTACAGCATCGTTCGATACAAGCAGTACGCGCGTGAGCTTGAAAAACCTGAAATACGATCAGGAACGCATTCTGAATGAAGCTGAAGACATGGCGATAGACCGCGCAGAGCGCGCACGCGGTGTCCTGCAACTCACATCGGTCGGCAGCGACCGCATCATGTCGGGCGCGGAAATGGGCGGGCCGCTAGTCTCGATCGCGACCATGACATCCGGTGCAGACAAGCTGTCAAACGCGGATACAAGCTTTTACAATCGCCTGACGCAAACCCGGGCCCGCGTCGAAGAAATGCGCTATTACGAACAGATCGTTGCGAGCCTGCCGCTCGGGCGTCCGGTCGGAGTGCCATACCGCCAGACCAGTGATTACGGCATGCGAATTGACCCGTTCAGAAAGCGCCCTGGTTGGCATAACGGTCTCGATATGGCCGCCTATCATGCTGCACCGATCATCGCAGCAGGGCCTGGGAAAGTGTCCTTTGCCGGCGCAAGCGCCGGATACGGACGCATGGTCGAAATCGATCACGGCCATGGCTTCAAGTCACGCTATGGCCACTTGAGTGGTATTACGGTATCAAAGGGGGATACTGTCGAAATCGGAGACTTGGTCGGCAAGATGGGGACCACCGGACGAAGCACGGGTGACCATCTTCACTATGAAGTCTGGTTCAACGGCAAACCTTATGATCCAGCGAAATTCTTGAAAGCAGGCCGTCATGTTCACTAAAAACAAAAACTCAGAAACCACGCCATCAGAGCCCGCCAAAACAGCGCCCACACAGGACGCCATCCGTGGCGCTGCAATGAAGCCCGCTGCACGCGCGGCATCAATCATCTGTGCGGATATGAAGATCAATGGTTCGGTGATCTCGGAAGGCGCATTGCAGATTGATGGCGTCGTTGATGGCGATGTCAGCGCGACCGACATCACGATCGGCGCATCCGGCCACATTACCGGCGAGGTCAAAGCCGAAGTCGTCAAGGTGAAGGGCAAGATCCGTGGGTCTATCCGCGCCCGGAAGGTCGAACTGGAATCCGGCGCTCATGTGAAGGGAGACATTGTTCACGCCTCCCTCCAGATACAATCAAATGCCGTGTTCGAGGGACAGGTGAAACACGCTGACGACCCGCTGAAAGACTCAGGCCCCAAAGGCGCATCTTCTCCAACAGCTGCCAATGAATCATCGTCACCGCTTGGCCATTCCGGAAAGACGCCATTCGGAATATCGTCTTCGGCTTCCTGACCAGGTCAGCGATTTCCAGTTATTGAATTCAATAACAATAGGGCCGCCAGCGCATGTCGCGCTGGCGGCCTTTTCGATCGAGCTTCGGTGCTGACGGGTAGGCATTAACGGTGCCATGACCGCGTAGAATAAAGAAGAGCCCCGAGTGTCCACCCGGGGCTCCTGAATACTGAACTCGTAAGCTGAGATCCTAACAGACCCGGCTAGATCACGTCGCCTGGCCCTTGCACTCGGGCGTCGCGTTGAATTTGGCTTCGGCGGCTTCCAGCCTGTCCTTGATCGTCTTGCAGTTCTCCGGGAGATTCTCATCCCCAAGAACAGCGAGCCGCTTACAGATCTTCGCCTCATTCTCGACGTTGAGCCAGGCCGATTGCACTTCAAAACAAACAAGGGCGCGCTTGGTGTTCTCCTCCGAGTTCATGAATGCGAGCCAACTGCGACCGGCATTATTGCTGGCGGTCTTGAACGATTCCCGCGCGCCGGCGCGATCACCGCGCTCATAGCGCGACTGGCCGATCAGAACGTAGGCGTTTCCACGATCCTTAACGCCGCCCATACTGATTGCCTTGGTAAGCGCTTCCTCGGTTTCTTTCCACTTCTGCAAGTCGGCAAAAGAACGACCGAGACGTTCGTACATGGCACCACCGCCGCCAGCATCAGCAGCCTGCCTGATAACAGGGATCGCCTTTTCGTGCTCGCGCGCAACCTGATACAGGTTTGCCAGCAATTCGAGCCGATCCAGGTTCTTTGTGATGCGCCCCGCATTCATCTCTTTTTCAAGAATGCGCGCTGCGTGATACGGAGCATTAAAACGGTTGTAGAAATTCACGATGCGCATGAGCTCATCCTGTGTCGTCAGGAGACCACCAAGATACATCGCCTTTTGAACTTCGAATGCCTTGCGCTCTTCATTATCGGCAAAATAGTTGCCAGCGATCGCATCCCAGTATTTCCGTTCCGCTGGATTTCGCTCAACGAGCACTTCCAGAACCTCGGCCATTTTTGCCTTTTCGCCAGTCTGATTATAGAGGAACAACAGGAGGTCGTAGACTTCCTGCTTGAAGTTCGATCCGTCTTCCCGGCGAACTTCTTCGGCCCAGCGGACGGCTTCCTTGAACTTGTCTGCACGCTGGTTAAGAACGGCTAGCTGCCACTTCTGTGTGCGGTCCGGCTTGCCGCCAGCCTGCTGCCACTTGTTCATGTACTCAAGCGCCTTGGAAAGATCTTCTTCCTGAAGATAGATCTGGGCGATATTGTAATAGGTCTGGGCGGCATCGGTTTCAGGAATGTAACCTTTGTTCAGAGCGGTCAGCAGATCCTGCACGGCACCTTTGCGATCACCGTTCTCGATCTTGATATAGGCTGACAGCTTGATGACGGCCCCTTCCTCATAACAGTTCAAAGGCTGATTGCGCAGTGAATTGAGTTTTGCAATCGCGGTCGAAAAATCCTTATTCACCATCGCAGCCTGTTCGGCCTCGAGATAAGTCTGGCCCGTCTTCGATGTGAATTCCGTCTCGGTACAAGCCTGCGCCAGCGCGGCACCAGCCCCCATCGTGACCATAAGGCCCACAACGATGGCGCTCTTGAGAGTTGCTCTAATTCCCATGTTTCCTCTCCTGACCGCGCTGCTCGCGGCGTTTGGCCCAATCAACCGGAATTGCTGGGCGGGATCAAGAACTTCTGCGCGTTACATGAAGCTTTTCACAGCGCGCTTCTGTCCGATTTAAGATGTGCGTATCCATAACTTTATGGGTCGCTACCACCCGTCTCGTCAACGTAAATCATCATCCGACCCGGCCTCGTTCACGCCTTGCCGACCAGATGATGAAAGGAATACCCGGCCTGACTTCGCTTCGACAGACCGTGATTTGCAAAGGCAAACATCACCACGCCTGATAGTGTTACCTTATATCATTTTTGCGGCATTTACTCAAGCGAACCGCAAACCAGGCAAGCTTGAACAGTGTGCCAAAAAAAGAGCGCCCTGGTGAGAGCGCTCTTTGATGAATGGGGAGCCCAGCGAGCGCCCGCTCCTATTGCAGTTTGAATTCGAGCGGATACACAACATTCTTGCGCTCGGCTGCCTTGCCCCGAATGATCTTCGGCGCAAATTCCACACGAGAAACAGCCCGCTCAGCTTCCCGCGTGAACATGTCGTTCGAGCAAGTCGCCTGGACGTTGTAGGGGCGCCCGCGTGTGTCCACATCGAAGCGGACATCGCAGGTCCCTTCAATGCCACGCTCTGCGGCACGTTGCGGAAACGACGGCGTAGGTGGACGAATAGGCTGAGCATCCCGGTCAGAAATGGCGACCGGGTCGATTGCAAGCGATTGCATCCGGCCAAGATTCAGCTCCGTGGGAGCCGCACCTGCGATCCTCGGCGTAGGGAGATTGATCTGCGACTTGGTTGCCGACACTTTCGGTGGCGGTGGCGGCTTGGCAGCGGAATCCAGACGCTTCGGCTTGGAACGCTGACGCGTCCTGATTTCGCTGTCCTGCTGTTGGGGCGTGATTGCCGCAAGAACCCGCTGCTCACCCTTATCAACCCTGATTTCCGTCACGTTGATCAACGCACTCATCATGATGAAGAGAAGGTAGACAATCGGCACGGAAATCGCGAATGCCACCGCTAACCTGAGAAAAGGACTGTTGAACATGTCTTGGTCTCCTACTCTCGCTTGGCCGAAATGTTTATGACCGTCGCGCTGTCGATCTTGTTGATCGTCTCCATCACATCGACCAGCACTTCAGCTTGCGCATCCACGTCAGCCTGAACGACGACTTCACCCAACGGATTGTCTTCGCGCAATTGCTTGAACGTGAAGCCCATTTCGTCCGGGTCGACCTTTTTCTTGTCGATGTAGATTTCACTGTCCTTGTTAATCGCGATCAGAATCGCGAGCGGCTTGACCTGTGCTTTATTATCCACGTCGGGACGAACGACGGGAACCCCGGGCTCCTTGATAAACTGCGCTGTCACGATGAAGAAGATCAGAAGGATGAACACAACGTCCAGCATGGGCGTCAAGTTGACGTCGTCTTCCGCTCCTCCGCCGCCACTGGCGGACTGGCGTTTTCTGCGTGCCATGTCTTGTCGCTCCTCTTATTCTACTGCTGACAGGACAAGGTTAACCCGGTCCACATAGCCAGCGTTATAAGCTGCATCCCGGATCAGAACGATCACACCGCTCTTTGCCTTGGGATGAGCCTGGATAACGACGGCACTCTCCGGCGTTTCGGCCCGGACACGTTCGATATTCGCCCGAACTGAACCAATATCTGTCGCACGCCCATTCACAGTGATGAGATTTGACTCATCAATCAGGATCAGGATGGCTGGCACCTGCTCCTGTTGCTCCTGATCAGGCGCAGGCGGAGGCGGAGGCTCCAGTCCCAACGCTTCTTCCTGAGCAAACGTTGCCGTCACAATGAAGAAGATCAGAAGAATAAACACGACGTCCAGCATGGGCGTGAGATCGACATTGGCTTCGTCCACATTTCTTGTCTTGCGTCCACGCATCAGCCGATCTCCATCTCGTCTTCGACCAGCTGGACAGACCTGTTCACGCGGCGATCCATGCCGGATGTGAAGAGAATGCCAGACAGTGACGCGACCATGCCGGCCATTGTCGGGATCGTGGCGCGCGACACACCGGCCGACATGGCCTTGGCATCCGCACCATTGGTGATGGCCATGACGTCAAACACAGCCACCATCCCCGTCACCGTTCCGAGCAGACCGAGAAGCGGCGCGAGCGCCACCATGGCCTTGGTCAGCTGAACGTTCTGTTCGGCTTTCGCACGAACTTCAGACACGAGCTTGTCTTTCACCCAATGGGCTAAT
>TARA_R110000850_G_scaffold221768_8_pt1 | contig 29356 bp, 28 predicted proteins | sample TARA_R110000850 | Tara Oceans TARA_R110000850 (sample SAMEA4397586) | marine metagenome | biome: Polar Biome; feature: [SRF] surface water layer (ENVO:00010504); material: water (ENVO:00002006), including particulate matter (ENVO:01000060) such as... | depth 5 m | reverse complement strand
CCCCGTCCAGTGATTTCAATTCGATTTCCAGCGGCTTGACCAGCAGACGATTGGCGTCTTCTGGCGAAATCCCCTGATGCGTTACCGTCACCATCACCACCGGCACGGTCACATCGGGATTCAGATCAACACTGATCAGGTAACGGGCTACCACGCCGGCAATCAATACAAACAGCAGAATGGATACGGTGGCTCTGGCGCGACTGATCGCCTGCTCGAGAAGCTTCATTGGGCAGACTGAACCTCTGCGACAGGAAGCGTTTCTTCCTCTTCTGCCACCACCTGTTCACCCGCAGAGACATATTCCTGCCCAACGGTAATGATACGGGTGCGCTCCGGTAGCCCGGCAACCCACACGCCCTCGCCGTCATCACCGATCAGATCGATCAGGACAAAGTCCACCCGATCATCCTGACCAATGATTTTCAAGCCAAGCTCACCACCATCACCCAGAGCCAGCAGCGATGCCGGCACACGGTGGGCCTGAAATACTTGAGTAGCCACCATCACCTGACTGGCCACACCGGCGCGAAGGCGAAAGGAAGGGTTTGGCAGGGTGACCTCCATTTCATAGGTGCGGGTTTGCGGTTCGGCCAAGTGGCTTAGATAGGTCACCTTACCGGTCACCAACTGCCCCGTGGCCAGCCGTACCGAGGCTTTACCACCAACCTCCGCACGAACGACTTCGCGTTCCGAGAGGCGCGCAACCACTTTCAGTGGATTCATTTCCACTATCTCGGCACAGATATGATTGCGGTCCATGTAATCGCCCACCTCCACAGGCCGGTCATCGACAAAACCGGCAAAAGGGGCCGCAATACGGGTATTGGCTAAATGGATTTCCGTGAGGCGAAGTGCGGCCCTGGCGCTTTCCAGACGCGCATTGGCCTGGGCGATAGCCGAATCAGACTGATAGCCCTTTTCTTTCAGCTTCAGGGCACCGCGATAGTCGATTTCAGCCTGCGCAACGGCTGCCTGGGCTTCCAGCACCCGCTGCTCGCGGTCTTCCTTGGCAAGTTCACAAACGATATCGCCTTCCTCAACCGCCTGTCCCTTGTCGGCGGGCACTGCTATCACCCGACCACTGACTTCAGCCCGCAGGGTCACATGGCGATTCGGTACCGTCCTGCCCCGAGCGGAAATCTGGCGGGAATAGTCCTCTGCCTCCACCCAGCGAACCCTGACCTTGGTCAACTCACTCGCAACCACCGGGTCGTCCGCTGGTGTGATCCCGTCGTTACCGGTCACCAGTCCACTGACAAACCAGATGATGATTAATACCAGGATCACCAGCGCGATTTTCACATTGGCATTCAATTATGTTCTCCCCACAGAGCAGCACAACTCGCACGCAGACCATTCTGCACCGCAACAGCCATGGTAGCCGAGCCAATAAAAGGATGAAACGCGAATCACGGAGAGCTTCAACTCACGACATCCCAACATCATTGTTGATCGGCCCGAGTTTTGTATTGAGTTGCTGAAGGCGGTCAGCCAGAAACAGGGCGTAGTCCCGCTGCTCCTGCAACTCCGCTTCTGAATCACCTGCGGGAGAGCGGTGGATAAGGTTAAACGGTACCCGCACCATCGGGTGATCGGGAAACTGCGAGCGATAGAGCTCTATGCGCCAGCGGAGGATATGTACAATCTGCCGATAGACGATCAGTTGCGTCGGCAACGTCAACGGATTGTGCTCAGGCTTGGCATGCAGGCAGGCAAGGTCCGTGGCGAACACAACGGCTTCACGAATCAGCCCCGGCACAACGATATCCTGTGTTCTTTTATGGCCGGTAATCACGGCAATTTCGCCAAACACATCCCCCGGAATCAAAACCCCAATCACTTTGCTGTGATCAAGCGGGTCGCACACCAGCAGTTTTCCCCGCATCAGGAAGTACATCCAACTGCCCTGTTCACCGGCCTTGAGGAACGTCTCACCGGGTGCTACCGAATAGAGATGGGACTGCTGAATCAGTATCTGCAGCTGCTGCGGATCGTGACGGCCGACTTCCTTGAAAAAATGCAGTGAGGCGACCTTTTTTTCCAGCTCTTCTGCTGTCAATTGCAATGCCGGGTTCGTAGGCATCAATAGAGCTCCCCTGGTTGCTGGGCAAATTATCATACCCCTTGCGGCGGATAGCCAGTGTTTAAGCGTATTTAACGTAGGAACAGGGCACCGGGGTGATACAACCGGCAGACAGCTGTTACAGTAACCGGGACAAACCGGCAACCAAGATACCATACAGTAGCGGCGTCAAAACCTGCCCTGTCGCTTTTTGCCAAGATACTTTTTAACCTGCAATGGATGACCAGACTATCAGTACACTGCACTTCAAGAACAGTTTTGCCGCACTGGGTGAGAACTTCTCCACCCCGGTTACACCCAGTGGCATTGAGAATCCCTGGCTGGTCAGCGTCAACGAGGACGCCGCCGATTTGTTGGGTATTGATACGGCAGAATTGCAACAGAACTGGTTTTTACAGTGGTGCAGCGGCAACCTCACCCTGCCGGGCAGTGCCCCCCGGGCGATGGTGTACAGCGGCCACCAGTTTGGTTCCTATGTACCTCGATTGGGTGATGGACGCGGACTGTTACTGGGTGAAGTGGAGGGACCACAGGGCAAATGGGACGTCCATCTCAAAGGCGCCGGACAAACGCCCTACTCCCGCTTTGGCGATGGTCGCGCCGTATTGCGCTCTACCATCCGCGAATACCTGTGCAGTGAAGCCATGCACGGTCTGGGCATTGCCACTACCCGGGCACTGAGCATCGCCGCCAGTAACGAACCCGTCTACCGGGAAACCACCGAGCAGGCCGCCATGCTGATTCGGCTGGCCCGCAGTCATGTCCGCTTCGGCTCCTTTGAATATTTTCATCATCGAGGTGAAACCGAACAGGTCCAGATCCTGGCTGACCATGTGATCGAACAACATCTGCCTGAACTCGCTGGCTGTGATGACTCTTATCTGGGTCTGTTCCGGCATGCCGTTCACAGTACGGCACGGCTGATTGCCCAGTGGCAGGCAGTGGGCTTTGCTCACGGTGTGATGAACACCGACAACATGTCGATTATTGGCGACACGCTGGATTACGGCCCGTTCGGCTTTCTCGATGGCTACAACCCGGACTTTATCTGCAATCATTCCGATCACAGCGGGCGCTATGCCTTCAAACGACAGCCCGTTATCGGTTTATGGAATTGCAATGCCCTGGCCAATGCCCTCACCAGCCTGCTCAGTGTGGAAGCGTTGACCGCAGTATTGGAAGAATACGAGCCGCTGTTTATTGACAGCCTGCTGCAACTTCACCGACAAAAGTTGGGGCTGACTACGACAGAGGAAGGCGATCAGGCCCTGATCGATGACCTGCTGGCAACCCTGACAGCCAGCAACGTCGACTACACTATTTACTTTCGCAAACTCTGCGCCTTTCAGGAGCAAGGTGCCAGTGACCGACTGCGCGACTTGTTTCTGGATCGCGCAGCCTTCGATAGCTGGGCTGAACGCTATCATCAGCGACTCGCCAGAGAGCCTGAACAGATCTCAGAGGCTGAGCGCCGACAAGCCATGCTGAAAACCAATCCCAAGTATGTGTTGCGCAACTACATGGCGGAAATCGCCATTCGCCATGCCGAGGATGAAGGGAATTATCGTGAAATCGACCGATTGCTCAAGCTACTGCAAACGCCCTTTGACGAGCATCCGGACTGCGAGGAATACGCCAGGCATCCACCGGCCTGGAGCCAACAGTTGAGTGTCAGTTGTTCTTCCTGACCGCATTTTTAACCAATCGCTCGAATGCGCAATGACTCGACAGGATGACGTTTATGGGCCTATTGTGCAGACCCCTTGTCCTCCGGCTGCCAGGGCCACCGGCCCTCTATTTCAAGGTGCAGGGTCAGACTGAGGAAGGTTCGGATCAGAATGATCAGACCGAGCACGGCGACATTCTCCAATGAGGTTTCTACAATCACGGTACGGATGATGTCCCCGGCAATCAGGAACTCCAGCCCCAGGATTATCGAGCGTCCCAGCTGCCTGCGATACACCCGGTAAGCAATGCCCTCCGACTGATGTCGATAACCCCGCAGGAAATTGATAGTGGAGAGAACAGAGCCGATCATCACCACTAACACACCGGCAGCTTCGATGGCGTATCCCGCCAGGGAAATAATCTCGGTAAGTCCCATGATATTCCTGTCCTGTTTTAGAGCGGCCAGACCCAAAGAATCATGGGCGTGGCACTAGCCACGATCAGTATGGATAACGGCAGCCCCATACGCCAATAGTCACCGAACTGATAACCACCCGGCTCCATCACCAAAGTATTGGATTGATGTCCTATAGGTGTTAAAAAAGCACTGGAGGCACCAATTGCCACTGCCATGAGAAAGGGATCCGCCGAGACCTGCATGCCCTGCGCAAGGTTGATGGCTACCGGAGCAGCCAGAATAGCAGCGGCGGCATTATTGACTACATTGGATAGCAGCATGACCGCCGTCATCAGTATCGCCAGGGTCGCTATCGGCGGAACAGCGCCGGCAATATTCAATAGTCCGTCGGCAATCAACTGGGAGCCACCGGTCGTTTCCAGTGCATTACCAACCGGCAGCATCGCGGCCAGCAATACAATCACCGGCATATCGATACTTTTGTAGATTTCACCCGGCGGCACCAGATTCACCAGCACCATCACCAATGCGCCACACACCAGTGCAGTGGCGGCAGATACCAGATTCAGGGCTATCATCGCCAACGACAGGGCAAAGATCGCGATGGCCAGAAAAACCTTGCGTGGCCGACCTATCTCCAGCCCCCGGGAAGCCAGTGGCAGGCAACCCAGACTGGAAAGAGCTGCCGACATATTCTCCTCCTGAACCTGCAACAGCAGTATGTCCCCCGCCACAAAGCGGATTTTGCCAATCCGTTGCCGCAGCCGATGGCCCTGCCGGGCCACAGCGAGCACGTTCACGCTAAAGCGCTTGCGTAAATCAACACCGGTGGCGGTTGTGCCCAGCAGAACCGAGCCGGGCGTAACAATAGCTTCCGCCAACGTCAGCTTGCCGGGTTTGGTCTTTGATCTGTCTTCGACCTTTTCTTCAGCAACCGCATCGCTGCTCCTGTCGACCTGCGTTTGCTCCAGAGCAACCTGTAATTCTTCCTGATCATCTTTGGATGACTCTGCCAGATCCTGCTCTTTGTTGCTCCCCTCTGCCAATTCGAGCCCGGTCTCATCGATCAATGACTTGAGGCTGTCCGAGTCCGCCTCCACCAGCAAAATATCCTGCTCCCTGAGCACCTTGTAGATGGACGGCATTTCCTGACGCTGCTCGTCGCGGTAGAGGCCCACCACCATCACATCAGAATCGTCTTGCACGACGGACAATAGATCGTAGAGGGTTTGCCCCGCGTATTTACAGCCCTCGGGGATACGCAGTTCCGTCAGGTAGGCACTGATTTCAAACAGCGATTCCGAGTCATCCTGATCTTCACGCCGGGGCGTCAATCGCCAGCCGATCAGCGCGATAAAGACCACGCCAACCACCGTCACCAGCGTCCCCACCGGCATAAAATCAAACATGCCAAACGGTGTACCACCGGCCTCTGCCCGATAGGACGCAATGATGATATTGGGTGGGGTGCCGATCATGGTCAGCATCCCGCCGAGCAGCGAGCCAAACGCTAAAGGCATCAGCAGCAGGGAGGGAGAAAAGCCGCTCTGGCGGGACATCCACACTGCCACTGGCATAAACAGCGCCAGCGCACCGACATTGTTCATAAAACCGGAGCAGATGGCCACGATACCGGTCAGCACCGCCACCTGAATCCAGGGTGCATCGCCCGCTCGCATCAGATGCCGGGACAGGGTATCCACCACCCCGGCATTGAGCAGTCCACGACTCAACACCAGCACTGCCGCCACCGTAATCACTGCGGGGTGACCAAGCCCCATAAAGACCTGATCAGGCGGCACAATACCCACCAGCGCCACTACCAGCAGGGCCATCAGTGCGACGATATCGTAGCGCCAGCGATTCCAGACAAACATACCCAAGGTAGCGGCCAGCACCGCAAAGACAATTAATTGATCACTGTTTACACCACTCACAGGGATACTCCAGATCAACATTTGATGGGCTGAACAAACACAACAAACCGGGTTTGCCAGAGGCAGGCCCAACCGCTGATTTGTGTAGTATTCACTACAGGGTTACCTCGATCTGCCCAACAACCCGCAGGGCTTTCGCCACAGCTGCCTCAGTGCTGCTATCCCGGGCCAGTGCAACCCCGAGACGTCGTTCACCACGAACCGCCGGTTTACCGAACAGGCGCAGTTCCGTGTCCGGCTCGGCCAGCGCTGCAGACAGGTTGCCGTAACGCATGTCGCTGGACTCGCCCGTCACCAATAATACGGCGGAAGCACAGGGCCCAAGCTGTCGGATCACAGGAATCGGCAAGCCGAGAATGGCCCTGGCATGCAGGGCGAATTCGGACAGATTCTGGGACATCAGTGTCACCAGACCGGTGTCGTGGGGCCTTGGTGATACCTCACTGAAATAGACGGCATTGCCCTTGATAAACAGTTCTACCCCAAACAGGCCATAGCCACCCAGCGCGCCGGTGACGGCGGCGGCAACCCGCTGCGCTTCCTCGAGAATAGCGGCATCCATAAACTGGGGCTGCCAGGACTCGCGATAATCACCTTTCTCCTGACGATGGCCGATGGGTGCGCAGAAACTGGTGCCATCCCGATGACGCACCGTAAGCAGGGTGATTTCCTCATCAAAGTCCACAAACCCCTCGACAATCACCTTACCCTGACCGCTGCGACCACCGGATTGGGCGTACTCCCAGGCGGCATCAATCTGCTCTTCGGTTTTGACGGTGCTCTGGCCTTTGCCCGAAGAAGACATAATCGGTTTGACCACACAGGGCAGGCCGACCGCCCTGATAGCCACATCATATTCAGCCCTGGTTTCAGCAAAACGGTAAGGCGAGGTAGCCAGTCTCAGTTCCTCGGCGGCAAGTCGGCGGATGCCCTCGCGGTTCATGGTGAGGTGAACCGCTCTCGCCGAGGGCACCACCTGCCAGCCCTCCTGCTCGAGCGCCACCAGCTCGGCGGTGGCAATCGCCTCGATTTCCGGCACAATCAGATGCGGCTTTTCGTTCTCCACCAGCCAGCGCAAAGCCTCCCCGTCCAGCATGTTGATCACATGACTGCGATGGGCCACCTGCATGGCCGGGGCATTGGCATAGCGATCCACGGCAATCACCTCGCAACCATAGCGCATCAACTCTATGGCCACCTCTTTGCCGAGCTCACCACTGCCGAGAAACATCACCCGGGTGGCATGGGGTGCGAGAGGGGTACCAATGGTTGTCATGAATCACTCCTGTCGGTGGGCCTGTCGGTCATCTGGGACAGATCGGGAAGCTGCACGATCAAATCCGCCGGGCGTTATCTTTTTCTCGCCAATGTCAGTCCGTCCCCAATCGGCACCAGGCTGATGTCCAGCCGCTGATCGGCCAGCAGTTTCTGGTTAAAGGCACGAATGGCCAGAGTATCCTCATCCTGTTTGTCGGGATCGATAACCGAGCCGCCCCACAGGACGTTGTCCACGACAATCAGGCCACCCTGGCGCAGCAGTGCCAGACAGTGCTCGTAATAGGCGTCGTAACTTGCTTTATCGGCATCGATAAAGGCCATGTCAAAACGCCCGGCGGCACCGTCCTTGCGCAGGGTTTGCAAGGTCTCGCTTGCCGGGGCCAGATGCAGGTCTATTTTGCTGCTCACACCGGCCTCGCTCCAGTAGCGCTGGGCAATATTGGTATATTCTTCACTGACATCACAGGCCAGCAAACGGCCATTCTCGGGCAGTGCCAGCGCCATTGCCAGGGAGCTATAGCCGGTGTAGACCCCCACTTCGATGATGTTTCGGGCACCGCAGAGATGCACCAGCAGCGCCATGAACTGCCCCTGCTCCGGGGCGATTTGCATATTGGCCGTGGGAAGGGTCGCGGTTTCCTCGCGCAATGCCGCCAGCACTTCTGGCTCGCGCAGGGAAGTATCCAGAAGATATTGATGAAGTGCGTCTGTGAGACTGATGGTTTGATTGGACATCGTCGCTCTCTCCCCTTTTATTGCAAGAAACGTTTTTCCGGAACGGGATACTCAGTCCTGCTTATCTTCCGTATCCGTCACCTTGTTATCTGTTTCCTTCGATAGCTGCGCTTCCGCTTTTGTCAATACCGGGGCACCCTCACCGGAACCGAGCATGACACCCATCCAGCGGGTATCGGGGTCATTTTCCAGGGCAATCTTGACCATGATGGTCAACGGAATGGACAGCAACATACCCACTGGGCCAAGCACCCAGCCCCAGAAAACCAAAGAAAGAAAGACCACCAAGGGCGATAGATTGAGACCCCTGCCCATTATTCTCGGCTCAAGAAAATTCCCCACCAGCACATTAACCACCACGAAACCTAGAGCTGTGAGCCCCGCAAAGAGTGGGTTCAGTTGTACCAGTGCCAGCAGCACCGGTGGCACCGCCGCGATAATTGAACCTATATTCGGCACAAAATTGAGCAAAAACGCTAACAACCCCCACATCACCGGGTAATCCAGGCCGAGAATCCACAACCAGACCATCACCAGTACCCCGGTAAGCAAGCTCAACAGCGATTTGATACCCAGATAGCTGTTAACGCTGTCGGTAAACTTTTGCATGGTGTCACGACTGACACCGTTGTCCTTTCTGGCCAGCTGCAATTTTTCACTGAAGCCCACCTGTTCCGCGAGGATAAAAATAACTGTCAGCAGGATCAGGAAGGCGTTGGTCATGGCATTGCCCAATGAACTCAGGGTATTGCCAGCCAACTGCATGATCTTGCCGGGATCGAAGCTGTTGCGCATCTGCTCCATGTCCAGCTTGACCCCGTGCTCCCCCAGCCAGGTCAGCAGCCCACCGCTCAACTGTTGTAGGCCCTCCTGATAAGCTGGCAGGTTTTTGCGGAAATCACTGATGGATGAACCCACCAGGATACCGATCAGCCAACCAATCAATACCACCAGGGCAATGATCAGACAGATCGCCACCACATTGGGTACCCGGCGCTCTTTGAGCCAGGCCAGCAACGGCGAAAAGATCAGTGCAATAAATACCGACAACAGAAACGGTACCAGCACAGTTTCTGCGGCCTTGAGTCCTGCTACAACCACCACGAAAGCAGCAGCGATCAGTAGTCCCTTGGCCATGGGTGATAATTCTCCACTCATCATTGCTCTCCCTTGAGTTCATCAAGCAACTGCTTCACTTCGTCAATACCCCGTCTGGTCAACAAAAACCCCGTGCCGCCGATATACTCGCGCTGATCGATATCGACACATTGCTGACGAATCATTTCAAGACGCTCATTATGTCGGATCGGTACACCCAGAAATACCTGCCAATCGGAATCGGTGGCTCGCCCTTCCACCATCAGGGTGAGCAGGGTTTCCAGGTTCTCCTTTTTCAACAGATAGTAAGGTGTACCAAAGCGTACAAAAACCAGCAAGGCTACCAGCACTACAGCAAATGTCAGCAATATGGTTAACAGCAGGCTCACGGTAGCACCAACAGCTTGAACGCCACCAGCAGGGTTACCGCGACAATCACCGGCTGAACCAGAGCGGAGCCCCGGCTGATCACCAGATTGGAACCCAGCCGCGCACCCACCACCTGCGCCAGAGACATGGCAATCGCCAAAGACCAGTTCACATGACCACCGACGATAAATATCATAGCCGATACGCCGTTCACCGAAAGGACCATAGCCTTGGTCTGAGCCGTGGCTTTACGTAAACCATAACCCAATAACAAAACCAGCAGAAACGGAAAAATTGACCCCATTCCCGGGCCAAAGAAACCGCCATAAAATCCCATTAACGGTGCAGCGGTACAGGCAAACTGTGCCGGGGACAGACGGGACTGACGGTTTTCGTCGGTCATTTTCGGTGCCAGCAGAAAATACAGGCCAATGGCAATCAACAATACCGGTAGCAACAGGGCCAGTAATTCGTTGCCAACACTAAGGGCAGCCCAGGTGCCCAGGCAGGCACCCAACAGCGCTGTTATAAAGGATGGCAGCAGCGGCCTGAGTTCCAGATGACCCTTGCGAAAAAAATTCCAGGCCGAGGAGAGCGTACCCAGCGTGCTCTGTACCTTGTTGGTCGCCAGGGCAGTAATGGGCGGCAGCCCTGCCCAGAGCAGAGCGGGCAAAGTCAGCATGCCACCGGCACCGGCCATGGAGGAAATAAACCCGGCCACAAAGGCGATGGCAGTGAGCGGTAAGAAAATGGACAGGTCAGGCAACGCTTTGGCTACCTGCTGAATCGAAATCAGCAAGCCCTCGAGTTATTGACCTTGGTCGGGATGGTGGCATCAGGAGGTCTTGAATTGATCGAGCTCAGCCTTCAGCTCGGCAATTTTTTCCGGCACGACTGGTTCACTGGCAGGCAGCTTTTCCAATTCTCCAACCAGGTGTTTCAGTCTTTGCAGACGCAATTGCAGAATATCAAAGCTCCGGTTAATCGCTTCCGCCTCGGGCTGAAAAACATCCCGCTTACGCAAACGAACCCTGGCAGTAAAATCGCCGCCTGACAGCGCTTCGGCCTGCCGAACCAGCACAAAGACAGGGCCGGCAATACGATTACTCGACACCAGACTACCCCACCAGACACCGCCGATCAGCAGGACTTCCAACGCCGCCACCAGCAGAATATTCCAGCCCCCGAGTAGCAGGCCCGGGGGGCCGGCAAGCAGGGCATGGGTGATAATAGTCAGGTTGACCAACAGTACGGCAACGGCGGCGGCAAGCAGCGCATACTGGTACTGGAAGCGGCTGTTGATGACGACCGTTTTACGACGGTTATCCATGGCATTTCCCCATCCTTTCAATGGCACCCAGACTATTACAACCGGTGATGGTGGGCAATGACTAAGGGTTGATCAAAAATGACAGGCGGGCACTCAGAAAAGCCCCGCCAGATCTCTCTGTCAGAGCTCCCGTGTTGCCCTGAAGTCAATCTCGGGATAGCGCTCGACAGTCAGTGACAGATTGACCCGGGTGGACGCCAGATAGGTGAGGTGGCCACCGCCATCCACGGCAATGCCCTCCGGTACCTTGCGCTTCAGCTCGTCGATTTTTTTCTTGTCGTCGGATTCAATCCAGCGAGCCGTATATACATTGACCGGCTCATAGACCGCCTCCACCCCGTACTCGTCTTTGAGACGATAAGTCACCACATCAAACTGCAACTGGCCCACTGCGCCAACCACGATATCGTTGCTTTGTATCGGGAAAAACACCTGGGTACTGCCCTCTTCCGACAGCTGCTGCAGGCCTTTCTGGAGTTGCTTCATCTTCATCGGATCGCGCAGCCGGATACGCCGGAACAGTTCCGGTGCAAAATGGGGGATACCGGTAAATTTAAGATCTTCGCCCGCGGTGAAGGTATCACCGATCTGGATGGTACCGTGGTTGTGCAGGCCGATAATATCCCCGGCCACCGCCTCCTCCACAGCAATTCGCTCGCCAGCCTTGAAACCCACTGCATCGGCAATGCGGATGTCCTTGCCCAGACGCACATGGCGCATCTTCATACCCTGGGTATATTGACCGGAACAGAGTCGCATGAAAGCAATCCGGTCCCGGTGCCTCGGGTCCATGTTCGCCTGGATCTTGAACACGAAACCGGAGAATTGCTGCTCATCGGCTTCCACCACACGCTCCACTGCACCCCGGGGTTGTGGCGGTGGCGCCCACTGCACGAAATGGTCCAGCATTTCCCGAACACCGAAGTTAGACAGGGCAGTACCAAAGAACACCGGCGTCATTTGTCCGGCCAGGAACATCTCGAGATCGAACTGGTGGGTCGCACCGCGAACCAACTCGATTTGCTCGCGGATATCATCCACGTAATAACCCAGCAGTTCGGTGGCCTCATCAGAGTCGATTCCCACAATCTGAATGTCCTCCGGAATGGTGTGTCCCTGCCCCGGTCTGAACACGTGAATCGTGTCAGTATAGAGGTTATACACGCCCTTGAAATCCGGCCCCATGCCAATCGGCCAGTTGATCGGTGCACCGGTAATTTTCAGAACCGCTTCAATTTCATCCAGCAAATCGACAGGGTCGCGAATATCGCGGTCCATTTTGTTGACGAAAGAGATGATCGGCGTGTCCCGCAATCGGCAGACCTCCATCAACTTAATGGTGCGGGCTTCAACACCCTTGGCACCATCAATCACCATCAGTGCCGAGTCCACCGCTGTGAGCGTGCGATAGGTATCCTCGGAGAAGTCTTCGTGGCCAGGGGTATCCAGCAGATTGACCATGGCATCCCGATAGGGAAACTGCATCACCGACGAGGTGACAGAAATCCCCCGCTCCTTCTCCATCTGCATCCAGTCGGAAGTCGCCTGGCGATCACCTTTTTTACCTTTCACGGTACCCGCCACCTGAATCAGATTACCGAATAAAAGCAGCTTCTCGGTGATGGTGGTTTTGCCGGCATCGGGGTGCGAGATAATAGCAAACGTGCGCCTCTTATTGATTTCACTGGATAAATTGCTATCACCCATACTGCTCATACCCTAGTTTGTACTTAAATTTGTACTTGTTCGTCACATTACCCTTTCGGGGCGAAAAAACGCGTTATTTTACCAATAAACAACCGCGCTATAAATTACCGCTCCAGAATGTTTTCCAGCTCGGTTAATTGCTGCTCATAAACATCCGGCCTGTCCTTCTTGAATTTCTCTAAGTTCAGAAGCTTCCACTTCACCGATGGAAAGCTCTGATAGTCGTAAATCGACCAATCTGGCGCTAGACGATTCAAGCTCAGCAAAAAGGCTTTGTCGTCATGATTCAGGCTGGTTCGGGCCGTTTCGATAAGCTGAAGCCTTGTGGCCTCATAATCATCGTAACTAAACTCAATCGCGCTCATGCCTTCGAACTGATTTTCAAACGCTGTGCGCTGATCCAGTAAATGTGGATCAAGCATTTCATGGGTCGGGCGATTACTGCTCACCAAGCTGTAATTTACAAACCTTATCTTTGTGCTGCGCTCGTATCGATGGACGCAGTGCTTCGATACGCCCTTTAATGCGGTTAAGTGCCGCATTAATTCCGTCTAGCGTCTCTTTACGCTCGGCAATCTCGACATACGTTAAATCGATGTCCACCGATAGCCTTGGCATATCCCGCACAAAGAGATTGATCGCCGTGCCACCATGCATGGCAAAGCATTTTTCTTTGGCCACTTCGGGCAACACATCCAAAAGAAGCCCCACCGGCTTTTTATAAGCTTCATTCGTGGAGAGCCTCCAACTCTTTCGGCACAGTTATCTGATACTTCGGCACGTATACACCATCACTGACGATGGCGCGCTTGCCTGAGCCCAAATCGACCTTATCCAGCTTGAGATAGTTAAGCCATTCATGCCCTGCTCTATCCGCCAAATATAGGAATAGGCGTTTAACCTTCACCGAAGTACAAGCCTCCAACAGCTTTTGAACCGTGGCTGGGCGCAAGTTATTCAAACCCTCCATCAGTTCATAGACTTCCATGAGCGGCTGCGACTTGGGAGCCAAATACAAGCACTCCATAACCGCCCTAGCTGAGCTAGATACTTTAACCTTAAAGCTCTTATGCCCAACCTCTACCAATCCAAGATCAGCGGGTAAAAACGATGTCAGCTTACAATTCACACTGACACCCCAATCCCGCTTTTTAAACCAAAGGGGCAAACTGTCTTCTTTCCCACCAAAAAGCTGCACTGACTTGGTAGCCAGCTCCAGATAATGGGCTTTACCCTGCATCGACAGAGCTGTTTTAGCTGCTGGATGCACAGATAGCCCTAGCTGGGTTTGTAAGGCATAGATGCCGCCCAAATAGTCCACCTGATCGCTATGGCGTATTAGCGCCCCTGTACCGATAGAATTAAACCAATGACTTCGCTTATAGCGCTTCTGTAAATCAAGACTGTAACCTTGTTTAGCAAGCCATGCCGAAGAAAGCACGACGCCTAGTGGCTGAGTGCTGAGCAAATGGTTCAATTTTGACTCGTTTTCGGTACTCATAGTACCAATATATTATATTTTTTAAACTGCCTCAACCGAGAAGTTTATATTTTTCTTTCTTTCGGTACTTCAAGTACCGAAATAATGGATATTTTAAACTTCGGGCGGCTTTGCCGCATCATACACCGCCAAGCTCCATATCACGCCCCATCTTTTCATAGTCGATATAGAACGCGAGGCTTTCGGGAATCTCTATTGTGTCCGTTGTCAGCTCCTCGGCAAAGTCGGCCACACCCTCATGACAACCTGCATAGTTTTCTTTCATGGCTTTCTGGACTTCGTCAATCGTCGAAAAATGGCTTATCAACTCTCCTGTTATTTCGCCGTGCTCTTCGATAAAGCACGCAATTTCTGCGCACTTTGAATGTCTTCATACTCTGAGAGAGGGCAAGAACCCAACCGCTACAGTTTTCAGACAACAACAGCAACACTTCGCACCCGGTCATTCCCGGAGAAATTCAAAACACCGACAAAAGACATCAACTTTACTTATCAGGGGATCCTGATCTGCATCAACAGTTTGTTAAACAGCCACAACGAATAAGCCTGATGGCTACCTGCGCGCAAAAAAACGCCGCTTCGGACGATGAATCAATCAATCATTTCTGGTAAAGTCGCCCGCCGGATCGCACGCGCCAGCGGCGTACCCTGGAAGAGCTCCTCACGACCCCAATCATTACTGCCACACATGCCGAGGTATTCCTGAACATGACACGGACCGCTTGCGTCAAATCACTGCTATTCAGCCTGTTACTCTTCTTTCTTCCCACCGCCGCCTTTGCGGCAGCGGGCCCTATCGACCTGACCAGCACAACAACTGGTCTGGTGGCTCTGGTGGTTTTTACGCTGGCTTACATTCTGGTGATGGGTGAAGAAAAACTGCATTTGCGCAAGTCGAAACCCGTGCTGGTTGCCGCAGGCATTATTTGGGTACTGATCGGCACCAGTTATGTCGCCAACGGCATGCCAGATGAGGCCGAGGGTGCATTTCGTCATACCCTGCTGGAATTCAGTGAACTGATGCTGTTCCTGCTGGTGGCAATGACCTATATCAATGCCCTGGAGGAGCGCCGCGTCTTTGATGCACTGCGTGCCTGGTTGGTACGCAAAGGCTTCAGTTACAGGTCCCTGTTCTGGATAACCGGCGGCCTCGCTTTTGTTATTTCTCCGATTGCCGACAACCTCACAACGGCCCTGCTGATGTGTGCGGTGGTCATGAAAGTCGCCGAGGGTCACGGCCGCTTCATCAATTTGTGCTGCATTAATATCGTGATTGCCGCCAACGCCGGCGGGGCCTTCAGCCCCTTTGGGGACATTACCACCCTGATGGTCTGGCAGGCGGGCATTGTCAAATTCAATGAGTTCTTTACCCTGGCAGTCCCGTCCCTGGTGAACTATCTGATTCCCGCAATCATCATGAGTTTTTTTGTGCAACAGCACAAACCCGACACCGTCTATGAAGCAGTGGAGATGAAACGCGGTGCACGCCGTATTATCGTCCTGTTCCTGCTCACCATAGCCTCTGCCGTGGCCTGCCACAGTTTGCTGCATTTGCCGCCGGTACTCGGCATGATGACCGGCCTGGGCTATCTACAATTTTTCGGTTATTTTCTGCGCCGCACACTGCCCAAGTCCCTGGAACGCAAGAGAGCAATAGCCCTGCAGAAAGGCGATGAGGAGGCACTCAATCGCCTCGGCGGCATCGTTCCGTTTGACGTATTCAACCGGGTCGCCCGTGCAGAGTGGGACACACTGTTGTTTTTCTATGGCGTCGTGGTCTGTGTCGGTGGACTCGGCTATATGGGCTACCTGCATATGCTATCCACGACGCTCTATACTGACCTGGGCGCAACCTACGCAAACATCTTTCTCGGGCTGGCCTCCGCCGTTATCGATAACATTCCAGTGATGTTTGCCGTACTGACCATGGAACCTGAAATGAGTCATGGGCACTGGCTGCTGATCACGCTCACTGCCGGCGTCGGGGGTAGTGTGCTGTCGATTGGTTCGGCGGCTGGAGTCGCGTTAATGGGCCAGGCCAGGGGCTACTATACGTTCATGGGCCACCTGAAATGGGCACCGGTAATTCTGCTCGGCTACTTTGCCAGCATTGCCACCCACATGTGGCTGAATGCCGGCAGCTTTCATGTGATGGGATGACAAACCTGTCGGGGGCTACGGTGGACAACTGCCTCTCTGGAATGGCGAATGATCCGCTTTCACGAGGAAATACTCCACCGTGCCCCATACCCCAGGTAAAACCAGCTGATACCGCTAGCAGGCAACACAGACATTGCCAATGCCTGACAGAAAGCTATAATTCGCGCCCGCTTCGAATCAGGCCAGCCAATGCGTTTTAATCAGATACCCACGCCACCCTGACATAACGCTATCGGTCCTCTACACACGCTTAGCCCAGCCATTCCGTTCAAAGAAACACCAAGCACTGCGTTTTCCAAGTGGTTGGCGAACAGCCACCGCTTCTGGGTTTATTGAAAATTTTCATCCCGAATAGCGGGCAGAGCCATTTTGCCTCTCTCGGGAGTGAGCTGTTCCGGAAAAGGGCTGCCCAAAAAAAGTACCAGGAATTATTGTTATGTTATTTCATTCCACCCGCCAACAATGGCTGGGCAACATCCGCGCTGATGTACTGGCCGGGATAGTTGTTGCTCTGGCTCTGATTCCCGAAGCCATCGCGTTTTCCATTATTGCCGGGGTTGATCCCAAGGTTGGCCTCTACGCCTCATTCTGTATCGCTGTGATCATTTCGATTGTCGGCGGTCGACCCGGCATGATCTCAGCCGCCACCGGGGCCATGGCGCTGCTGATGGTGACACTGGTGAAGGAACACGGCCTGCAATATCTTTTGGCGGCAACGCTGTTGACCGGGGTACTGCAAATTGCAGCCGGTTACCTGAAACTCGGCAACCTGATGAGTTTTGTCTCACGTTCGGTAGTGACGGGATTCGTGAATGCGCTGGCTATTTTGATTTTTATGGCGCAATTGCCGGAGCTGACCAACGTCACCTGGCACGTTTATGCGATGACTGCTGCCGGTCTGGGTATTATCTACCTGTTCCCGCTGCTGCCGGTGATCGGCAAAGCGATCCCCTCACCCCTGATCTGCATAGTGGTGCTGACGGGAGTCGCCCTGCTGATTGGTCTGGATATCCGCACGGTGGGCGATATGGGTCAATTACCCGATACGCTGCCGATCTTTCTCTGGCCAGAGGTACCACTCAATCTCGACACCCTGATGATTGTCCTGCCCTACTCTGTTTCATTGGCGGTTGTGGGCCTGCTGGAATCGATGATGACTGCCACTATTGTGGACGATCTCACTGATACCCCGAGTGACAAAAACCGCGAGTGTAAGGGCCAGGGCATCGCCAATATCGGTGCGGGCCTACTGGGGGGCATGGCGGGCTGCGCAATGATTGGCCAGTCGGTAATCAATATAAAATCCGGTGGCCGCGGCCGTCTGTCCACACTCACTGCAGGGGCGCTTCTGATTATCATGGTGGTGTTTCTCGGCCCATGGCTGTCCCTTATTCCCATGGCGGCACTGGTAGCCGTGATGATTATGGTGTCTATCGGCACTTTCAGTTGGCAGTCAATTACCGACCTGAAGAAGCATCCGATCTCCACCAATATCGTGATGATGGCTACTGTCGTGGTAGTTGTGGCCACCCATAATCTCGCCTATGGTGTGCTGGTCGGGGTTTTGCTGGCATCACTGTTTTTCGCCAACAAGGTCAGTCATTTTATGTATGTGACTTCGACACTGGATGATCAGGCCAACACTCGCACCTATCGGGTGGTGGGTCAGGTGTTTTTCAACTCGGCCGATAAATTCAATGCCTGTTTCGATTTCAGGGAAGCGCTGGACAAGGTCATCATTGATCTGAGCCGCGCCCATTTCTGGGATATTTCGGCAGTGTCCGCTCTGGACAAAGTGGTGATCAAATTCCGTCGCGATGGTGCCGATGTGCAGTTAATTGGTCTCAATGACGCTACATCCACCATCGTCGACCGCTTTGGTGTGTTTGACAAGCCGGAAGAAATCGACAAGGTACTCGGGGGACATTAATGAATAACAATAATCACAGACGGACCATTCTGGCCTGTATTGATGGCTCCACCTACCGGGAATCGGTCACGGATTACGCCAGTTGGGTGGCCCAAAAGCTCAGTGCACCGCTAAAGCTGCTGCACAATATTGAACACCGCGAGACCCCGCCGCTGATGGATCTCAGCGGCAGTATCGGCCTCGGCAGCCGGGAAGAATTGCTGGAAGAACTCACCAGCATGGAAGAACGCCGCAGCAAGATCTTGCTGGAGCAGGGCAAGCTGATGTTGCAAAGTGCCCACCAACGCGCAATATCGATGGGCAGCAGCACGCCGGAGACCCTGCAGCGCCACGGCAGCCTGGAAGAAACTCTGGTGGAAATGGAAGAAGAAATCCGGGTACTGGTGGTGGGCGTTCGCGGCGAGGAGCACGAACATCAGGAAAAACAATTGGGTGCGCACCTGGAAAGTCTGATTCGTGCCATGCACCGTCCCGTACTGGTGGTTAACCGGCCGTTCGAGCAGCCACCACAGCGTATCATGATTGCCTATGACGGCAACGAGGCCTCCCGCAAGGCACTGGATATGGTGAGCCTCAGCCCCCTTTACCGGGGACTGACCTGCCACATCGTACATGTCAGCGACTCAGCGGATATTCCCTCGGCACAACTGGAAGAAGCTGCCGCCACCTTGCAAGATGCCGGACTGGACGTGGTTTCCACCAGTTTGCATGGCAATGTTCAGCCACAACTCGAACAATATTGCCGGGAAAACAACATCGAATTGATTGTCATGGGTGCCTTCGGCCAGAGCCGTATACGTGAACTGCTGTTTGGCAGTGTGACCCAGCGGATGCTGATCAATTCAAAAATTCCGCTGTTGTTGCTGCGTTGATACGGCTAATAGGAATAATTCAGGTATATAGTCGAGCGCTATTGGAAGATAGCAATGTAAACCACCTACAAGGGAATAGAAGAAAAGCCCGATATTAGTCCCCTACTGACTAATGCTACTCAACAGCAGGCACACTCGCAAAAAAACCAGCCACAATGTCTCCAAAAGCTGTGTGTTGTTGAATATGACTGCGAGTTCTCCCCTAAGGACGTACTCGGCCTTAAACGATCAAAACCAATTCCTGAGCGACAATGTCAAAACCAGGAATTACCTTTGGCGGAGATGATAACAATTGTCGTGTTATCCTGGTTTGGCTTGTTGACCTGCTCCACTGTTTTCAGGAGCTTGGATACCAGCAGAGACGAGGTTTTACGCTTGTATTTGGTCACCAACTTTTCGATCTCATGGCCCTCAAGGGTATCCAGCCCATCGGAGGCCAAGAATAGTTTATCACTTGGCCTCAACAGCCCCTCCCGGCTTTGCAAATCCATCAACGAAATATCATCAGCAGACAGGCAACTTCTCAAGGCATTACGCTGAGGATCCATTCTTGCTTCCTCAGGACTGATACGACCAATCTCGGCCAACTCATCAAGTACTGCAGCCATGGAATGATCCTGGTTGAGTTTCTCGAGCCTGCCTTTGCGATAATAGTAAAGGTGGGAATCCCCGGCACTCACCCAATGAACATCGTTACCAACGACATAGACTGCAACCAGAGTGGTTCCCATCTCGGGCGGTGCACCCTGCTCAGCGATTTCATTTCGTATGGCCTGGTGCGCTGCATCTAGTGATAACTGTAACGCCTCGGTGGGAGGGAGTCCTGACAGAGTCAAAAAATGATTGATAAATGCGGTGGCGGCAACTGAGCTGGCTACAGCTCCGCCCTTGTGCCCCCCCATACCATCGCACAACACTACCAGACATCCCTCAGGATCAGACACCTCCTCTACGCAGATTTCAAAGCAGTCTTCTTGGTAGTGACGAGCGCCCTGAATAGCCTCTCCGTGGATATCAAGCTTCATGAGCAATAGCCCATCATCAATGGAGGGTTACTCCCAATCAAAGCCATCACCACAGAGCTTTATAAACTTTAATGTGGTATTCCCCAGAGAAATCATGGCATCTTTGTTTAACTCACAGGAGGACAGCACCGGTTCGTTACCAACATAGGTGAGATTCTGACCACCTCCATGCTGGATATAGAACTTTTTGTTCTTGTGATCATAGGCGATCAGACAATGAGCCTTGCGAGAAACCTCTTCATCGCCAAAGTTCAGTTCTACGCCATTACTTTCCTCTCTACCAACCGGATTCATCCCATAACCAAGAGGGCGGCTCATACCCCGCCCCGGACCATCGACCACCACCAACCACCCCACCACAAATTCAGGGTGATAGGCAGTACCGCTGGAAACAGGAGTGGACGAGACCTCTTCACCACCGGCACCCGGTCGAACCCGGCGCGTTACCGGATTCAGATCACCCGCCAACCCACCGGAAATAGTGGCTTCCGCAGCTGGAGAAGAGGGTGAGGAATCGGCTGGGTTCTTTTTCACAGTCACATCCGTTGCCCCTCCTACCCGTCTAGTCGGGTTATTAAAAAAACCTCGGTCATTTCCATCATCATTTGACATGCTGATTCTCCTGAAAAAGTTTATTGTCGGGTAGCGCTAATTTTTTCCCGATGACGGCCATCGGGATGTAACCGCAAATAAATCTCAAATGCCTCTGTTGTATTGATCTGCTTGGCAATTTCAAAATCACGATCATCCTGAACAGAATCTTTAGAAGCAGCGGCAGGTGCTCTGGGCTTACTGTCCACCACCCGTGCTCTCACCGCTGACGGATCCGGCTCAGATGGTTCAGTGCGGTTTTCAGCTACTCCCTCATCATGACTTACCGTACTATCTGGTGCATTCTTCACAATCCGATGATCGGACTCCGACTTATCCAGTCCCGATGCCATGAAAAACATGACAAAACCAACCACAACTCCAAACGTCACAGCCACCATACCCCAGTGGAAGGATTTTTTTTCTCCTTGATTATTCGTGTTTTTGGAGTTTTTCCCACGCTTGTCAACCGACTCATCCACCGCGGGAGAAGATAACCGGACTGTTGCCTGATCATCCACTGACGATGAATCCAGAGTGGGGAGGACCCCACCTCTTATGACCTCGAGCCATTCACTGACTGTCTGTGGCCGATCACTTTCCTCAGGACTCAGGGCCCAATCCAGCGCATGCAAAAAAGCCGTATCAATGCTCTTTATACGGTCTACCAACTTGGGGAGCTGGTCATTTCGGATTCGTTCAGTTGCCTCATAATGGGATAGGTTTTCTCCGGTAAGGCAAACGTAGCCTACGGCAGCCAGTGCATAAATATCCGTCCAGGGGCCCTGATTTCCCCGAGTTGAATACTGTTCAATCGGCGCATAACCCGGAGTCAGAATGGTTGAGATGGACTGGGAGCGAACCCCGATGGCCTGCCGGGCAGCCCCGAAATCAATCAACACTGCCGTACCGTTATCCCGCAAACGAATATTGCCCGGCTTGATATCCCGGTGCAACATATCAGCAGAATGTACCGCCGCCAAACCTTCAGCAATCGGTAGTAAAATGTCTTTCAACTGCTCCACCGACAACAGGCCGTCCCTTCTTAAAACTTCCGAAACATCGCGCCCCACGGCAAAATCCATGATGATGTAGGCAGTACTGTTGCGTTCGATATAACGGATCACCCGGATGATGCTGGGGTGTTCGAAAAGCGCCAGTGTCCGCGCTTCCTGAATAAAACGGCTCAACCCCCATTGATATTCATCCACATCCTGAGCGACCCGAGTCTTCGGAGAGACATGCATTCCCTCATCACGGGAAGCAAGGTTAAAAGGAAAATACTCTTTGATGGCCACATAACGATCAAGCTGCTTGTCATAGGCCTTGTAGGTAATACCAAAACCACCAGCACCAATTTCTTGCTCGATCACATATTCATCAAGTTCGTATCCCGCCGGCAGGACTTGGGAGGATGACTGATCAGTAGTGAAATTGCTATTCTCCATCACGTTTTCCGAAAGATCCTAACCTTCGTTTAATGGTGCAAAAAGGCCGATAATTCGCCAGCCCCAAGCCTTCTCGGTAGCACCGGCAAAGTATAGTTGTCGACGTACTGTTCCTTTGGCTGTTATACGCTGAATGGAAGGGCACTCTATGCTAACCACAGCCCTGACTTGCCCGATTAAGCGCTGTAGCTCGATCCGCTCACCATCAAAAACGTCCGGAGTCGATGAACGAATTTCCAGGGTCGCCTCATTTTTTGAGCGACAATCAAGTGTAAGCATGAAAGCCTCCATTCCTGCGTGAGACATCAGTAGACGCTCCGAGGCCTGTACCGGGCTAACTGTCAATAAAAGCAGAAGCGTTGAAAAAAATGCAGTGACTTGCCAGTGGATAACGGGGTTACGAAGAAAGATTCCTATCAAGCTCATACGCATTCTTCAGTTAATAGCCTAAACCAGCTTCCAGGTACCATCGCCCTGCTGACAGACCCGCAAATCTTCTGTAATAGTTCCATCTGCTGTGGTCACTTCCTGTCTGACTGTTTTACAAACACTGCTGGCCTGTACTTTTACCTCGGATACAGATTCCGTGGAAGCCTGGGCATAACTTACCGGCTGGTTCGATGGGGACATCAATGGACGGTACACATAACCTCCAGCAGTGCCATCAGGGAGCTGGGAAATGAGGTACCACTTTTTATCCGGCAGGGCCTCACCAATCACTTGAACCGATTGGTTCCCGGCCAACTGGGAAACTATTTTATAGTCCGTCCCGGGGCCACTGCGCACATTAGTAACACTCTTCGGACTGTAGGGTGCACCGATCAAGCTCAGCGGTGGAGTCTGCTCTACTTTCTGCTTCAACACTTTAAGCTTAACCGTTTTTTCTTCTCGGCTCACAGGCTGGTCGTCAAGCACACTGACCTGACCGGTGACTCCATCATCACCGGAAAAAGTGACTCTCTGACCAGTTCCAGCCGCTTGTTGCTGAGCAGCAAACAACTTTTCCTGGTCACGCCGGCTCAACACTTTGGCAAACTGGTCACCAATATAAGCACCTGCCGCCGCACCAGCGAGGATGGCTGCCGCGCGAAGGGCATCGTTATCCATATCCTCTGAGAGCTTTTCCGCAATCACACCGCCACCCACTGCACCGGCTACCTTGCCCCAGGAAGCCTTTTGTTCTTCCGTCATAGAAGCACACCCCCCCAGAGTCAAGGATACTGCTACAACGCCACTGACCAAGGCTTTCCTTTTCAGTTTCATGTCTTTTCTCCATCTCCACTCATCATCAAAATTAACCGGAAATCACCTTAAATTTCACACCACCCAACCTGACTTCCGCGCCATTTTCCAACGGTACACTTTCACCTGATGAAAGCTGCCTGCCATTTACGAATGTACCATTGGTGGAATTGATGTCCCGGACATAGAGATTATTACCTTGTGCATAGAAAGCACAGTGCCGACGGGAAATACTGTCTTCGTTAACGGCATAGGCAGAATCATCAGGGCTGCGGCCCACCACCACATCACCTCGATATAACTGATCTCCGCTTATCACCAAGCGGTAACGTTGCCGGTTTGCTCCATACCCATCCAGAATCAGGTTTATCTTGGGAGCATCCAGCACAGTCGCCGCCGGTTGGGAAGAGCGCACTGCACCGGCAGAAGGAGACTTCGACTGGGGACGAGAGGCACGAAGTGAGCGAGAATAGCTTTCCACCGCATGACTAATCTGTTGCCGCGCAGCCGGGCTTCGCAACAGATGAACCAGAATAATGCCAATGATGACCAGTGCCGCACCACCAAAATAGAGAGAAAATTGTAGTATTTTGGAAAGTTTTCTATTTTCTTCTTCGTACAGATCCTGTTTGGAGTAACAGACACTTTCATCAAGAAAATATTTTATGCCCTTACTGTCCAAAACCCGGATCAACTCTGAAATATCTGAGGCCAGCCCATAGGCAGCGTTGGAAACCACACCCATCGCGTCCAATTGACGGCCCTTCGAGTCAAACAGGCGTGCAGTCTCCGTAGGAGATGCGCTGTGTACACCGACCACCCTCCCGCACTCGTCAAAAACGGGGCCACCACTGTTTCCCCCAGAGGTCGGAATAGTGTGCAGCAACTGCACAATGTTTTGTTCGGTACCAGACCACCGACCACCCTCGATAATCCGGGCAAGATTGTGCGCGGCATAGGTTGAATAGGCGGTAATGTCCTGAGATTTTACCGCCGTCTGATCGGCAATACCCGGATAGCCCTGGGTTGCCACTATACTGCCCTGTAGCGGTCGTTGATTGGCTAGAGTCACTGGCTCCAAATTTAATTGGTTCCAGTATTCTGGCTTGACTTTGAGGATAGCCAAGTCGAGGTCTTTCGATGTCCAGGGATTGTCTTCCACATTGGTTCCGACAAATTTATTCGCCACATCAAATCCCTGCATGGCATCAATACGCTGACCATCCCGTAAGACAAAAATAGCAGCTGCATTGTTCACCACATGCCAGTTGGTAACTATATGTCCCTCATCGTTGATCACAAAACCCGTACCATGTCCCATACCGACATTACCTTTGCGGTCCACGGTGAGAACATTAACCTTGACCACATGATTTTCGTAGGTCTTACCTGCAAAAGCCAAACGCCCTCCGGCCAAGAACAGAACGACACCAATAAGACAGGCAACACTGAATACGGTAGCTACTTTATTGCGCTCGTTGATTAGCATCACGACTTCGTGCGCTCCAAAACTGTCAATGTGCACTGCACCTGACCAAAATCGACTTTATCTCCGGTAATCAGTGCCGCGCCTTCCTCCGACACAGCCACACCGTTGACCCGGGTACCACCTGTTGATCCCAAGTCTTTGATATGCAAATAATTTTCTTTAATATAAAGTTGGGCGTGCTGTCGACTCACCGTGTCATCGGCAATCACTACTTGCGCTAGCTCAGGATTCCGCCCCACGACTAGGCCATTCTGACGCTGCATCAGATCTTTACCCAGCACCAGAAAAGCAATGGGCGCGTTAGAAGAGTCACGGCCTTCAAAACGGCAGTCACCAAAACTGGCGGATGCCGCCAACAGGGCTTTGCTAGCAACAGACAAGTCCTTGCGGCGCTTGATTAACAGTAATACCGCAATTAGCACCCCGATCACAATCGCAGCCACAGCGCCCCAGAACAATGTTTGGTTCTGCTTCTTGATATGGGCATTTTCCGAATCGATCAATTCTGCATTGCTGTTGATATCAGCAACAATGGTCGTGATCTCCTCTCGCTCTTTTTCCGCATCTTCGCGGGCTTGGCGTTCTTGTTGCGTATCCTCCTTGGCTTTATCCGCATCAGCCTTGGCTTTTTTTGCTGCGTCTTCCGCTTCCTTCGCCTGTTTTTTAGCCGCTTCGACTTCCTGCTGTTTGGCGGCTTCAGCAAGTTTCTGCTGCTCCACGACACTTAGGCAAGGGGAATCCGCTTTAAGTGGAGAAATAGATAGCGAGGCCAAAAAACTTTCAAGACGGGAGAGTGGCACAGCAGTAGCACCCACAGGGGTGTGAGCTCGCCAAAGCTCTTTGAGAGTTGCCCCTGGCTTGCTCCTGATCACCCCAGACAGTTGACCACAGCGATTCACCAGGGGGGCACCATAGCCACCGCGACCCATAGCTGTCACCAACTTCACATAACCAGTTTCCTCTTGGGATGTATCGAACAGCGCTTTGGTCCATTTCAGCTCTGGGACAATCACTGCAACAAACTTGGGCTTGTTCGAAAATCCAAAAAAGGTACTACGTGGCGTTTCTTCGGTTTTGTGCCAATACCCAGCCACCTCCAGCGTGCCTTTGTCCGAGGCTGTATCTTGGGAAAAAATCAGAGGAGAAGACGTCAGAGAAGCCGCTCGCAGGACTGCCATATCACTGGCGGCGTCCGCCTTGACCATCACGGCCTGCAGTTTCTGCCCTTGACTATCAAGGACAACATATTTGTCAGCATGCTCAAGAAGGTGTGCACTGGTGATAATCACGCCGCCATCAGCAACCACCACGCCAGAGCCCTGGTTATAGAGCTCATCTCCCTTGTAGGCGAGGACCTGAACTACCGCTGTTCGCCATTCCGCGCTGATGCAAAGCCGGGGACTGGTGCTGGAGGCTGAGCAGCGGTTGCTGGACAGTGAGGCGGCGCTGGTGGATGCCCAACGCAATTACCAGATAGTCACCGGTCTCCATCGGCGCCCGTCAGTGGCCTTCTCGGAAGAACGTAGCCAACGACAGGTCATCGACTCCGGGCACCCTCTGCTGGGCTTCTTGCAGGATCAAGCGAAAAGCCGACAACTGCAGGCACAACTGGCGCGACACGATAGCGCCGGCAACCCCACCCTGTTCATGGGCATGCGCCGGGAACGCGGTAGCAGTGGCGAGGAGGATATCGACAGTCTCGGCATCGCCATCACCGTACCCTTTGGCGGCGGCAACTATATTTCCGCAAAAAGCAGTGCCGCGCGCCTCGCCGCCACGGAAGCGGAAGTCCGTGTCATGCAGACCCACCGAGAGTTGCAACAACAACTGCACGAGGTGGAGCACCAGCTGGAATCCACCCGCCGCTCCCTTGAACTGGGCAAGGAGCGGCAGGCGCTGCATCGGCAGCACTGGCAGATGGCAAAGAAAGCCTTCTCCCTGGGTGAAACCGACATTTTGCCCGCCATTCAAGCCCTGCGGCGGTACCGGGAGAGTCGCCTGCAATACCAACTGACGGAGCTGGATCAACAGCGACTGGCCTCCGAATTCAATCAAACCGTTGGAGTACTGCCATGAAAGCCCCCAAGGAACCGTCGGAACTGACCACTAATCGGTTCTCTTTCGCCCTGCCACTGGCCCTGTCTCTGGCACTGATGACCGGCGGCAAAGTGAACGCAGAAGAAGCAGAGGCCATCCCCCTGAGCCGGGATGAAGCGGTCCGCATGAAGCTGGTTTTCCAACCCGCCCGCAGCGCCGACTTGCGCGACGGCAACAGCATACCCGCGACGGTCATCAACTCCCCCGAACACAGCGCCCAGGCCATTGCTCTCTACAGCGGCACCCTGACTCGCTGGCACCGGGTTCCGGGAGATGCTGTCAGCGCCGGACAACCCATCGTCACCCTGAGTAGTCCGGGCCTGATGGCCGTGGAGGAATCCTGGCTGAAAGCCCACCACGACCTGGAACAGGCCCGCTATGAATTCGACCGTGATAACGAACTGTTCAAGGAAGGCATCATCGCCAGACAGCGGCTACAACAAACCCGACGCCGTCTACAGCAGGTGGAATTCACCCTGGCATCCCACCGGCAACAACTCACCAGGGCCGGGTTTACTGACACAGACCTGGCCCAGCTGCCCAGCGGCAAACGGCAACCCGGTGAATACCCGATCAAGTCTCCGGCTGCAGGAAAACTCAGTGAACGCCTGTTCAATGCCGGACAGGCGGTGCCCGCCAACACCCCGGTCGCCACCCTGCAGGCGGACTCCGAGCTATGGCTCGAAGCCGCTGTACCCGCAGTGCTGGCAGCAAGCCTGGAAGTGGGTGACCGTCTGCAACTGACGGACACAGACAGAACGGCGATCCTCAAATACAAGAATGCCGCCGTAAACCCCACCACCCAGATGGTAGATATCATGGCGGCCCTGGAGCAATCACAGACCGCTCTGCCGGGCCAGACCCTGATGCTTACCCTGCCGCCCCTGGCCCGGGGTGTGTTGGTCCCCGCAGCAGCGGTAACCCATTCAGGCAATGCCACCACTATTTATGTGCGCAGTGAAAATGGCATTGAAGCCCGAGCTGTCGCTCTGTTACCCATGGGCAATAACTACCTGGCCACTGGAGGCATTTCCCCCGGCGAAGAACTGGTGGTAGAGGGCGCCGCCCTGCTGAAAGGTATCCAACTGGGACTCGGGGGCACCGAATAATGTTGAGTCGCCTGATTCAGTTTTCCCTCAGCCAGCGACTGCTGATCAGTCTGCTGTCCCTGTTGCTGATCGGTTTCGGTAGCAGAGCCATGCTGAACCTGCCCATCGATGCTTTTCCGGATATCTCTCCCACCCAGGTAAAACTGATTATCAAATCGCCGGGCATGACCCCGGAAGAAGTGGAATCACTGATAACCCAGCCCATCGAAGTGGAACTGCTCGGCATCCCCGACCAGACAGTGCTGCGCTCCATTTCCAAATACGCCCTCAGCGCCATCACCCTGGACTTCGCCGAGGGAACCGACATCTACTGGGCCCGCCAGCAGGTTACCGAGCGGTTGAACAATATCTGGAGCGATCTGCCCGGCAATATCAGCGGGGGACTGGCCCCCATGAGCACACCGCTCAGTGACATGTTCATGTTCACCGTGGACAACGACAATCTCTCCCTGCAACAGCGTCGCTACCTGCTGGACTGGACCATCCGTCCCGCTCTGCGCACGGTGCCCGGCGTGGCGGACGTGAACGCGCTGGGTGGTTTTGTCAAAACCTATGAGGTGGCGCCGCGCCGGGCAGCGATGGCTCAAATGCAGGTAACCAGCGCCGATATCGTCGTCGCCCTGCGGGCCAACAACCGCAACGACGGGGCTGGCCGACTGGATCAGGGAGAGGAAGCCATCCTGGTGCGGGTAGCGGGCGCCCTCACGTCCCTGGACGATCTGGCCGCCATTCGCCTCGACAACGCCCTCGGCCAGTCCATTCCCCTCAGCCAGATTGCCGACATTTCCCTCGGCAGCCTGGAGCGCTACGGCTCGGTCACCGCCAATGGCGAGGAAGAAGTGGTACAGGGACTCGTGATCGGCCTGAGCGGGGCCAACGCCAGAAACGTAGTGGCCGGCGTACAGGACAAACTGGCAGAACTGCAAGCCAGCCTGCCGGAAGGCACTGCCATCAATGTATTCTACGACCGCAGCGTGTTGATTGAGCGAGCGGTGGGCACAGTGAGCCTGGCACTGTTGGAAGCGGTGGTGCTGGTAGTGATTCTGTTGGTGCTCTTCCTCGGCAACTGGCGCGCCGCGGTAACTGTCTCAATGATCCTGCCCCTGTCAGCGCTGTTCACCTTTTTCATGATGGACCGCATGGGCATGTCCGCCAACCTGATGAGCCTCGGCGGCCTGGTGATTGCCATCGGCATGCTGGTGGACTCCGCCATCGTTATTGTCGAGAACATTGTCTCGGCACTATCCCGACAAGAGGGCCAACAGC
>TARA_R110000850_G_scaffold70053_14_pt1 | contig 29379 bp, 22 predicted proteins | sample TARA_R110000850 | Tara Oceans TARA_R110000850 (sample SAMEA4397586) | marine metagenome | biome: Polar Biome; feature: [SRF] surface water layer (ENVO:00010504); material: water (ENVO:00002006), including particulate matter (ENVO:01000060) such as... | depth 5 m | reverse complement strand
GGCGGTCTGATTCTTCTGGGTGTCGGCGGCTTGACCTATAGCGGCGGTGTAGCCTTCTATCTCTGGGAACGTTTGCGCTATCACCACGCCATCTGGCATCTGTTTGTACTGGGCGGCAGTGTGTTGCACTGGCTGGCCATTTATTTTTATGTGGTGCCCGGCCCCGCCTCACTCGTCACCCACTGACTCGATCAAGGACACGCACTCATGTTCAAGGCCATCGACAGCCCTTATCTCGTGCCTTTCAAAGGTGGCTTCAAAGTAGCGGATGCACCGACCACACCGGTCGGCGATGTCCCCAACAAGAAGGCACTGAAGAAACAGCTCAAGCATCGTGTCAAAGATCTGGCCGATTTGCAGGAGCGGCTTTACGCTGCCGACAAGCACTCGGTACTGCTGGTGTTTCAGGCCATGGACGCTGCCGGTAAGGACTCCACCATTCGCTCTGTGCTGTCTGGCGTGAACCCGGCGGGCTGCCAGGTGTTCTCGTTCAAGCGCCCGTCAGCGCGCGAACTGGATCACGATTTTCTGTGGCGCACCGCGCAGAGGCTTCCGGAGCGCGGGCGCATCGGCGTATTCAATCGCAGTCACTATGAAGAAGTGCTGGCAGTGCGCGTACATCCCGAGTACCTGGACTACCAGAAGCTGCCTGATCGACCGGCCGGCGCACGCATCTGGCAACAGCGACTGGAATCGATCCGCGAACATGAAACGCATCTGGCCCGAAATGGCACGGTTATCCTGAAGTTCTGGCTCAATGTTTCTCTGGCCGAACAACGCGAGCGCTTTCTGTCTCGCCTCGACGAACCTGAAAAGCACTGGAAATTTGAAGCCGCTGATCTTGACGAGCGAGAGCATTGGGATGCGTACATGAAAGCCTACGAGGCCATGCTAAATGCCACCTCCACGGCACACGCGCCCTGGTATGCGATTCCGGCAGATGACAAGGCCTACATGCGTGCCACCGTTGCCGACATCGTCGCGCAGTCGCTGGAATCCCTGGGCCTGAAATTTCCAGAACTCAGCGAGGCAGAGAAGAGCCGCTTTGATGAGATGCGTGCGCGACTGAATCAGTAGCGAATCAGCTTCGCTTGTCGCGATTCGATATCGACAAGCAGCGCTTTGAAACGACCTGCTGGCTCAATAAAGCGGCCCGCACATCAGGGAGGACAGGTGTAGTCGACCTCGCTATACGGGATTGTAGTCGTGCACCCATGACCACATTCGTCGGGATTCACATCCGGGAACGTTCCCTGTTGACCGACGATACTGATCTCACGGTGAAGATGGGTACAGAGGCAGGCATCGGGCTCGACATCGATGCCGTTGCTGATACAGGCCAGATCCACGGAATCGCGGAATGGAATGGTTCCCAGAGTACGATCCAGGACAACAACGCGGGTACTGTCACAAACATCACCGATCGCGTCCCTGTCCAGATCAACCTGATCCGCGTTGGCCTGATTCACGCAGTTGTCGCAGCTGTCGCCCACGCCGTCACTGTCAGCGTCTTCCTGCATCGGATTGGCGCTGCTCACACAGTTGTCACACGCGTTTCCGACACCGTCTTCGTCGGTATCCGTCTGATCCGCATTGGCCTGATTGATGCAGTTATCGCACACGTTACCCACACCGTCGGCATCGGCATCGGCCTGATCCGCATTGGGCGTCTCACGGCAGTTATCGCATTCGTCTCCACGGCCATCGCCATCGGTATCTATCTGCTCCGGGTTCGCCGTTTGCGGGCAGTTGTCTTCCTCGTCCGGAATCCCGTCTTCGTCTGAATCCAGCTCAGTTCCGGTATCGTCGTCCTCACCGCCGCTGCCGTCGATCGGGCAAGCTTCGGTAGGCGGAAGGTACAGATACTGCGCGCCCTGATCATGCGCGTAAGAGTCGTAAGTAAAGACACCGCCCTGACCGACCAGCTCATCCACCTTCTCGGACAGTTCGGCGGGAGTGCCGCCAACAACGCCCGCTTCTATCAGTTCATTGGTGAACTTGCCGCCGGTCGTGGTACCAAACAGGACGCCGCCGGTGCTGATGTTTTCAAATGTCGCGGTGGTCGTCGCGTCAGTCGATGCCAGGAAATAGCGGTCAACATGCTTGAACCCACGCCGATCAAATGCCTGCCTGAATAGCGGAGCCATCGATCCTGAAAAACAGGCATCAACAATCAACTGCAGATGACAGGCTTTCAAGGTGTTACGCAGCGGTGAGGACAGCTCAAACGGCGTGAAAGACTGCTTGCGATTGTCACCCAATGATTTGTCACGACGTTCGTACATGAATGCGCCGAGACCATTGCCATCATCATCCTCATAGCCATGAGAAGCGATATAGATGATCAGGCGATCACAAGGCGTCATCTGCGCATTGAGCTCGTTGTACGTGACTCGATACAAATCGCTGAAGTCCGAGCTGTTGCTGGGCACGATCTCGCGAACCACATCCGCTGAAAGCGCAGCAGAGAAACGTATGGTTGACTCCAGGAACGAGCTCTCGGTCGCACCTGTAATGATCAACGCAAAGGTCTTGGCATCTTCGCAGCCCTCAACGTGATCTCTCGCGGGCACGGTGCGGGGCACGGGCTGCGACGCTGCAACCGCTAGCATGCGCCTTGGCGCATATATATAGGGATCTTCACTAGGTCTCATCAGCACATCACTCAATGGCTGATCCTCTAATCCAAACCACAGATCGAGCTGGTTCACCACCGGAGCGGAGCGCCGATTGAGTACCGTCACGCTGCCATCCGTGTCATCTACCAGCGCCAGGATGGTCGGGTGCTCGTAACCGGATGTGAAATACAAATCGATAAAGAACAGCCAGCTTGGCTTTTCAAGAACAATGTCTGCAGGCGTGGCCGGTCCCGGACTCCTTGTTGTATTGACTGTTGTTCCCGGCGGCAAGGGCACATGCGAACCAAAGGCCAGTACGGTCTGTGGCCGATCCAGGGTGGAGACGACAACATTCTCCACTCGATGCCAGGCCTCATCACGACTCATCTGGCTCGCACCTACAATAACGGTGCGCCCGCCGACGACGGTTGTGGGCTGATTGAGAACGACACCCTCATATTCAATACGGATGGTCAGAGGGCCAGCGTCCGCATCGAACCGAAAGCTGCCATCGGCTGCGGTCGCCCCATGATCCACGCCATTGGCACTGACGGTTGCACCGGCAACCGGTTCCGCATCTGCCGTTGGCGGCGTTTGCCCGGAAATCAACAGGCCACCCCCGCTGTCTCCGTGAGCCTTGGCCGTTACTGGAACTTCGTAGACAACACCTGTCACGGTTCCGGTGGTCGCGACGCGCGGGCTTGGCTCGGCATACTGTGCAAAGGGCGAATCACCATTCGATCCGCTGCATCCGTGCAGCGCCCCAAAAAGCACCGCAAGCAGAAAGGCCTTCAGGATTGGACCCATCGCGGGTTCCTCATGAATTGGGAGCGCCTTCGTCCCCGGGGAAATGAGTATAGAACGCCCTTATCACCAATGTGAATGCGTCGGATGCGACACGATCATCAGGACTGATGCGTCATCTTCACCGCCTCAGCTAAGGCGTCGCCACATCGCGCTCAAATTTTCCTGCACGCAAAAAGCGAAGCGTCTGACGAATCACTTCATCATCATTCATCATGAAACTGTGGTTGACCGGCAGAATTAGGTGATCGCTCATCCCCTCAAGGCGCGTGCTTTCCACACTCACCTTCCCGTCGTCGTCACCCTTGATCATTGATGAGTAGATCGGGTTGTAACTGCGTGTACCGGCAATGACAGCTGTTGCCACACGGATCTTTCCCAGTTGATTGGGCAGGCTGGATGCATCGGTTCCCAGCTGAAAACCTGCGGGTCCGTTGATCCATTGATACGGCCACAAATGGTGCAGTCGATCCACCAGTTCACTGCCGTGGTTGGGCGGCCCCAGCATCACGACCCGCCCGATCTGCGGCGTTTCATGCGTTGCCAGATAGTGGCGTACCAGAATCCCACCCATCGAGTGCGTTACGAAATGCACCTGCTGCGCGCCATTGCTGATCGCGCCTGCAATGGCCGGCGCGAGATGTGATTCGCTCAGTGACTCTACCGTTGCGCGCGTCGACGGATAATCCAGATTGACCACGGAATAGCCGTCGGAGCGCAAGGCTTCAGCCATCGCCTCCATCGAACCGGACGAGCGCGCCAGACCGTGCAACACGATGACGGTCTGGTCTGCGCGCTGCCCCGCCATGAGTGGCGCGGTCATCAGGCTCAGCAGCAGCAGCGCAGCCCGGATCAACTACGGCACATCACAGGATGTAGCGCGAGAGATCCTCGTCGCCAGCCAGCTTCTCGAGCTTGGAGTTCACGTACTCAGGGTCCACCTTCAAGGTACTGCCAGCCTTGTCTGGCGCATCAAAGGCCAACTCTTCCATCAGGCGTTCCATGACGGTATGCAGCCTGCGCGCACCAATATTCTCAGTGCGTTCATTGACCTGGAATGCAACCTCTGCCAAACGGCGAATGCCTTCGGCGGTGAACTCCAGCGTTACTTCTTCGGTGGCCATCAGTGCAACGTACTGATCCGTGAGCGAGCAATCCGGCTCCTGCAGGATGCGTTCAAAATCTTCTGTCTTGAGCGCATCGAGTTCCACGCGAATCGGCAAGCGGCCCTGAAGTTCGGGAATCAGGTCTGAAGGCTTGGCCATGTGAAAGGCGCCACTGGCGATAAACAGGATGTGGTCGGTCTTGACCGCACCATGTTTGGTGGTGACGGTGCTGCCTTCGACCAGCGGCAGCAGATCACGCTGGACGCCTTCACGCGAAATATCGCTGCCAGTGAACTCGCCGCGCTTGCAGACCTTGTCCATCTCGTCGATGAAGACAATGCCGTTTTCTTCGACATTGCTCAGGGCCTCTGTCTTGATCGCTTCTTCGTCCACCAGTTTGGCGGCTTCTTCGTCGGTGAGCTGCTTCAGCGCCTCGGAGATTTTCATCTTCTTGCTGCGCTTCTTGTCCTGGTTCATGCCCGCGAACATGCCCTGCAGCTGTTGCGTCATTTCTTCCATGCCCGGCGGCCCCATCAACTGAACATTGGGCATGCCTTGTGCAATCTCGATCTCGATTTCGGTGTCGTCGAGCTTGCCCTCACGCAGCTGCTTCCTGAACACCTGTCGCGCAGAGCCGGTTTCGGACTGGCGCTGTGAACTGGCCTCGCCAAAATCCTTGGGCGGTGGCACCAGCACATCCAGCACGCGCTCTTCTGCCGCTTCTTCGGCGCGCGTGCGGACACGCTTCATGAACTGCTCGCGAGTCATCTTGACCGACGCGTCCATCAAGTCACGGATAATGGATTCCACATCCTTGCCGACGTAGCCCACCTCGGTGAACTTGGTGGCTTCCACCTTGACGAACGGTGCATTGGCCAGCTTGGCCAGACGCCGTGCGATTTCGGTCTTGCCCACACCCGTGGGCCCGATCATCAGAATGTTCTTGGGATGGATTTCGCTGCGCATCTGTCCATCCACCTGCTGACGACGCCAGCGATTACGCAGCGCAATGGCCACTGAACGCTTGGCAGCCGCCTGTCCGATGATGTGCTTGTCCAGTTCTGCCACGATCTCGCGAGGCGTCATGGCGGTGGGAGCGGTGAGGTCGATCATTAAGTCATCCAGAAAATAAGATTCAATTTGTCGCGTCCTGCGACGCGAGCGGCGATACCCGGCGAGGGTCGCTCATGAAAGGTCGATGTGTTCAATCGTCAGCGAGTGATTGGTGTAGATGCAGATGTCTGCCGCCACGTTCAATGCTTTTTCGACGATCTCTTTTGCACTGAGTTCGGTATTTTCGACCAGCGCGCGTGCAGCGGCGGTGGCGAAACTGCCGCCCGAACCAATGCCCATGACGCCATGGGGCTCCGGCTCCATCACATCGCCGTTACCGGAAATCATCAGGGAGGCCTCGCTGTCAGCGACCAGCAACAGGGCCTCCAGACGACGCAAATAACGATCGGTGCGCCAGTCCTTGGCCATTTCCACTGCGGCGCGCACCAACTGCCCAGAGTGCTTTTCCAGCTTGCCTTCAAAACGTTCGAACAGGGTGAACGCATCCGCGGTACCGCCGGCAAAACCCGCCATCACCTTGTCGTTGTAGAGGCGCCGAACCTTGCGCGCATTGCCCTTGACCATGGTGTTGCCCATGGACACCTGGCCATCGCCACCCAGGGCAACCTGATTGCCACGCCGCACGCTGAGAATGGTGGTGCCGTCAAACTGCTTCATCGGATCATCTTCCTTGGTCTGGCCGAAGTCCGAAGATGAGGCCCCATTGGAGCGATTCAAGCCATGGGCGACGAACAGGCCCGACACGGGCAAGACAAATTGTTTCAAATCAGGGTAATACAGAATTCCGGCGGCGCGCCAAACAGGCGCATGCGGCACAATTGGACGCTCCCGCACAAAGCATCAGGTGGTCAAAACTTTGGACTTCTCCATTTCGCCGGAACTCGAAGCGCTGAAGCAGCGCACCCGCACCTTCATCGCCGAGCAGGTCATCCCGCTGGAGAACGATCCTCGCCAGGGACCGCACGGCCCTGAAGAATCGCTGCGCCAGGATCTGGTCGAACGTGCCCGCAGCGCCGGCCTGCTGACACCGCATGCGTCTACCGAACTCGGCGGACTGGGCCTGTCACACATCGCCAAGGCCATTGTTTTTGAGGCCGCTGGTTACTCGCCGCTGGGTCCTGTAGCGATGAATATTCATGCGCCGGACGAGGGCAATATCCACCTGATGGAAGAAGTGGCGACGCCGGAGCAGAAGCAGCGCTGGCTGCAGCCGCTGATTGATGGCCGCATCCGCTCCTGCTTTGCGATGAGCGAGCCGCCACCGGGTGCCGGGTCCGACCCCACCATGCTGCAGACCACTGCGGTCAAGGATGGCGACGACTATCTCATCAGTGGCAGCAAGTGGTTTATCACCGGCGCAGAGGGCGCGAGCTTTGCCATCATCATGGCCAAGATGGAGGACGGCTCGGCCACCATGTTTCTGGCTGACATGGATCAGCGGGCGATCCGGCTTGAGCGCCTGATGGATTCGCTTGATGCCTGTTTCACCGGCGGACACGGCGTGCTGCATTTTGACGGACTGCGGGTCCCTGCCACCGACGTGCTGGGAGAGATCGGCCGCGGTTTTCGCTACGCGCAGGTGCGGCTGGCACCGGCGCGCCTGACCCACTGCATGCGCTGGCTGGGGCAGGCTCAGCGTGCGCACGATGTAGCCACTGAATACGCGCGCAAACGCCAGGCCTTCGGCAAGCCGCTGGGCGAGCATGAGGGTGTGGGTTTCCAGCTGGCTGATAACGAGATGGATCTGCACAGTGCCCGACTCAACATTTGGCATACGGCCTGGGTGCTGGATCAGGGTGGTCGCGGCAACCTGGAATCCAGCATGAGCAAGGTGATGGTCTCGGAAGCCACCTGGAACGTGGTGGATCGATGCGTTCAGGTGCTCGGCGGACAGGGCGTCACCTCCGAAACCATTGTCATGCGTATCTTCAAGGATATGCGCGCCTTCAGAATTTATGACGGCCCCAGCGAGGTCCATCGCTGGAGCATCGCGCGCAAACTGATCAGCGCCAAGCACTAGCAAGGATACTTTTCAGCGCGGCTCCGCTACCTCAGAGCCTGCGCATATTCATCTCTCAATAATTTCAGAAACTGATTATCACCATGAATAAAGACGCTTCAGGCACCCCCTCACGCGGCCCGCTCAGCGGCATCAAGGTCCTCGAAATGGACGGCATCGGCCCGGGCCCGTTCGGCACCATGTTGCTGGCCGATCTGGGCGCCAACGTCCTCACCGTAGGGCGCAGCGGCCCGGCCAATCCTTTCGGCAGCGTGCCGGTGGTCAGTCGCGGCCGCAGCGGCATGATCAAGCTGGATCTGAAGTCCGACGCCGGACGCGAGCGTGTGCTCAAACTCATCGAGCAAACCGACGTCATCGTCGAAGGCTTTCGGCCTGGGGTCATGGAGCGTCTCGGTCTGGGGCCGGACGTGGCGCTCGAGCGCAATCCGCGTCTGGTGTATGCGCGTATGACAGGTTGGGGGCAGTCCGGGCCGCTGGCCAAGATTGCCGGTCACGACATCAACTACATCAGCCTTTCCGGCGCACTGCACTCCATGGGCAAGGCCGGATCGCCACCGCCACCGCCACTGAATCTGGTGGGCGATTACGGCGGCGGCGGCATGGTATTGGCGCTGGGCATCGTCAGTGCCCTGCTCGAAACCAGGACCTCTGGCAAGGGGCAGGTCATCGACGCCGCCATGGTCGAAGGCGCAGGCACGCTGCTGGCGCCGATCTTCGGCATGAAGAGTGCGGGTGCTTGGCCGGTTGAACGTGACGGCAACATGCTCGACGGCAGCTCTTTTTACTACCGCTGCTACGAATGCGCAGACGGCCAGTTCATGTCCGTCGGCTCACTGGAACCGCAATTCCGCATGATGCTGATTGAAAAGCTGGGGCTCGCCGCTGAATCCAAGGACATCATGTCGCGTGTCCATACGGATGCAGAAATGCACCAGCGCTTCGAAGCCATCTTCAAGCAACACGATCGCGCCCACTGGATTCAGGTGTTTGAAGGCAGCGATGCCTGCGTGGCGCCGGTCATGTCGATGAATGAAGCCCCGCAGCATCCGCACAATCAGGCACGCAAAAGTTTCACGCAGATCGGCAACGAGACTCACCCGGTCAGGACACCCAAGTTCAGCAGGACCCCGTTGGTGTCACCTGCCGATGATGAAGCCGATCGCAAAGCCCGCCTGGCGCAGTGGGGCATTGAGCCCACAGCCTGAGCGCTCGTCGGGCTCTGGCTGAAACATCGTACTGCTCGTGCCGGAAGTCCTCATCGTCGTTGTGCTCTCGCTTCTAGCGGGGTCCGCCATGCCCATTGGCGCCCTGCTGGCCAGCGTGGACATTCGCCACCCGAGCTGGCTCGGCAACGAGTGGCGCCACTTCATTGTGGCTTTCGGTGGCGGAGCCTTGATGTCGGCCGTCGCACTGGTTTTGGTCCCCGACGGCGCCGAAAAACTGCCGATTCCCGCCGCCGCGCTGGCATTCTCAGCAGGCGGCATTTTCTTCTGCGTGCTGGATATCGTGCTCAGCAAACTGCGCAGTTCAGCCGGGCAATTGGTAGCAATGCTGTCGGACTTCATACCGGAAGCGATTGCGCTGGGCGCAGCATTTGCGGCAGGGGAGCAAACGGGTCTGCTGCTGGCGGGGCTGATCTTTCTGCAGAACGTACCGGAAGGCTTCAACGCGTTTGAGGAAATTTCGAACAGCGCAAAAATTCCCGCCAAGCGCATCGTCATGGTTTTCGGACTGCTGGCATTGGCAGGCCCGGCGGCGGGACTGAGCGGTTATTACCTGCTGTCTGGCAACGACGGCGTGATGGGCGCGCTCATGCTGTTTGCCAGTGGCGGCATCCTGTATCTGATCTTTGAAGACATTGCGCCACAGGCAAAACTGGACAGCCGATGGATTCCGGCGCTCGGCGCGGTGGCTGGCTTTCTGCTGGGCCTGATCGGCAAGATGCTCGTGGCGTGAGCAGGGCTTCTTTTTGATCTCAACGATAATCCAACACTTGCGCACTTAAGCTCGGGCAGTTGGATCGCCCCTTATGAAAATACTGCTGATCGAAGACAGTTCAGACCTTGCCGCCAATATGGGCGAGTTCCTGACTGCGCGCGGCGACGTGCCCGACTACGCTGGCGATGGCATCACCGGACTGCATCTTGCGGCGGTCAATGACTACGATGTCATCGTTCTGGACCTCAATCTGCCTGGCCTCGATGGCATTTCCCTGTGCCGCCGCCTTCGCCGTGATGCACGCAGCCAGACCCCCATCATCATGCTCACGGCGCGCGACACGGAGCGCGACAAGATCACCGGACTCGATGCCGGTGCCGACGACTATCTAACCAAGCCATTCTCGCTGGCCGAACTGCACGCACGCTTGCGTGCCCAGTGCCGCCGCAAGAATGCCGGCAGCGAAATTCTGCAGGTCGCCGACCTGGAGTTTGATACCCGGACCCTGATTGCCCGACGCGGCGAACGGCGCCTGGAAATGACCCGCGCGGGTCTCAAGCTGTTGGACGCCCTGATGCGTGCCGCGCCCGGTGTGCTGACCCGCGAGGCGGCCGAGCGCGCCATCTGGGGAGACGATCCGCCGGAGAGTGACGCCAGCCTGCGCGGACATATTCATGTCTTGCGTCGCAGCATTGACGATGCTGAACCCATCAAGCTGTTGCACACCCTGCACGGCGTGGGCTACCGGATCAGCGCAGATGAGCCTGCCTAGGCCCGGACTGCGCTCACGCTTTGTCATGGCCTGCTTGTTGATGGTGACCATCAGCACGGCCGGTTACTACATTGCGGTCTCACAGGCGCTGGAATACTTCGAAAGCGCTGTGCTGGAAATCAATCTGCAAAGCCAGCTCAATGCCTATGTCAGCCAGTTCAGCGCGGACCCCGCCACACCTGTCCCCCGTACCGAGAACCTGAAGACCTATGTGCAAAGCGCTGGCGAGGATGCCTCGCGAATTCCGGACAGCCTGCGTGGACTGACACCCGGCACCTACGACGAGATTCATATCGCCGGGCACGAAGTCATGGTGGCGCATGAGATCGTCAACGGGGCGAGATTGTTTCTGGTTCTGGACCTTGAGCCACTCGAAGCCATGGAAGCACGCTTCGTACGACTCGCGTGGCTGTGTGCGCTGGGCTCGTGGCTTGCAGCTGTCTTGCTGGCCCTGTGGCTGGCACGACGGGTTCTGCTGCCCGTCACGCGCCTGGCAGAAGCGGTTGGCAATACCGAGCCTGGGCAACAGACGCAAAAGCTGTCACCGGACTTTGACGACGCTGACGTCGGCATCATCGCGCAGGCTTTCGACCGATTCATGGAACGACTCGACGCCTTTGTCTCACGCGAACAGGCCTTCACCGAAGAAGCCAGTCACGAACTGCGCACGCCGCTTTCGATCATCGACAGCTCCGCACAATTGCTGGCCGAAGACACCAGCCTGTCACAGGCAACGCGCGGTCGGGTCATGCGGATTCAGCGCGCAACCGCACAGATGCGCATGCAGATCGAAGCCTTGCTGTTCCTGGCACGCGAAGACGGCGGACACTCCAGCGAATCCATTGCACTCGACCAGATGGTCCGCGACATTGCAGAAGGTGTACGCGAGCAACTCAAACTCAGACCCGTGGAACTGCGCATCGACACCGAGCCGACAAACGTGCGAGCACCGCATGGCATGGCCGCCTGCGTGATCGGCAATCTGCTCAACAATGCGGCGCACTTCACGGAAAAGGGGCTGGTGGAAGTGCATGTTCGCCCGGGCGCCTTGCATGTGCAGGACACCGGCATCGGCATTTCGCCGGAAAGCCTTGAACGCATCTTCGACCGGAATTTTCGTGGTGCGCAAAGCCGTGGTCTCGGCCTTGGGCTCTATCTGGTCAAGCGCATCTGTGATCGTCTGGGCTGGTCGGTCGTCGTGCGCAGCGCAGAAGGCAGCGGCACCCGTTTTGAAATTCATTTTCCGGTGCCCGAATGAGCACAACGAAAAACTAACGCTTCTGCAACGGGCCGCTGACGCCAGCCTGCGCAATCTGTGTTCGGACACCTCCGCCAACACAGATGCCCATGAATCCCTACCCCCTGCCCGCATCAGCTGGCCAACTCGCAATCACCTCGCAACGGACTCAGCTGCGGTCCTGGTTGCTGGCAGCTCTACGGATACGGCTAGGTCCGATTCAGCTCATGCTCCTGAGCACGGCCTACATCGCCGCAACCCAGAATCGCGCGTTCTGGTCAGCAGTCTGGAAGGGCATGCCTGCAGCGCACGGCCCCGCCGAGTGGATGCTCTTGCTGAGCCTGGCCCTTGCCCTATGCATCCTGATCCTGCTGCCTATGCTGGTTCTGGGACAGCGCCGACTTCTGAAACCGCTGTTGATGACATTGCTCATGATCGCGGCCGTCGCCAGCTACTTCATGGACACATTTGGCGTTGTCATCGACCAGAACATGATCCTCAACAGCCTGCAGACTGACCCACGCGAAGCCCGCGAGTTGCTCAGCGTTCGAATGATGCTTCATGTATTGCTGAGCGGTGTACTGCCCTGCCTGCTCATCTGGCGCGTACAGATCCAGCCTGGATCGCCTTGGATGGACGCATGCAAGCGGGCAGGTCTGCTGCTCGGCATGCTGCTGATTCTGCTGGGCCTGGTGCTGAGCCATTACAAGACGGTCAGCCTGTGGGCGCGCGAACACCGCGAGGTTCGCCTGCTGGTCAATCCGACTCTGCCGATCGCTGCGGCCTACAAGCAGATGACGGCCGATTTTCGCGTCAAGGATGAGGTCGTTCAGCCCATCGGCACTGACGCTATTCGCGTCCCTGCTGCCAGTGGCAAACCGCGCGTGGTCGTGATGGTAGTCGGCGAAACGGCGCGCCGCAGCAACTTCCAGCTCGCAGGCTATGCGCGCGAGACCACGCCGCAGCTTGCCGCATTGCCGGGTGTCTTCAGCTTCAACAAGGTCAGCTCATGCGGCACCGCCACTGCCATTTCGGTGCCGTGCATGTTTTCTCGGCTGGACCGAAGCGATTTCAGTCGCAACGCAGCGCGCGCGCAGGAGAATGTTCTGGATGTCCTGGCGAAAACCGGCGTTGATGTGCTCTGGCGCGACAACAACTCGGACTGCAAAGGCGTGTGTGTTCGCGTGCCGAGCGAAGATCTGCGTCGCGACACAGATTCCGCATTATGCGACGACGGCGAATGCCACGATGAGATTCTGCTCAAGGGTCTTGCAGAGCGGATCAGGACGGCAACGACCGATCAGCTGATTGTGCTGCATCTTCTGGGCAGTCATGGCCCGTCGTACTACAAGCGCTATCCGCAAGGCTTCCGTCACTTTGTACCGGACTGCGCGCGCGACGACGTTCAGACCTGCTCACGCGAATCCATCATCAACGCCTACGACAACACGATCCTCTACACCGATCACGTTATAGCGAACGCGATCAATATTTTGAGCGAGCATGGCGCTGAAGTGGAGCCGACACTGCTGTTCGTATCCGACCACGGAGAAAGCCTGGGAGAAAATGGCCTCTACCTGCACGGCATGCCATACGCCCTGGCACCGCGCGATCAGACGGAGGTCCCGCTGGTGGTGTGGTCACCCGCATTGGGTAGCGCCTGCACCCGCGAGCGAACGCAGACCGAGTACTCGCACGACAACATCTTCGACACCCTGCTCGGGCTGTTTCATGTCCAGAGCAGGGTTTACCGTCCGCAGGCAGACATGCTCGCCGGCTGCGGCGTGATGTAAGCCCTCTACTATTTTCTGCGCACTGCCTTACCTGCACCCCGCGCCATCGTAGTTGTTGTTCAGCACGTTATTGATCCAGTGATCGATCAAGGCAATGCCTTCGTCATGGGCTACACTGCGTGCAACCGGCGGCATGTTGACGCTGGAGTCTTCGGCGTGAATGCGGAATGAGGCGATCGAATTCTCAGCATTGCCCGGAACAATGTCGTAACCGCGTCCACCCGAGGCGCTCCCTGCCGTGTTGGGGAACTTGCAGATGCCGTAGTTCAGATTGACCTTGCGGAAGACGTCAAAGAAAACGCCCGTGCTGCTGGCCAGACCCTTGGGGTTATGGCAGTGGGCACAGTTGGTTTCCAGCCAGGCACGCGCACGCAGTTCGGTATTGTGCTCGGCGCTGGCTGCCGGGTGGTTCTGTTGCACGCCCGGAATATTGAAGGCGTCGCCCGGCACATCGAAGCGCGGCAGGCGCTGCACGTTGGCAGCAATCAACTGGCCGTTGACGCCCAGATCCGGAGCACCCTGCAGCAAGCCGAGATTGACCAGGCGCTGGAGCTGGTTGGCGTCGGGAGCCCCGTCACCGTCGTAGTCCATCGGGCGGTTGAGCAGCCGAACCTTCGGACCAATCGGTGCGTCACCGGCCTGACGGTCTTCGTTGTTGTGACAGCTGCCGCACTGGTTGGGGTGCGGAATGGAGTAGGCATTGGTGCTGCCCACGTAGGTCTTGTCGATTGCCGGGTCCGGGTCCGGGTAGTTCCAGCTGGCAGGCACGGTGCCGCCGGACAACGCCAGATTAGCCTCGGTGCGATTTCCGCTGGCGTCGGTCTCCCACTGATACGCCATGCCTTCCCACAGGCTCTCACCGTCACCCGCGTCACGATGAATCAGCAGACGCGTCTCGACAATGTTCTCGTCGGCGCCGTTCTTGAAACTGAAGGTTTTGGCAATGACGGTACCCACCGGGAAATCCAGCGTGGCGTTGGGCATGGAGCTACTGCCCTCGTTCCAGGTGGCGGGTTGCCCCGGGGGCAAGAACAGGACGCGATACTTGCTCGCATAGTCAGAGAACAGCGGCGCGGTCAGATCGTAAAGCACGCCACTTTCATTGAAGCCGCTGCGCGGATCGGTCGGGTTGGCAAACAGGTTGTAGTGCGACAGTTTCGGACAGTTGTATGGCAGGGCTGCGCGATTGACCGAATGCCCGCTGAAGTTTTCGCAGATGGCGAGCACTTCTTCGTCAGACAGCGTATCTCCACCGTTCACACCCGGCACGAAGGGCTCCACGACCGCGGGCGGCAGCCGGTCCATCTGCTTGCCGAATCGCTGCGGACAGTTGTGTGCGCTGATGTCGGTCAGTGGCGCATTGAAGGGATCCGTGTCGCGGAAGTTCATGAACGGCCGACCATCTCTGGAGAAGGTATTTCCGTCCGGCCTGTCCGAATCGGGATAGCAATGCCAGTACAGCGGATGTTTCCGGGTCGAACTGTCCGTCGGGTCTTCGAACTTGTACTTGTTGTAGAGGCATGCCGGGAAATCGCTTCCATCGAAGTCGGGCTTGCCGTTGTGATCGACCTTGCTCTGGAACTCGGGCGCGAGATCGCAATCATTGGGCTCAGCGTCGTACATGCCGTCCCAGACGATGTGCGCACCGGTCGGGCCGTAGCCGTCCAGCGCCTGCAGTGCCTTGATGACGATCAGTGTGGGCAGCAGCGAAGTATGCGTATCGTCGATGCCGGTTGGAATACACGGCAGAACCGCGAGGATGTCGTCCGGAAGCAGATCACCGAGTATTGGCACTGAGCCAATCACAGGTATCTCTTCAGCACAGATCAGGGCTTCTTCGGAGGGTGGCTGAGGTACGAGTCCGTTCGATGTAAAGATGTTGTTGTGAATGTAGACGCCCTCTGAATAGAGGTCCATGCGCTTGTCTTGATGCACCGGCTTGCCTTCAACCAGCTCATGGCTGACGGTCACGTATCCAACGGTGCGGTTGAATTCCACGGTGTTGTTGAAGAACTCGACTTCGTCGTAGCCCAGCTGCAGAACGCCGACACCCTGTGGAACGATCGCGACGATACCGCCAGGCGCAAAGTTCACCTGATTGTTATAGCCGGTGTAGTTATTGAAGATGCGGGTGCGCTCGCCGTACTGATTGATGCCCGGCAGATCAAAAACCAGGAAGCCGCCGGTATTGCAGTGGGCGACGTTGTCGTACAGATCGGCATTGTCGGTGTTTTCTACTTCGTAGCCGGCCACGTTGAACAGCGCCTCGCTGTTCTTGACGATGACGTTGTTGGATTGCCCGACATAGATGCCGGCGTCGGAAGCGCCCAGGGAAATGACGTTGTCCAGGATGATGTTGTTGGACAGCACGGGGTACACGGCATAGCCGCCGTTGCTGCTGTCCACCACGTAGCGCCGTTCATTGCCATTGGCGTCCGTGTAGCGACCATAAGCGTCCAACAGAGACAGGGCATGCACGCACTCGGTATCCAGCGTTGATGGTTTTTCCGGGTCCATGCCGCCGTCGCCTGAGGACCACATCGCGCGCACATTGCGCATCGTCACGTGATCGGAACTGGCGATCTTGATCATGAAGCCCGGGGTGTCGAGCACCGTCAGGTCTTCGATGAAAATGCCGTCCATGTGACTCAGGGCCAGGCCCTCGGGCGTGCTGCTGTTTTCAAAGTAGAGCACGGTCTTGTCCAGACCCTGCCCCTTGATGGTGATGTTGCTCTTGTGCGACATCACCAATGTGGTGCTCAGGTCGAACGTGCCTTCACCGAATTCAATGGTGTCGCCATTACGCGCAGAGAAGAACGCCGCCAGGGCCTTGTCTTCTTCATCGTCACTGTCGTCGATAAAGAAGGTCCGGCCTGCAGGTCCGCCACCATCACCGGGATCTTCCGTGCCAGGATCACCTGTGCCGGGATCACCAGTACCGGGGTCTCCGGTTCCAGGATCACCTGTGCCTGGGTCGCCTGTGCCTGGGTCGCCAGTTCCCGGACCGCCGGTTCCAGGGTCCCTGGGCCCCGGCAGTTCGACTTCCGGACCTGGGGCATGCGGGTTCGGGTTCCCACCGCCACACGCCGCGATCAGGCTGAGCAGCGATGTCGCCAGGAGAATGCGCAGAATCTGGGGCAAGGTAAGGATGTTCAAGGGAGACACCTGCTTCAAGGCTGAGAATGGCTTTATGGGCGAAGACGGCGGATTCGCCACGTCAAATTGTCTGCCTTGAAGCCCCCCTTGGCTTGACAAGGGCCGACACCAAAATTGACACTTTGCGCCAATCGGATCGCGGACAGTCAATGGTCGAAGCCCTCCAGCAACGTGCAGTTCCAGCCGCATTCACCCTCCTACTCCATGAGTATCTGGAGAGCCGCGGTGAAAATTCGGAAACCGTGCTGGGCGTACCGCGACCTTCCGCGGACCCGAATCAGGAACACCGGGTGGACATCGAGCAGTGGGAGCAGATGCTGATTCGCGCGGGCGAACATCTGGATGAGCGTTACATCGGGCTTCGGCTGGGAGAAATGGTCAACGCCCGCCATCTTGGACTGGTCGGCCACCTGCTCTGGGCCTGCGAGAGTTTCGGCGTTGTGCTGCAGCGGCTGGAGCGATATCAGCGGCTGATTTTTGACGCCATACCGATGTCGCGCCGGGACGGCCACGACGCCATCGAAATGGTGTGGGACATCAGCGAATTCCGCACTGGTCCGCTGGTCGGTGAAACCGGTTTCGCCGTGATGGTGCAATTCTGCCGCAGCGTGATGCAGGGTGAGGCCCACCCGCACTCCATCGACTTCGCCCATCCGGCGCCGGACGACATCCGCCCCTTTGAAGCGTTTTTCCGTTGCCCTGTCCGATTCAACTGCCCCGAGCCCATCATCCGTCTGCGCCATGAGCTGCTCGACCGGGCACTGAAACGAACCGACCCGGCGTTGGAGCAGATTCTTGAACAACATGCTGAGCGCCTCCTGCAACGACTGCCGAGTCAGGAAGAGGTTGTGACTCAGGTGCGCAAGGAGGTCGCAGCACAATTGCGTGACGGAGAGCCCGACATCAGTGCCATCTGCAAAGTGCTGGGCTATTCACCACGAACCTTGCAACGAAACCTGAAGTCCTTGGGCACCAGCTTTCGCCAGGAACTCAATCTGGTGCGCAATGAGCTGGCCTGTGCCTATCTTCGTGATCCCAAGCTCCAGATCACCGACGTTGCGATGTTGCTTGGCTACTCAGAGCACAGTGCGTTCACGCGGGCCTTCCGAAAGCAGAACGGAACCACACCCAGGCAATTGCGCAATCAGGTTATGGCAAAGCGCGACGCGCATTGAACCGTCAGGCGCAAAACAAAAAAAGCCCCCTGTTACGGAGGCCTGAAGTAAGGTCACGCAGGTGACCGGAACCGTGCGCACATGACCATCTGGTGCGCGCGCTGGAGGCGTGGCCTGAAGCTTCAGCTTGTCCGCGCTTCCAACAGCAATCTGACGAGCGTCCAAGATAGCCTCGTACAGTTACAAGGCCATGACAGCGGCGGCGAGCACTATCGGGCGAGGCGCTTCTTACTCAGGGCACCAACCCCATCGCCCGCGCTGCATTGATGGCCTGCAGACGGTTGTTGACGGCAAGTTTGGAGTAGACGTTCTTGAGGTGAAACTTGATGGTGTTTCGCGACACGAACAATTGCCGGGCAATTTCCTCGTTTGAGGTTCCATCTGCGAGCAGGATCAGAATTCTCTTTTCGCGCTCGGTCAGTGGCTCCAGCACCTGGAATTCAGCACCCTGGCTGCCCCCTACCGGCTCTCCCGCCGCATCCAGCAGCCGCCCAACGTAAGCCTGAAGTTTTGCCGGGTCGCTGCCGCCGGAAAGACCCCTGCCGATGGCTTCGTGGGCTGCCTTGAGCAGCGGCAGCACCATCGGGCCTTCATCCAGAATACAGCGCACAAACCCGGCATCACGTGCCAGTGCCAGTGCCTCGGCGAAGCTGCGTCGCGCCTCTTCGCCGTCATGGCCCTGAGTCAGCGCCAGGCTGATCAGAACCAGCAGGCGCACCTGACGACGGACCCGCCCCTGCTTCCTGGCCTGGATCAGTTCAGCCTCGAGCACGGCCAGGGCTTCGTCGCAACGGCCGCAATGCAAGGCCAAACGCGCTCCACCGATGGCATCACCCTCGGTATCGTCTGTATAGCTGATCCAGTTTTCCGGCAGCGCCTGATCCCCCGGCTCCAATCGGCTGGCAACCGCTTTCGCCCGGTCCAGCTCACCTCGGATCAGAAAGCGGCGTACGCGCTCCCAGGCAATGACGCGGATCATGCGCGGCCACAGGCTGGTGTGCCCAATGCTGTCAGCCTGATCCAGAATCTCGAGCGCCTGCAAGGGTTGCCCACGCATCTCGTAGATGCGGGACATGACCACGAAAGACATCACGCAGTAGTCCAGCATGGAAAAATTTGAAACGGCTTCCCTGGCCAGCTCAAAACGACTGGCAGCCGCATTGACTTCCCCACACTCATAGAGCGCCTGAATCTGGCATGCAGTGATCACGGCAGAAGATACCGAGTCATCCAGACGCATCCAGGCTTCGTCCGATGCCTGGCGCAAACGGCTCAGGGCTTCGGGCAACTGCCCTTGCACAATCAGGTTCATGCAGAAGGTACTGATGGAGTACCCAAGACTGAAACCGGCGTTGGCTGTTTCGCCATAGGCGCGCGCCAGCGACAGAATCTCTCGGGCGCTTTCCAGTTCGCCACGCGTCATTTCCAGGTAACCATGCAGGTTCGCAGCGGCGCTGATCTCAAACGCGCGAAAGCCCTCCAGATTGCAATTGCGCACATCCACACCGGAGATGATGCGGCCACTTTCAACGATGTTGTCATCGAGCATGGCCAGCATCGAGCGCACGATATCCGGCCGGGTTTCCGCACCTTCGCGCTCCGGCAATTTCTCCAGCAGTGCGACGACCGGCTTGAGCTTCTGGTGGCGCCTCAGGAAACACAGCGCCCAGGCGATTTTTACAATCAGATCCGGGCGTGTGCGCACCTCATCAAGCGGCAGGACCTCGTACCAGCTTTCTACCGTGATCAGATGTCCAAGTGCGACCAGCCGGCTGGACCAGGCGTCGAGCACATCAGCGGCAAGGCTGTAGCTTCCGGCTTCCACCGCATGCCCCATCGCAGGCTCGTGCAGTCCGCGCGCCAGAAACCACTCAGCCGCACGATGATGAATTTTCTTGAGCTGCGCGGGATCTTCTTCGCGCATCTGATCCTGCAAGAAGGAAGCAAAGAGCGCGTGATAACTGAACCAGTTCTGTTCAACATCCAGGCTGCGCACAAACAGACCCGAGCGCTCCAACTGCTGCAGCAACTGTTGAGAATCCTTGCGACCCAGCACTTCATCGCACAGTTCGCCGTTGAGCCGGGTCAGTGGCGAACTGTGCAGCAGAAACTGCTGCACTTCGGGAGGTTGGAGTTCGAGCACATTGTCGGCCAGGTACTCGGCAAGCTCGCGCGGTTGGTGCGCATCAATCTCGACCAGTGAGCCACGCACATTAGGACTTGCCAGCGACAGTCGGAACAACTGAAGCGCGGCCGGCCAGCCTTCGGTCTTGCGGTAGATGGCCTGAAATTCTTCTTCGCGGATTTCCAGATCCTGCTCGCCTGCAAAAAACGCCCGGACCTCTCCCGCTGAGAAGCGCAACTCCTCAGCGCGCAGCACGATCGCCTGCTTGTTGACCATTTGCCGCGCCAGGCCGATGTCGGGGACGCTTCGAGAACCGATGATCACGTAGACCCGATCTGGCAGATGCTCCAGAAAATCCTTGAAGAAATTCAGCACTGATCGGTTACTCAGCGCATGAAAGTCATCAAGGAACAAGGCAACCGGCTCATCAAATTCGAGCAGATGGGCAATGAACCCGTCCGCACGCGAACCGCTGTCTTCAAGCACGCTACGAGCCGATGGCTTGCCGGTCACAGCGGCGCTGCCACTGCCGGAACCGCGCATGCCCAGGATCAGCGCATGCAGATGCATGCCGAGCCTGCGCAGATCATTGTCGGCTTCGTCCAGGGTGAGCCAGCCCACCACCATGCCGCGCTGGCGACATCGGGCATTGGCCTGCTGCATGAGCGTGGATTTGCCATGTCCGGCCGGGCCTTGCAGCAACACCACTCGGGCTGCGTCATCGGCAAACATGCGATCAAGCAGGCCCGCTCGATTGATTGCACCGCCGAACGCACGCGGCTCAAAAAATTTATGGGCGTACTTGTAGGCCGGTTGAAATGTCTGCTCAACGCTCATCGAGCTTGGGAAGGTCTCAGCTGCAAAGGCATACCGCGATTCTAGCGGTCACCTCCATTACCCATGATGCTGAATTCAGTAGTCGCCTCGCCGCCGGATCGGCGGGCTTTCCGAACGCGCATACATTTTCACCAGACCGGAATGCGAAAGCACGTACTCGCGCTCGCGCTCGGTCCCCTGCATGTAGAAGAAGGGAATCAGCCCGGCAATGATGGGCACCACGAAATATCCGGATTCGACCATCGTGGTACCACGCCCGGCAACATTGGGCGCCGAGCGGATCAGGATGTAACGCTCTGCAGCGTTGTCGGTATTGAAGAACACGGTGGTCTGCAGTTGCGCACCACGCAGGCTGAAGCGGTCGTAGCGAACACGTCGCAGCACGCGCTTGTCTGCACTGAGCAGCATGATCTCGGGAGCAAACAGGCTGCGTCCGTCAATGTGGCTTTCCACCCGCAAAATCCACGGCGCTTCGTACTCGGGCAGACGGAACGCCGCGTAGGTCACCGCAGCACCCGCAGCCTCGACGACACAACGGCTGGCGGAGGTGAACTCCACGATCTCTGCGTAGGGCAGATCGAGCTCAAGATCTGGGGCGTCCTGCGTCTGCCAGCTCTTGTCGCAGACCGGTGACGGGCCGCCCTCACTTCTTCTGACCTTGATATCGCCCTGGCTGGCGCAGCCGACCGTGATGATCACCAGCCCTGCACTTAGAAGGAAACGAAGATTCAGCATGTGGCGCAGCTTAACGCGCCTTCATGTCTCCTGAGAGAAATCCGGGTCTGGCGTGTCCGTCGAATTCAGCGAAGCTGGCGGGCCAGTTCTTCGCCCGTGGCGCGCATGGCCAGTTGCAGCCCCTCAAGCGCCTTCAACGGATTGGCCATCAGCTCCGCAAACTCCGGAAACTCGTATTGGCGAGACGGAGCGATGGTGACAGCGCCATCACCGTCGCCAAAGGCGTTGTAGGCAATGGCGTCCTGATAAAGCACCTTGTGGTCGCTGGCCCGCACCAGACGCACATGCAGCAGCACGGTGGGTCGATACGGCGTGGTGCCACCTGCAGCAGTGAAGCCCACCAGATCGGAGTACAGGTCGAGGTAGGCATCCACCGAGCCATCGTCTGCCGGGTAACGCTTGAGAAATTCATACCCGCCGGTAGGCCGCGACACATTCATTGCCTTGACGGCAAACCCTGCCTCGTTGAGTCCGGCTTCCAGCTGATTCTTGAACCGCTTGCTGCAGACAAAGCCGGTGCCCTGCGCTGCGTGGGTGAAGTCAGCGCTCTTGTCATTCATGTCACTGCGGGCAATCAGTGTGCCCACCATGCCCAGGCTCTGGCCGGGATGAACCGACATCTTCACTGAAACGGTATCCGGCACTGCTGGCGTGAGCAGGCCGATGGTCTTGATGTCCTGACGATCCGTGGGGTTGAAAGCCCGATGCTGGATGCCCGAACAGGCACCAAGGGAGAGGGCGACCAGTGCAATCCAGAAAATTCGATTCAGCTTTTGCATCGCCCGACTCCACATGAATGCTGACTTAACGGTGAGATCCTGTATTTGGTTCCGACGTCGTTGGCCCGGTGGCCGTCTTCATCAGGAGTTCAGATTGCGCCGCTTCAAAGAGAAACCGGACGGGCGGCCGATATACGGTCGGCTTTGAGCAGCAAGCGGCCCATGAGTCGATTATTAGTATCAAACGGTCGAATTTCGCGAGTTGCCTGCCGCGCAACTCTCAGTCAATCAGGGGAAGAAACCCTTTGATAGCGTCGCTTTCGCCGCTGGCAAGAACCTCCAGCGCTGAGCCGCCTCCTGAAGCGGCCTGCAGGCCGAATTGGTCCAGGATCCGCCGGGTTTGGCGGGCAACAGCGGCATTGGCGTCAAGCACCGTGACCTGCGGGCCGAGCATTTGCTCGATCACGGGCCGCAGAAAGGGGTAATGCGTGCAGCCCAGCACGATGACATCGGCCCCGGCGGCGGTCAGCGGCGCAAGATAGGTCTCCAGCAGGCCGCGGACCCTTGGGCCATCGAGTTCACCTGCTTCGACGCATTCCACCAGCCCTGGACAGGGCTGCGTCACCACCCGAACGTCGCGGGCATGATCGGCGACCAGCCGCAGAAACTTGTCGCCACTCAGGGCGGCACCGGTAGCCAATACGCCGACGACCCCGGAACGGGTTTGAGCACAAGCCGGTTTGACAGCCGGTTCCATGCCTACAAATGGCACATCCGGATATTTCTGGCGCAAACCTGCAATTGCTGCGATCGTCGCCGTATTGCAGGCAACGACAACTAACTTGCAGTTTTTTTGGAGCAACTGCTTGGAGACAAACTCAGCGCGCTGCTGAATCTCATGGTCTGGGCGCCCGCCGTAAGGGCAATAGGCGTTGTCCGCGTAATAGATAAATCGCTCATCGGCCAAGCAGGCGCGCAGGGCGCGCAACACCGACAGCCCACCGACGCCGGAATCAAACACCCCGATGGGCGAATCAGCGGGTGCTGACATCAGAACCTGCTTTGCAGCACCCATCCGCCCCCACGAAGGCGCGAGCCATCGAAACTACTGACCGAGGACGCTGCCGGGCGCGCACATGCAATGAGCATAAACACCGCGGCGATCATTGAAACGGGCAAGCCACTTGGCGGCGTCTGTCTTGTTGACCGCATCCAGCAAGAATTGATGTTCTGTGGACAGCCCGAGCTTGCCGCTCATCGCCCCCCACAGTGAACCGAGAATACCGGTCGGGAAGGTGGGGAACGGGGCAAATTCTTCCAGCTTCCACTCTCCCTCCTTCAGGCCGGCGAGTTTGGCCGCAGCCTGCGAGGCCTCTTCCAGACCGCCGAATGCGTCCACCAAGCCAAACTCCTTGGCGTCCTCGCCACTCCAGACCCGGCCCTGTGCAATGGCTTCGACGGCCTCGATATCCATGTCGCGGCCCTTGGCCACGCCTTCAATGAACTGGCGGTAGCCCTTTTCAATCTCGCTCTGAAAAATGGCCGACACATCCTCAGACAGAGGGCGGTCAATGCGGAAGGCTCCGGCGAGCGAGGTAGTCCCGATGCCGTCGGTGTGAATGCCCATGTCGGACAGCGGTTTCTCGATGGTCGGAATCAGGCCGAAGATGCCGATGGAACCGGTAATGGTGGAAGGGCTGGCCCAGATCTGGTCGGCATCCATGGCCACCCAGTAACCGCCGCTGGCCGCAACCGAAGACATGGAGGCCACCACCGGCTTGCCTGCCTTCTTGAGCTCGTCCACTTCGCGGCGAATGATTTCCGAAGCCCAGGCACTACCACCGGGTGAGTTGATGCGCAGCACCACGGCGGATACTTCCTCATCCATGCGCGCATCGCGCAGCAAGGCGGAAATGGTTTCGCCGCCGGCCTGCCCGGGCTCGCCCGGCCCATCCACAATTTCGCCCTGGACCGTAATCAGCGCCACCCGGCTTGGTGGCCGATCCGACGCCAGCTTGCGCTTGGTGTGGCGCACTGCAGACAGGTACTCGCCAAAGTGAATCTGGCGGAAACTGCCGTGCTCATCGTCCATGCCCACCAGCTCGCCCACCCGCTCGCGAAACTCGCGCAGGGTTTCAATGTGCGTCACCAAGCCCGATTGGCGTGCATAACCGGCGGAATCGCCGCGAAAGGTTTCCATGGAGGTGCGGAAGCCTTCGATGTACTGATCAGCTGCATTGGCCTCCAGCTGGCGGCCATCTGCCACGGCCTTGCCATACTGCGCCCACAGATCGTTCAGCCATTCCTGATTGGCCTTGCGTGCCTCATCCGACATGTCGTTGCGGAGAAAAGGCTCGACCGCAGCCTTGAATTCACCTACCCGAAACACGTTCATCTTGATGCCGAGCTTGTCCAGCGCATCCTTGAAGTAGTTTTGGTAAACGCTGAAACCTTCCAGCAGAACACCGCCCATCGGGTCTACCGAGACATCATCAGCGGCAGCGGCCACGCGATATCCGGCCTGATCGTAGTACGGCCCGAACGCATGGATCGGCTTGCCCGCAGCCTGGAATTTGGCCATCGCCGCCACCAGCTCATCAAGCTGCGCCATGCCGGCATGGCTCATCGTGTCCAGCTTGAGAACGGCACTGCTGATGCGCTTGTCATCGGCCGCCGCTTCCAGTGCCTCCACCAGATCACGCAGCCGGGTTTGCGACGGCTCCTCTCGCAGCACCCGCTCCACAATCCGCCGTTCCTGATCCAGTTGCTCAACCATCTCACCCGCCGGCCAGATCACCAGGGCCACGTTGTCCTCAACGTTGGGGGTCGGACCGCCCTTGTACAGCGTCCACAACATGCCCACGAAGACCACGAGACTGATCACGATCAGCACCCGGTAGAACGTGATGACCACGCCCCAGATGAATCCAAAAATACGACCGAAGAACGACTTTTTTTCCGCCATGGCAGGCTGATTCTTTATAAAGGATGCTGAGGCATGGAAGTATGCCACGAGGTGCAAAGGCCGCTTTTGACGACTCCGGACACAGCCGTCTGACATCCAGGATGTCAGCGAGTTTCAGTTTTCGTCGATACCGGGAACAGATCCGGCGCCGCTTGGCATAGGGCTCAGCTCGATGCTCGCGCGTACAAGCGCGATGCAATAAACGAAGCCACGATTGTTTCAAGCAATGCCAACGGCAAGGCCACCGCGGCGAGGCTCAGGCTGCTCAAGGACATATTGTAGAGGCCGACCCAGAACAGGACGAAGAAGAAAATCCACGACGCCAGCCCCGCAACGACAACGCTGCGTCCGTTGTTGCCAAAAACCTGCGCCACCAACCAGAACATGAAAACGATGGAGGCCGTCAGCACGGTATCCCACACACCCCAGATCAGGAATACGCTCCAGTTCATGGGCGCGATATCAGGAACCATGGACAAAAACTGTCGCGTCTCCGGCATCACGATCAAAAAATATCGGAACACCTCGGACGCATTGACCCAGATGCTCACCAATAGCACCACGATGGCAAATTGCTTGATATTGAATGACGGACTCATCTGAATGCGGACCTCAGATCAGGGGCAGGATCACCAGCACGGGTTTTCTTGCAGGCAAGGGCGCAACACCCTCAACTCTGCGCCATGACCTGATGCTGCCACCAGATGAAGAGCGGCGAGCCGATCAGCTCGAATGCCGTTGCCCAGATGACCAGGTTCCGACCCGCTCTGGGCATCGGGATTCCGAATTGGAAGATGGACGCAAGTCGGCCCAGACCTCCCAGAAACATCATGGCCATCAGGCCCTGAAACAAGACCACGTACCTTGGGAGGTCCGACAGACACAAGAACAAGGCCGCTCCGAATCCCAACCACATGGTCCCCAGATAGCGGAACTGACTATTGAGCAAAGGATCTGCAAAACCTTCATCGGTGAGTCGCGCGCCCAGGTTTTTCTGGCCCTTCATGCCCAAAGCCAGATCCAGGCTTCCTGTCAGAACGGCAAAGCCTGCCAGCAGGTACATGCATGATTCAAATGCGATCATTTTCTGACTTCCCTGATCAATGCGAACGCCAGAAATCAGGCGAACTGTTTGGTTTACGAGGATTCTGAAACAAGCAGATCATTTCAGAAAGCTCAATAAGAAAAACCCGCTGCAACGTTCGCTGCAGCGGGCCATTCAACAACAGATTCTACAAATGCCGGATTAGCCGTTTGGCAAGTACACCGACTGCAGCTGCTGATAGGCGGCCAGTGATTCCGGACCCATTTCACGACCCAGACCGCTGGCCTTGATGCCGCCGAAAGGTGCCGCCAGATCAATCACGTAACCATTGACGCCGATGGTGCCGGTCTGCACGCGGCGGGCAATGTCCTGCGCCCGCTGGCTGTCTGACGAGTACACCGTGCCGCCCAAGCCAAACTCGGAATCATTGGCGATCTTCACCGCTTCATCATCAGATCCGTACTTGATGATGGACAGAACCGGCCCAAAGATTTCTTCCTGCGCGATGGTGGCGCTGTTATCCACGTCGGCAAAGACGGTCGGTTCCACAAACCAGCCGGCGTCGAGCCCCTTGGGCCGTCCGCCACCGGCGACCACGCGACCTTCGGTCTTGCCCTTGGCGATATAGCTTTCGACGCGATCGCGGTGCTCGCTGGATGCCAGCGGCCCGATCTGCGTGCTCATGTCCAACGAGTTACCCACTTTCAAGCCCGATGCAAAGCTGGCAATGGCGTCAACAATTTCGTCGTAACGGCTGGCCGGAACCAGCATGCGGGTGCTGATGGCACAGGTCTGTCCGTTGTTGGCAAAGGAGCCAAACATCATGCCTTCCACAAGGTGCTCAACTTTCACATCGTCCAGCACGATGCCCGCTGACTTGCCGCCCAGCTCCAGACTCACCGGACGCAACAGACGACCGCAGACTTCGCCAATCTTGCGGCCCGCAGCGGTAGAGCCGGTGAAGGCCACCTTGTCGATATCCGGATGCGAAACCAGATAGGCACCTACTTCGCGGCCACCCGGCACCCAGTTGATGACCCCCGGTGGGATTCCAGCTTCTTCTGCAGCTTCTGCCACCACGTAGCAGTCGAGCACGGTGCCGGGTGAGGGCTTGAGCACCAGCGTGCAGCCGGTGGCCAGTGCGGGTCCGATCTTCATCATGGACAGCACCACCGGATAGTTCCAGGGCACGATGCCACCGACCACGCCGACCGGCTTCTTGCGCACCAGCGTATCGAAGCCCAGCGGCGAGGAGCGGCGTTCTTCGGTCACCAGGCTCTCGGCCAGGGCTGCGTAGTACTTGATCAGGCCCACGACATATTCGCCTTCATAGGCAGTGGCCAGCGCCAGGGGCATGCCGTTCTGCATGCTCACCGAGCGGCAGAGTCGCTCGCCACGCTTGGCCAGGGCATCTGCAAACTTGTTGAGAATAGCAGCGCGACAGGACGGCTCACTGTCAGCCCAGCCTGCAGCCAGTGCGCGCCGCGCCGCAGCAACAGCACGGTCAATGTCAGCCTCTGAGCCATCCGGAACCGAGCCAATGGACTGCCCGGTGTTGGCACCAATGACGTCAATGATCTTGTTCGACGCCGGGTCCGTCCACGCGCCGTCAATGTAGAAATTCTTGTGGTGAATCTGTTCCTGGGCCTGCATGTCATCCTCCGCTCTATTAAGCACTGAAACCCGCTCGCGCCTGATTGCTGCCGTGTGCAGGTGTCGGTTGCGTGAAAATCGTATGGTACAATACTTTATGATGCCTTGACCCATAATTAAGTATTGCGCCGGTTGAGGCGATCGCTGCAACCAAAGCTGTCCAATCGCATGTATTGGCTGATAACTAAAACATGACAGTGCCGACTAAATCAGGCACCAGGGTGAGGGGACCATGGCAATTGGCGAGAAGATCGCGAGCGAAGAGGCGTCTCGTTTGGATAATGGGCTGAGCAGCTTTCTGCGCACCGGTTACCTGATTCATGATGTCTCAAGGATGCGCAGGCAGTTCTATGACCAGCAATCTCGCCACCTGGGCATTACCCGTTCGCAATGGTGGGTCCTGTTCAATTTGTGGCGGCACGAAGGCGAACCCCTGATCCAGAACGATCTGGCCAGAATGCTGGAGATTGGCAGCGCCTCACTCGGCGAGCTTCTGGCACGGCTGGAAAAAGCAGGTTTCGTCAGGCGGGTCTGCGATAAAAAAGACAGGAGATCGAAACGCGTCATGATTGCCGCACGCGGGGAAGAGGTGCTTGAGCACATGCGTGATGTCGCCCGCACCAACAATCCGCTGATCATGGCCGGCATTGAAGGCCAAGATCAGCAAACGCTCGACAAGCTGCTGTCGCAGATGAAGCAGAATCTTTCTGAGCTATTGGCCGAGTCCACCAATGACAGCGATGATCTTGATGATGCAAGGCTGGACCTGCCTGAAAAAACGGGTCAGCCCTGAGCATGGCTGCGCGAGGCATTCAAAATGCCAGGCTCAAGAGCCTGACCTCAATTTTCACATTGAACTGGAGATGCTGTGATTCGTTCCACTTTGTTTGTTCCTGCAGATAGCGAAAAAAAGCTGGCCAAGGCGGCGGGTCTGGCGGCCGATGCACTCGTGCTGGATCTGGAAGACGCCGTACTGCCGGACCGCAAGCCGCTGGCGCGCCAGATGATGCAGGCCTGGCTGGGTGAACAAGCCGACCGCAGCCGCTTCTGGGTACGGGTCAACGACATGACCTCCGGTGAAATCCTGAAGGACCTTGCCGCGGTTGTGCCTGCACGTCCCGCTGGCATCCTGCTTCCCAAGCTCAAGGGACCGGAAGATCTGGAAATCGTCGGCCACTACCTTGACGTACTGGAAGCCGAGCACGGCCTTGAGCCGGGTCAGATTCGCATTACCGCCATCATCACCGAGACGCCGGAAATCATGCTGCGCATGGGCGAATTGGCCAGGCAGAAACATCCGCGTGTCAGCCATGTGGCCTGGGGCGGCGAAGATCTTTCTTCCGCAATGGGCGCCGGTGACCCGCGAGACGAGAACGGTGAATGGCGCTCCATGTATGCCTACGCCCGAAACCAGTGCCTGCTGATTGGTCACGCCCTGGGCTGCGAAGTGCTGGACACGGTCTACGTAGATTTCAAGAACCCAGAGGGTTTGCGCACGGCCTGCCTGCAATCGCGTTATGACGGCTTTACCGGTCGCATTGCCATCCACCCCAACCAGGTGGACATCATCAATGAGTCCTTCACACCGACTCAGCAGGAACGCAACA
>TARA_R110000850_G_scaffold81515_8_pt1 | contig 29392 bp, 28 predicted proteins | sample TARA_R110000850 | Tara Oceans TARA_R110000850 (sample SAMEA4397586) | marine metagenome | biome: Polar Biome; feature: [SRF] surface water layer (ENVO:00010504); material: water (ENVO:00002006), including particulate matter (ENVO:01000060) such as... | depth 5 m | reverse complement strand
TCACGATCACCGGAATGACCGGTCACGTTCGCCGGAATACGCACTCGCTTGTCCAGACGGCAATGACCCTTCCGGTATTTCTGTTTGCTCTGCCTGGCGGAGTAATGGCGGATCGTGTCAATCGTAAATACTGGCTAATCTGTACTCAGTCTCTGATGTTGGCAGCGTCAACTGTCCTTTGCGTGATGACCTTTGCGGGAACCCTGCAGCCTTGGTCCCTTCTGGCCATGACCTTTATCCTTGGAACTGGTAGCGCTTTAAGTATGTCGGCCTGGATGGCTGTCACTCTGACGCTAATTCCACGTGAAATCGTTCCAGCAGCAGTTGCGCTGAATGCCATTTCAACCAATGTCGCAAGGGCGTTGGGCCCTGCCATTGCGGGCTTGCTAATTGCGGTGGCAGGTCAGCCATCGATGTTTCTTCTCATAGCATTATTTTTCCTGGGCGTGATCACGTTCCTTTCTTTCTGGCGCATGCGCAAGGCGCCAGAAGTACTACCGCCAGAAACGTTTTTAGGCGGTATGCGAAGCGGATTACGCTATATTCGGCACTCCATAGCATTAACCAGCTCGCTAAGACAGGTGTTTCTTTTCACCAGTTGCGCTAGCGCGCTTTGGGCTTTGCTGCCTGTCATTGCTAAAGAGCAACTGGGAATGCAGGCGGACGGTTATGGCATGCTTATGGGTGCGCTGGGGACAGGCGCGGTATTAGCTGCGGTCAATCTGACGCGTCTATATCGACGTTTTGAATTGCGAAAGCTTGTCGTGGTAGGTGCGGTTTCCTTTGCTACAGTTATGGCATTGGTCGCTGTGCTTCATCTTGCTTGGGTGGTTTGGTTACTCTTGGTTGTGGCAGGTATTGCCTGGATGGCAGTTAATGCAACTGTGGCGACGGTAGTCCAGACATGTGCCGCGGACTGGGTGCGTGCAAGGGTCGCGTCGGTCTATCTGCTCATGTACATGGGTGCAATGGCGGCCGGCGGCGCCGTATGGGGCCTGCTTGCGGACTACATTGGAACACCCCGCAGTCTGCAGCTTGCCGCACTAGTGACAATATTAGGCTTGTGGTTTACCCGAAAAGGAGTTTTCAGGCTCGGTAGTGAGGCTGACTTTCGGAGCGTATCGCAGACAGATAAGCTTGTGGTCGTGGGAGAGGTTGCGCATTCGGATGGGCCGGTTTCTGTTGAGATCAGCTACCGGGCTCCTGCGAAGGAGCAACAGAGCTTTATCAATATTGCCTACGTGGTAGGCAAATCAAGGCGTCGCAATGGTGCCAGGAACTGGAGGCTATACAGGGATCTGGCTGATCCCGAGCACTATGTTGAAAGGTTTATTGTGGAATCCTGGTTGGACTACCTACGCCAGAGAGCAAGGGTAACGCAAGCTGACCAAAATTTTGAGCAGCGACTTCAACGTTATCTAGTCGATTCGGAATCCAACACAAAACGTTATATTTATCAGCCCGATGTTGAAAATGAGTGGCTTAATAAAAATTGATTTCAAAACTGTATTCTTGATATAGAATGAGGCCATTGCATTTTTTGGTATCCGGATGCGAGGAGTGTTTTCTGCCGGGTCTAATCAAGGAGTTTTGAGATGGATGAACCTTTAGCCACCGCAAGTGCCCTGGAAAATAATGGGAAATCGACTGCTGTGATGGTCAAACCAGTGGTTAACGCAGTTCGAATCCTGCGTTTCCTAAGTCAAACGGGCACACCAGCACGATCAGTAGACATCGCCAGAAAACTGGATATCAATCCCAGCACCTGCTTTAACATTTTGCGTACTTTAGTTGCTGAGGACATGGTTGACTTTAGTCCTTTGTCGAAGCGCTACGCTGCGGGTTTGGGTCTTGCGCGACTTGTTGAGCAGTTCGTTACCCAAGGGCAGAAGGTCCAAATGACCAAGCCCCTGCTTGAGAGTTTTGCCGCCCGCTCGAGGGTGACGGTTACGCTTTGGCGTCGCATGGGCAATGACCGGATTGTTATTGTAAGCTCTGCAGCCTGTCCAACCGACGTACGCATTGACATGAGTGAGGGTCAGCGTTTGCCGATCATGATGGGAGCTAGCGGGCGACTTTTTTCCTCGCAGTTGGATATGGATCATCCCTCCTCACGGGCAATATTTGACAAGATTCGTTGGAGCAGTTCACTCACCTATGAGGAGTATTGCCAACAGGTTAGAGACGCAGAGGAGCGTGGCTGGTCTATTGATGACGGATACTTTTCCGTGGGCATTCTTGCTGTGGCTGCACCTGTGTATTCTCCCAGTAAGAGCATCGACTTTACTGTCTCGGCGGTTATGTTTCGCGGCCAGCGTGACCAGGCGGGTATTGCCGAGCTTGGCCAAGCGCTGAAAGATCTCGGGCAGGAGCTGGAACATGTCCTTTTCTGACCTAATATCTGTCTCAGTCAAGCACCAGCAGCAGGCTTCCGCCTAAAGGTCCTCCACCTGCGGCGGTTACCGCAACCTGGTGGTCTGCTATTTGTCTGCCCTCGGCGCGGTTCCAAAGTTGCAAGCAAGCCTCATGTACATAACCAAGCCCATGGGTGCGTCCACCAGACAATTGGCCACCGTTTGTATTGAGTGGTAGTTCTCCGTCCAGTGCTATTCGTTGCCCACCCTCCACGAAACTGCCACTTTCGCCAACCGGGCACAGTCCTAAAGCCTCAAGCCAGATCATGGTCAATATTGAAAAACCGTCATACAGTTGAGCTGAACCAACATCTTTGGGCTTTAGGTCTGTGCGTGACCACATCATGCGGCCGACGTCGAACGCTGCGCCCTGGGTTAATGAAATCTGGTCCCAGGACCATGGCTGATTCAGGGCTGCACCCATGGCTTCTATCCGGATCGGCGGATGACGTCCATCTTTCGCGACATCGCTCCGTGACAAGACAATTGCGGTTGAGGCATCGCAGTGCACATCGCAGTCGAACATGCGCAAGGGCGTGGATATCATGCGCGATTGCATATAGTCGTCCATGCTCATCGGCGAGCGATACACCGCTTTAGGATTACGCTGTGCATTGCGCCTACACGTCAGGGCGATCTGTGCTAACTGTTCTGGAGTAGTGCCGTAGTCATGGAAATGGCGCTGGGCATACATGGCCATCAGATTCACAGCCGATAATACGTTGAATGGCGTGTACCACTGCCAGGCAAAGCTGCTGTCGCGGCCTTGAGTTTTATTCGTCAAGGCCGAGGCTTGCTTATTGTGTTGCCGAGTGGTGGATTCCGTAATGGTGCGAAATACCAGCACGTTGCGACACATACCGCTCGCAATAGCCATGGTCCCGTTAATTAGACCAGCCAAGGGGCCTGGACCTTCATAGCCGCCGCCAAACCAGTTCACGTTCAAGCCAAGAGCATTTTTGAGCGCGTTGGGCCCGACCGGGGAGAAACTGTCACCGTTATTGTTGTCACCGGGCCAGCACGCGACGCCATCAATGTCGTCCCGAGTCAGTCCTGCATCGGCAATAGCCTCGAGGCAAGCGTCCGCAGTAAGCCGCATGGCTGAAAGGTGAGAAGGCCGGCCAACCTCTGACTGACCAATTCCAGTAATGGCGACATCTTTCTCGTACAGACGGTCAAACATGCTTAGCCCCAACGAAAAGAGGAAGCCATACATCTTCTTCCTGATGAAACTGAACCCTGACGGGCATCCCTATGTACACGTCTGTCACTGCAACACCTTCGATATTGCTAACAAAGCGAAGGCCGTTCTGTTCCACTAATTCCACCACTGCAATCACGAAGGGCTTTTCCAGTTCGGAGGTCCATGGCTGGTGGTTGATCGTAAAGCTGACCACGTGGCCTCTGCCGGAAACGGCTTCCGGACCAACCTCAAAGCTATTGCAGACGGGGCAAACTGGACCTGGAGGGTGGAAATAGCGGCCACAATCGCTGCAACGGTGAATAAGTAGTTCATCTTTCTGACCACCTTGCCAGAAGGCGCGATTCTCATCCGTTAGTGCTGGCAGCTTTCGAGGCATCACACAATCCTGTCTCAGTGACTTGGTTGGCTCAAGCTTATCATTTGTACATATATTAAAAAAGTGTTCTAATTTATTGCAATTGGGCCTTCAGATGAGCCTATTCTAATAAAACTGATTTGCGGAGGACCTGCGATGACTATTTCCTTGCAAGGCCGTGCTGTTGTGGTGACGGGCGGCTTCGGTGTGCTTGGTAGCGCGTTGACCAGATTATTGCTTGAGCGAGGCGCGCAAGTAGCTGCCTTGGATCTGGGTGATGTGCCGGCCACGCTCAGTGCTACTTCAGAGTTTCTCCCCCTGGGGAAGGTTGATCTGACAGATATCGTTTCTGCAGAGACCGCAATGGGTCGAGTAGCTGGGACGTTTGGACATATCGATGCCATTGTCAATGTCGCCGGAGGCTTTGCCTGGGAGACCTTCGAGTCAGGTTCCTTGGATACCTGGGACCGTCTTTACCAGATGAATGTGCGTACGGCTGTCGTCAGTACCAAAGCGGCTCTTCCCCATATTTTGCGCGCTGGCAGCGGTCGTGTAGTGAACGTGAGCGCCTTGGCGGCTAACAAGGCTGGGCTCGGCGTGTCGGCCTATGCCGCCTCAAAGGCAGGCGTGTCTCGGTTTACCGAGTCGCTCGCCGAGGAGCTCAAGCAGCGCAGCGTAACAGTGAATGCGGTGATGCCAAGCATTATCGATACGCCGTCCAATAGGGCAGACATGCCTGATGAAGATCACACCGCTTGGGTGACACCTGATGCTCTTTCAGCAGTTATCGGCTTTCTACTTTCGCCCGAGGGGCAAGTGATTACTGGCGCCTGTCTCCCGGTGAGTGGACGGGTATGAATAGTCTTTCAAGCAGGAGGATTCTGCCATGAGGTTGGTCACTTTTGTTAATGAAGAGGGTTTAGAGCTTGCGGGTGCTTTAATCGATCAGGATCAGTCAGTGATTGACCTGCAACAGGCCTATACCGAACTTCATGGTGGTCGGGCTGCCCCGCTGGCGAACATTCTGGCGCTTGCTGAAGCCGGTGAAGATGGCATGCAGTTAGCACGCAAGATCGTCGCCAAAGCGCCATCGGCAGCTGTGCGGGCGCGCTCGTCTGTCCGACTGCGAGCACCTATTCAACCACCCCCGCAGATGCGTGATTTTTCCTGTTTTGAATTGCACTTGCGGCAAAGCTTTGCTGCTGCCCGTCGTCTGCGTGCAATGCGAACGCCTGATCCAGAGGCAACGCTAAAGGCGATGAGTACTAGCGCAGATGATCGAGTTATAGATACTTTCAATCGACAGCCAATCTACTATAAATGCAATCGATTCGCAGTGGTAGGTATGGACGATCGGTTCGAGTGGCCTTCCTATAGCAAGGCGTTGGACTTTGAGCTTGAGTTTGGTTGTTACATTGGTCAGCGCGGAAAGGATATTCCACGAGAGAGAGCCAGGCAGCATATCTTTGGCTATACGATTTTCAATGACATCAGTGCACGCGATGCTCAAGCAAAAGAGATGAGCGGCATGCTAGGACCCGCAAAGGGAAAGGATTTTGATACCGCCAATATCATGGGCCCATGCCTGGTAACGGCTGATGAGCTCGGAGACCCCTACGACCTGAACATGATTGCCAGGGTAAATGGAGAGGAGTGGGGACGGGGTAACACGCGCGATATGCGTTGGCAGTTTGAGGACGTCATTGCACACGTCTCACAATCCGAGACATTGCACAGCGGAGAGTTTTTGGGATCAGGCACCGTAGGGAACGGATGCGGCCTGGAGCAGTTGCGTAATCTCAAACCGGGCGACGTAGTTGAGCTAGAGGTAGACGGAATTGGCGTGTTGCGCACCCAGGTAGGCCAAAAGGGTGACCCAGTGTAACGAGAAGACAATTGATTTCGAATAAAGTGATACAGATCAAGAAAATCTGTTCACAAAAGACTTCCAATGTGATTTGCTTGGCCTTGAGCGACTAGCTACCAAGCATTTATTTAATCGATGTTTAGCGCGGCCTGATAAGACCCCTAATAAACTGGAGGCGGACATGCTTACAAAAACCAGCCAGGTGCTTTCCGACGGCACCAAGATCTCCGATCTGATCTACCCAGAGACTAGAGAAGTGCAAATGCGCGTGCTCTCTGATCCTGAAATCTACCAGATGGAAATGGATAAAATCTTCGGCAAGACCTGGGTGCTCCTCGGTCATGAATCTGAAATTCCAAACGCAAACGATTTCATGGTCCGTGATATTGGCGGTGATTCCGTTATTGTCGCGCGTGACAAGCAAAACGAAATCCACGTTACCCTGAACGTATGCCCGCACCGTGGCATGCGTGTGGCGCTTACGGACTGCGGGAACGCACAAATTCACAAGTGTATTTATCACGGTTGGGCTTTCCGCCCCAATGGCGATTTCATTGGCTCCCCGGTTAAGCGTGAATGCATGCACGGCACAATGCTGCCCGAATCAGAGTTGGGTCTTAAAAAGGCTCGTTCCGTGCTCTACGGCGGCTTGATTTTTGCGACTTGGAATATCGAGGGCCCTTCCTTCGAGGAGTTCCTCGGGGATGCAAAGTGGTACTACGACATCCTGTTTCAGCGCACAGACAAAGGGATGGAAGTCCTGGGTCCGCCGCAGCGATTTATGGTTAATGCGAACTGGAAAACTGCTGGCGAGCAATCGGCGGCTGATGGGTTCCACACGTTGACCCTGCACCGTTGGCTCGGTGAGGTAGGTAATTATGCGAAGAAGGGCGGAGCTGAACCCGAAGATGACGAGCCGGACCTGACGCCCGAGATGTACGGTGTTGAAGTGAGCTCTCCCCATGGCCATGCTTTACGTTGTATTGACTTGGCACGCAAGATTCGCCGGTTGACCGGCCTTGAGCCAGACGATCTTTCGGTACAGGAAAAGTTGAATGCGCTTCCTCCTGCAGGGATGACCAAAGAGATGGTCGATCAATTGGCGGGGAACCTGAGTGAGGATCAGCTCAAGGTGCTGACTTCAATGCCTCCCCAGGTCGGTGGCATGTTCCCTAACATATTGTTTGGGTTCGTCTATATTCCGCAGCCTGATGGGTCTGTGGTGGGTTCGATGACCTTGCACACCTATATTCCTCGCGGTCCCAATCAGCTTGAATTCTGTAACTGGATCTTTGCTGAAAAGGATGCGCCTGAAGAGCTCCGAGAAAAGATGCTCAAGCAGACCATTCAACTGTTTGGGACCTCTGGCATGGTTGAGCAAGATGACTCCGATACGTGGCCCCATATGACGTTATCGGCCAAGGGCGCAATGGGTCGTCATATGACATTAAAGTATCAGGCGGTTTACGAAACTGGGAAGCCAGATGGCTGGCCGGGGCCTGGAATAGTCAACGAAGGCTTTACGAAGGATGATACTCAATGGCATTGGTGGCTCTACTGGAGCGAGCTGATGAACGCCGAATAAAAACCATTGCCTGAACAAGAAAAAACAGGAGCTTCTCATGCAGCAAGTTCAAGAAAACATACCGGAAGCCGCTCCGGGTAAGCCAATCGCGGTGGGTTCGGCCGAGTACAATGCAGTGCTGACTTTCATGTACGAAGAGGCTGCACTACTGGATCAGCTGCGCCTGGGTGAATGGGGCCAGCTATTGGCAACCGACCTGATTTACACTGCACCCCTGCGCCACACGCGTTTGGGCGCAGATCATGCCAAGAGCTTTATTCGCACGGTGCAGCATTTCCATGATGATTACCGCTCGGTCATGGGTCGTATTTTGCGGTTGTCTGGTAAGAGCGCTTGGGCCGAGGATCCGCCGTCTCGCACGCGTCGCCTGGTTACCAATGTCATGGTGCGTGAGACAGAAAAGCCTGACGAGTTAGCCGTTGTGAGCTACCTGATGCTGACGCGCAGCCGTTTTAGTGAGCACCATGTCGATGTCATAAGCTGTGAGCGCCATGACATCCTCCGGCGCGAGGCTGACGGCACATTCAAGTTAGCACGTCGGGAAGCGTTGCTCGACCAATCTGTCCTGGGGACCGCCAACCTGGCGATCTTTTTGTAAAGGGTTTGGCCGGCCGTGGTCATGGTCGGCCATGCGGGGGCAAAGCCTGTCTTTTAAAAGGCAGGCTTTGTTTTATCCGTTGAACTGAGCGCGCAAAAAGCAAAAAAGTTCTTGGAACCTAGGGTTTTAATTTCCTCCTTCCTCTCCCGCCAACCAGGCCTGATCGCCGCTACACAGCGTGGCTGCTCGATCAGTAAAGTCCTCTGTCGATCCTTTCATGCGACTGGCTTGTTCCGCCCTCTCGGGCTGTTGGGCGTAACAGAGGCCTGTCACTCTAGCATGTGGGATGGCGTCCAGATCGTATTCGCGCCCTCGAGAAATGATAGTGCATCGCCGCAATATCAAAGCAGCTTCTGCTTCATCGGCGGAAAGATTGGCAATGGCCCAGCCAGCCATACCTTTATTCAAATCAATACCTCGGTAGCGTTCTGGCTCCTGGATTATCGTTCCGATAGTTAACCACTGCAGGTAAGGTGTGCCATCACGGAAGAGGGTGGGTGCGGTTCTTTCGTCTACTCTCATGGGGACGCTGATTTCATAAACTCTTGTGGTCGAGCTTCGTGCAGCTGCAGCGATTGCAAGGCCAGCAAGGTCCAGCATGTGTGTGCATTGATGCCTGGGATCGGTTGCGCGAGTAACGCTGTGAGCGACATCAGACAGCCTCATACCAATCAGTGCTTTAAGTGGCGTCGCGGCGGCGGGGCAGGCGGTGTAAGGAAATCGTAAGGCGTCACCTCGCACGTCAGTCACGACGTCTCCCGTGTAGCTGAGGCTGACGCGAAAGTGGTGAAAGTCGTCTTCCAGTGCTGCCCTAATATCACCGTTGGATTGCGCGTGAATTTCGATGCGCCGATTGAAAACCATGCTTTTGACCTTAAGAGGCTGGATGGATTTATGCTGTATCTGAGACTTGAATATGCTTTAATATGAACACTAACAAAGAAAGTGTCTATTAAAAAGGTTGCCGATATGAGACTTCTCGAAAACAAGGTGGCTCTTATAACAGGTGCAGGTGGGGGCATCGGTGAGGGCGTGGCACGCTATTTCATTAAACAAGGTGCAAGTGTCGTCGTGGCCGAGCTCAATGATGATCTGGGCAATGCGGTTGCTGAGGATCTTCGCGCCTTGGGTGGAAGAGCCCTGTTCTACAAAACGGACGTCTCGAACAAGGACAGTATCAATAGCGTCGTACAGGCCGCAGTAGATGAGTTCGGTGGTCTCGATGTACTGGTCAACAACGCGTTCGCCCCCACCCCCAATGTTTTGATGGAAGACAAAACAGATGAAATGCTGCAGCAGACGCTCGATACCACCGTGTGGGCAGCCTGGTGGTCGATGCGCGCCGCCTTGCCGCACATGCGCGCCCGAGGGGGTGGCTCTATAGTCAATTTCTACTCGATAGATACTGAAATTGGCGCGTGGCTGCACTCTGATTACAACACCGCGAAATCAGCGATTCTAGGGCTGACTCGCAGTGCCGCCGCTGAGTGGGGGCGCTTCAATATTCGCGTGAACGCAATTGCGCCGACAGCTATGGGTGCAACGTTCCACAAGCTTGCAGCTGAAAACCCGGGATTCGCAGAGAAATCAGCTGCTATGCGCCCATTGGGTCGCAGCGGTGAGCCGGAGAACGATATCGGACCTGTGGTCGCTTTTTTGGCCTCCGAGATGTCACGCTTTATGACAGGGGAGTCTCTGCACGTGGACGGGGGTATCCATTTGCCCCGGTACAACTCTCGGCCCGAGCACGTGCCCATAAGGGAATATTGAGTAGCTAGATGGTAGAGGTTGGGAAAAGGCTCGCCAGGCGCGAGCCTTTTTGTTTTCTACTGCTTGTTTACGGTGATAGTTGTATCTTCCAGGTCCCACGTAGTGGGTGTCTTGCCTTCGTCGCGCAAAAGATACTTTAGCACCCGTCCCTGGGGATTTTTTGGTAGAGAGGAGCGAAACTCGATATATCGGGGGAGTGCGTAATACGGTACCGATTCGGTAGCCCAATGGAATAGCTCTTCTTCGGTCAGGGATGCTCCTTCATGCAGGATCGCAGTCACTTTTACGTCATCCTCACCCTTATCTGAAAGCACCGCATGAACTGCAACCTCTGAAATCGCGGGGTGTACAGCAAAGGCGGACTCCATTTCGAAGCTTGAGATGTTTTCCCCTCTACGACGTAGATAATCTTTCTTACGGTCGACGAAAAAGAAAAAGCCATCCTCATCGAACTTGCCGATGTCGCCCGTGTGAAACCACATATTGTTCATCAGTTTCAGTGTTGCTTCAGGTCGACGCCAGTAACCCTGGAACATGATGTCCGGGCGGAGTGGGCGAACCACTATTTCACCGGCCACGTTGGCTGGGAGCTCTCGATCATTTTCATCCACGATGCGGACGTCAAAGTCTGCTAGGCGTTTGCCTGATGATCCGGGTTTCGCGTATTCACCTGCCGCCAGAGAGGTGATGACGCATGCTTCAGTTAAGCCATAGCCATTGCCACCCACCAGGCGCGTCCCAAATCGGCTGCGCCAGATCTCCTTGGTTTCTTCGGTATAAGGATTGCCTCGAGCGGTATGGATCTGGCCAAAGCAACGTTTCATTGATTCATTGTCAGGTGCCTGGGCGAGGAGGCCGCCCATTCCACCTAGAATTGACGCGATAGTCGCACCGCTGCGCTCTACCTCAGGCCAGAAGTTAGAAACAGAGAAGCGCGGTAGTATGGCCGCACGTGCCCCAACGAGAATGCTTGCGACGATCGTTACGCACAAAGCATTCATGTGGAATAGAGGCAAGGGAGTGATTGTCACGTCGTTTTCGTCGGCTGGCCCCGAACGCAGTTGCAATCGCGCCAGATTGCACATGAAGTTGTAGCTGATCATGCATCCCTTGGAGGGCCCAGTGGTTCCGGACGTATAAATCAAACATGCAAGGTCCGAAGGCGAGGGTTTCTCATGGATGGGGTTGGCATCGCTTCCGCGATGTTGATCAAGTGGTTCGACCGGAACAAGGCATTGAACCGGCTCTGCAAGTGCGTCTCTGTGGAGAACGCGCTTGAGCAATGTCAGCTGTTCGCTGATCGCTGCGACCCGCCCCATGTAAGCCGCTTCACAAATCAGCAGTTCGGTGTCGGCATCCGCAATCTGGTGCCGAAGAAACTCGCCACGTAAGGCGGTATTGATCGGCACGCTGACCGCACGAAGCTTGTTGATGGCCAGCCAGCAGACAACCGCATCAATATTATTGTCCAGCATGGTAACGACTGTAGCGCCGGGACGGACGCCCAGAGAAGCCAAAGAGTTGGCCATCTTGGTAGAAAGCAGATCAACATCCTGAAATGTGTATAATTCTCCACTAAAATCTAATAGCACACGGTCTGGATGCTTTGCCACTGCCCGGTCTAGCGCCGCGATAGCTGTGTCTTGTTCTCCCACGAACCAGGTTTCGGGATTGTCAGTACCGCTCATACGCATCTCCTTTGAATGCGGCTCCTTGCTGGAGCCAGCCACTTTATTTTTGATAGAGAATCGCATTCTATATTTTATTTTTTGCCGTGTCTCTAACCAAAGTTGAACAGAAAATGCTGAATGTGACTATCTAAGCTGCTAGAATGCCTTCAGTAAAACTGACTCGGAGGATTGGAGCCATGCTGGAAAGGGAGGATGACGGCAAGCGTGTCGTTGATGAGAGTGTTCAAGAAAAGGTTTCCTCCAGAGGAATCAGTACGAAAGACCGCACTGCCTCGAAGAGTGAAACGTCGCCTTCAATGTCTATCACTGTGTCCTCCAAAGGTCGAGCCGTTAAGCCTAATAGGCGTTCGGAAGAGACCATTAACAGCATTCTTGAAGCTACGGAAGAGGTTGTTCTGGAGTCCGGGGCAGACAGAATTTCCATACTTGATGTGTGTAAGGCGGCCGGAGTGTCACGGGGCACGTTCTACCGTTATTTTTCCTCTCAGGAAGACCTCCTCGATACGTTTTCTCGCCACAAGCGCGACGCCTTTCATCAGGTTTTGATGAACACTATCGGGACTGTTGAAGATCCCGAGGCGCGTTTGAATGCTCTGATAGCGTTTATTGACGATTATCTGGAACAAAGCCGAGCACAGCGCCTGCTTGTCGTGGCGCCGGACTATGCCTTGGGTTTTTTTCGACGGATATTTCACGACTCAATACTGCGGTTCCAGGACACGCTGAACATCGTTTTTGACGACTGGGACGAAAAGCTTGGAGTCAAGCTTGATCGGGAGCTGATTTGCGAAATCATTATTCGGTACGTGCTCAGTGAAATTTTGGTTCCGGAAAACGCTGGTAGACGTCTTTTGCCTGTTCGGGTTAAGCGTTTGGTAGCGTCGTTAACTATGGGTTCTACGTCGCGTACTCGTCGTTGAGCTAGCCTTTTAGGGCACTATTTCAAATGCCTTTCTGCTGTATTGTAATTGTCCCTATGCGGCGGTCTCGCTGCATTTTTATGGGCGGGAGCTTCCCCCTTTGCTCTCGCCTTTCTTTCCAGCTAACCATTTGACAACACATTTGGTGCAAAAGTTTGCACATTATCGTTAATTCTATTCGAGTTAGCTTCCTTCCGGTGCACCTGTTGGTCCTCTTTCGATCTTTTCCACCCTAGCCTCGATTTACGATAAATATCTTTATTTACAACGAGTTAACTCCTTCAGTCTAGCCGATTTTCCGTTTCTGGTTAGGCCAGGAAGAAACAAGAGTGGCCCGCTAGACTCAAAAAAATATGAACAGTTTTGCGAATTGTGATCATTTTGTATTATGCTGATGCAAAGGGTCACGACTCGCTCGTGCAGGCCTGACTCTCAACCAAACAGAACAACATAGAGGTCTTACCTATGCTCATCGATCTTCACGCTCATGCCCCCCACCCTGAATACTATGATCAGCATCCTCACTGGGGGCCAGCATTCGAGTCGCAGCCTGACGGGGATATAAAACTAAGGGTAGGTGAATGGATACTGTCCCTCGGTGCCCCTGAGCGCAAGGCAGCGCTGCGGGAAGCTCATGCGCGCGGGGAGACGCTGCAGGTTGCCGAATATATGGCCAAATGGGCCGATCCAAAGCACCGGCTCGCAGGGATGGACGCGGCTGGTCAGAATGCGCAGGTCCTTTCAGTACCGAGTCATTGCTACATGTACTGGGCCGAGCCAGAGTTCGGCGTTCCCTTTGCTCGCACCGTTAACGACTCGCTCGCCAAGTATTGCTCCGGCGCGCCAGACCGCTTGATGTTTTGGGCTCATGCGCCGCTGAACGTCCCGGTCGAGGCGGCTAAAGAGATCAGGCGCGCAGTGACTGAGTTGGGCGCGAAGGGCCTGGTTGCTGGTGGCTCGAATTTTGGCGGTCTGGAGTTTGACTCTCCAGAAATGGATCCTGTGTGGGAAGCGTTGTGCGAACTGGATGTGCCCATGTTTGTTCACGGCTACAACCAGTCAGTTACATGGGGCAAAGACGCCAATTCCGATCGCTATGAAACCACGGCGATTGTGGGTATGAACTATGACGAAACCAAGTGCTTTTGGTACATGATCAATGGCGGTGTGTTTGATCGCTTTCCAAACCTAAAAGTTTATATCACCCATGGTGGCGGCTACGTTCCTTATCAGCTTGGTCGTATGGCGCAGACCAACCCGAATCTCGATGTTTTCCATAACAAGAAGCCTTTCCTGGAATATCTGCGTAATTTCTATTTTGACGTCGAATTGCACGAAGTACCGATGCGTCAGGCAATGGTCGAGGTAATCGGTGCTGACCGCGTGCTGTACGGATCCAACTTCGGTGGGAGTGACGCTGTCCGCCATGATTTGACATCAGATCTGAAGCTTTCTCAGGAGGATATGGACAGGATTCGCTGGAAAAACGCCTGTGAGTTGCTGCACCTGGATCCTGCCAAGGTAGGCAAGGTAGGCGACCCTGCTAAATCTGTCGGAAAGGTTGGTGCTTAATGAAGCTCGCACGCTGTTCTCTTAAAGGCGGCGAGCCATTCTGGGCAGTCGTCGATCTGGAGCACGATGAAGTCAACGCGATTAAGGGTGCTTTTCAGGAATGGGCGCCGCGAGTCACGGCCGGCGCAGGAATAAGCGGGCTTTCACTTGCATCCGCACCGGTAGCGCTTGCGGATGTTGATCTTCTTCCGCCAATCGATCCTGTCAATAGGGTGGTAGTAGCGGGCGCCAATTATCTCAAGCATCTCCAAGATGACTTTGGTCTGGAGGCCCCGACTCAGCCGGTGGCTTTCCTCAAGGCATACGGAGCTCTGATTGGCGCGCGTGATCCGATACGGTTCCCCCCTCTTACCGAGGAATTAGATCATGAGGTTGAGTTGGTGGCGGTAATCGGTAGCAGCGATATCGACCTGCTTAACCCGCTAGCTTCTGTGCTCGGTTATACCGTGGGCAATGATGTGAGCGCTCGCGATCTCCAGCGTAGTGGCCCTAAAGGGATCGGAATGGATCTGTTTGCGGCCAAGAGTCAGGATCGCACAACTGGTGTAGGTCCCTGGATTGTGACCAAAGACGAATTTCCACAAGGTTCACCCAAGCTGAAGCTGACATTGTCAGTCAACGGGGAGGTGCGTCAGGCGGGAACTACAGCGGATATGACCTGGGACGTTGGTCAACTGATTTCTTTTGTGCAAGCGCGGTCCAGTTTTGCCTGTGGAGATATTCTGTTTACCGGTTCGCCTGCGGGTGTGGGCCTGGGGACAGGTCGCTTCTTGAATGCAGGTGACGTTGTCGAGGCCTCTGTTGAAGGCATTGGTACCCTGCGTAACGTAGTCAGTAATAAAAAAGCTTAAAGAGGCTCTGCAGATGAGTGCTGAAAAAATTACTAAGGTCGTGGTCGTCGGTGCTGGCCTGATGGGAACCGGCATCGCTCACGCTTTTGCAAGCTCCGGCTTTGAGACTGTTTTGGTTGATACCAATGCAGAGTCACTCAAGCGAGCTTATGGTGGTATCGAGAAGATCCTGGGTGATGGCGTGCGCCTGGGAAAATCGACCGACGAAGCGGCACAGGCTGCGTTCGCGAGATTGTCGATCACTGAGAATCTGACTGAGGCGGCCACGGGCGCCCACCTGTTGGTCGAAACAGTATCGGAGCAATTGGCGGTGAAGAAAGCAGTAGTCGCCGCTGCCGCGTCAGTGATGGCCAGTACCGCCATCATTGCCAGTAATACTTCGGCGCTGAGTGTGACCGAGATTGCCGCCTCGATCCCGGCGCCCGAACGTTTCATTGGCATGCACTTCTTTAATCCTGTGCACAAAATGAAGCTGGTCGAACTCGTCCGTGGGTTGGCCACAAGCGACGAGACTGTCATCAGAACCAAGGACCTTTGCGAAGCTATCGGTAAGACATCGATAACTGTCAACGAATCCCCGGGCCTCACTACGAGCCGAATGTCCGCGCTGCTGGGCAACGAGGCGATGTATATGCTGCAGGAGGGCACCGCTACAGCTGAGGATATAGATACGGCGCTTCGCATGGGGTTCAATCACCCGATGGGACCGCTGGAGCTCGGCGATCTGACGGGCTGGGATACCAGGTTGTCGGTGTTGCGCTATTTGCACGAGACGCTCGGTGAAAAATTTCGCCCCTGCCCGCTGATCATCAAGATGGTTGGAGCCGGACGCCTCGGTCGCAAGACTGGTCACGGCGTATACAAGTATGAAGACGGTAGTAAAGTCCCGGCTTCAGGGTTGAGGGCGAGCGCGCTATGAATGACATAGTAATCGTAGAGGCAGTGCGTACCCCGGTTGGTCGTTTCCGCGGTAGCTTGGCCGGTGTGCGCGCCGATCATCTTGGATCGTTGGTCATCAATGAGTTGTTACGGCGGACGGGTCTTTCAGCCGATAAAGTTGATGACGTGATTTTCGGTTGTGTGACCCAGATCGGTGAACAATCCGCCAACATAGCGCGAACTGCTCTGTTAGGTGCTGGCTGGCCGTCTACGGTTCCTGGACTGACACTTGATCGCAAATGTGGCTCTGGTGAAGCCGCGGTGCATGCTGCGATGGGCGCTATCGCCGCTGGTGCAGTGGATATCGTAGTTGCCGGAGGCGCTGAGAATATGAGTCGGGTGCCTATGGGGAGCAACCGTGATCTTCACGGTGAGCCTTTCGGATGGAAAGCCACAGAGCAATACGAACTTACGTCGCAAGGCGAAGCGGCAGAGCGCGTCGCTGAAAAGTGGCAGATCAGCCGCGAAGAGCTGGACGCCTACGCTCTGGAAAGTCATCGACGTGCAGCGGCAGCTGTCGCCGCTGGGTATTTCGATAAAGAGATTGTTCCTGTGCCGGTAAGTGAATACTGCGAAAAGAGTCACGACGGCTTCACGGGGTTGTTCTCCGCCGACGAAACTATTCGCCACGATACCTCGATGGAGAAACTCGCGTCCTTGAAAACCAGCTTTCGTCCTGAAAACGGTAGGATTACAGCGGGAAACTCATCCCAAATTTCAGATGGTGCAGCTGCGTTGATGTTGATGTCGGCTGAGACAGCTTCTCGGCTTGGATTGAAAGCGAGAGCGCGTATTAAATCGATCACGACGGTAGGTGCAGATCCGACTTTGATGCTGACCGGCCCTATTTCAGCAACGCAGAAGATTTTGGCTAGGTCGGGACTTCAGCTTGGCGATATCGATTTGTTTGAAGTGAACGAGGCATTTGCGTCAGTGCCCATCGCCTGGCTGAAGGAAACCGGTGCTCCAGCAGATCGCTTAAATGTGAACGGCGGCGCGATAGCGCTTGGGCATCCTCTGGGTGCAAGCGGCGCGCGCATTATGACTTCCATGTTGAATGAGCTTGAGCGTCGAAATGGTCGCTATGCGCTCCAAGCCATCTGTTGTGCAGGTGGCATGGGCACCGCGACTTTGATTGAGCGTCTTCCTTAATCTGAGCGCACCAACCAAATTGATGCAGGGTGGTTTTTATGTCGAGGATTTCACCGGTACCCCGGGCCGAATTACCCGAGAATCTTGCGTCTGCCCTGGAGCGAGGTCTTGCCTCGGGAATGCTGAGCTCCAGTGTGCCTATCCAGGTCTGGGCCCATCGCCCGGAAATTGCTCATGCGTGGCTCTCGCTTCTGGAGCAGTTCCATGTCAAGGGTCTTTTGACCGCAAGACTTAAAGAGCTGGTTCGTCTGAAGATTGCCGGTATCACGACCTGCAAGGCCTGCCAGCTAGCGAGGAAGTCGGATGAAGTGAGCGAAGAGGATATCGCCTGCCTGGGAGCGGACAGCGATCATTTTTCTGAATCCGAGCGGGTCGCACTTCGCTACGCGGAGCTTTTCGCCGGGGACTACATGGCGGTAGATGACCTGCACTACGAGGCTTTAGCACAATTTTTCAACCTGGCAGAAATCACAGAGTTGAATATGTATTGCGCGTTGATGCTCGCTGGGGGCCGCATGACCTTTGTCCAACAGGCTTACGAGACCTAATTATGAGTACTGACCTGCAACACATCTCCCTGACGAAAATGGATGGTTCCACTACCACTTTGGACGAATTCAAGGGAAAGGTGGTGTTGATCGTTAACGTGGCATCTCGCTGTGGGCTAACGCCACAGTATTCAGTGCTTGAAAGGCTATATCGGGAAAAACAGGAAGAGGGATTTGTGGTTCTGGCTTTTCCGTCGAACGATTTCAAGGGCCAGGAGCCGGGTGCAGATGAGGAGATCGCCGGTTTTTGCAGTAGCACTTACGGTGTGACGTTCCCCTTATTCTCGAAGATTAGCGTACATGGCAAGCTACAGCATCCCCTTTACAAGGCCTTAACTGCCTGTGAGCCGTTAGGCATAGGTGAGGGACCGATGCGCTCGAAGCTGGCCCAGCACGGGATTGAGCCCAATGCTGCGCCAGCGATCCTTTGGAATTTCGAAAAGTTTCTGTTGAACCGTGACGGGCAGGTTGTGGCACGTTTTGCTCCAGATCTGGACGTGAGCGATCCCCTGGGACGGGAACTAATCGACAAATGGTTGGCTGGTTGATTATAGGTTTTTGATCAATAAGTTGGGATAAGTTCAAATTATGCTCCTAACGGCCTAAGCCGCGGCTAAGCCTGGAGCAACGAGAGGATAGGGCTATGTCTGAAGAAAACAAGAATAATCTGGAACAGGTGTTTGCCGATGTGGCAAGCAACTACAAAGGCACTGATATTGATTTGCATGCCGTTTATGCAGATATGCGCAAGAACAGTCCAGTGTTAGAAGGTAATTTCATGGAAGGCCTTGGCGTTCCTTCCATTGCCGGTGTAGATCCCGACCGACCGTGCTTTACGTTGTTCAAATATGACGACGTAATGCGTGTCATGCGTGACGCCAACCAGTTCACCAGCGGGTTCATTGCCGAAGGGTTGGGTGCTTTCTTTGATGGCTTGATTCTTACTGCTATGGACGGTGAGCAGCACAAAAAAATGCGAAACCTTTTGCAGCCGGTATTTATGCCGGAAACTGTCAACCGCTGGAAAGAGGAGCGGATCGACAAGGTCATTCGGGAAGAGTTCTTGGTTCCGATGGCTCCGCAGAAGGCCGCTGATCTGATGGATTTTGCACTGTATTTTCCAATCCGCGTAATTTATTCGTTGATAGGTTTTCCCAGCGATCAGCCTGAGAAAATCAAGCAGTATGCCGCTTGGGCTCTGGCCATCCTCGCGGGCCCTCAGGTAGACCCCGCCAAGGCCCAAGCCGCTAAAAAAGCTGCGATGGAGGCGGTAGTATCTCTTTATGACGCTATCAAGGTGGTTGTTGCAGAGCGGCGCCTTGCAGGCGGCGAAGGAGACGACTTGATTAGTCGCCTTATTCGCGCTGAATACGAAGGCCGCTCCCTTGACGATCATGAAATTACTACCTTTGTTCGTTCGCTACTGCCGGCAGCCGGAGAGACAACTACCAGGACCTTCGGGACTCTCATGACCTTACTCCTGGGTAATCCAGAACTACTTGAACGGGTACGTAACGACAGGAGCTTGGTAAACAAGGCGATCGACGAGTCGATCCGTTATGAACCTGTCGCTACTTTCAAGGTTCGTCAGACGGCCGTTGAGACTGAATTCCGTGGAGTGAAGGTCCCTAAGGGTGCGATGGTGTCCTGCATCGTCAGCTCAGCCAACCGCGACGAAGAGTTTTTCGAAGATGCTGATACGTTCAACATCGACCGTCGCCAAAGACCGTCTTTCGGTTTCGGATTCGGGCCGCATATGTGTATTGGTCAGTTCGTGGCAAAGACCGAAATCAATTGCGCCGTGAATGCGATTTTGGACATGTTTCCCAATATCCGTCTAGATCCATCCAAGCCTGCGCCTGAAATCACCGGCGCTCAACTGCGTGGTCCCCACGAATTGCACGTGCTCTGGGACTGACCCAGCGGTTTCCGTTTAAATCTGGACCGACCGCGCAGGGCCCGGTTGGTCCCGTATCAATCTTCGTGGACCAGAGGACGCACCGCTGTCTGAGCGCGTAATTCCTTGCGCAAACAAAAAGAAATAAACACAAATCAAAAATGTGTTTAAATTAGGCCTTCTCTGAACTAATATCACAAAACAAACACAATCCGCGAACAGCGAAGAGGAACACACCATGAATCTCGAAGACCTCATTCTCGTCAGTGTGGACGACCATGCGATCGAGCCGCCGGATGCCTTCAAACATCACATGCCTGAAAAATTTAAAGGTCGCGAGCCGCACGTCGAAAAGCGCGGCGAGCGTGATGTTTGGGTATTTGAAGAAGAAGCTACTGGTTACATGGGCCTCAACTCTGTAGTAGGGCGTCCGAAGGAAGAATACGGGATGGAGCCGCTGGGCTACGACCAAATGCGTCGTGGTACATGGGATGTGAAAGCGCGTGTCGATGACATGAATGCCAACGGCGTGCTGGGCTCGCTGTGCTTCCCGACCTTCCCTGGTTTTGCTGGTCAGCGTTTCCAGACTCATGGCAACCGGGAAATCGCCCTGGCAGCGATCCAGGCTTACAACGACTGGCACCTGTACGATTGGTGCAATGCTATGCCGGGTCGATTCATTCCCCTGATGCTGGTGCCTTACTGGGACATGAAAGCCGCCGTCGCCGAGATCAAGCGTCTGTCTGCCCAGGGTGTGCACGCGCTGTCGTTTTCGGATAACCCCGCTCGGCTGGGTTATCCGTCTATTCACGACGAATACTGGGACCCAATGTGGAAGGCTTGTGCCGATAATAACGTAGTGATTTGCTGTCATATCGGTTCCGGCGGCAAAGCAGAACACGCTTCGGACCTGTCGCCTATCGATGCCTGGATCACTACCATGCCAATTTCGATCGCCAACGCGGCTGCCGACTGGATATGGGCTCCCATGTGGAAGAAATTTCCCACCCTGCGCATGGCTCTTTCAGAGGGCAGCATCGGCTGGGTGCCTTATCTCCTCGAGCGGGCTGACTTCACCCATCGTCATCACAAAGCCTGGACCAATGCGGACTTCGGCGGAAAAATGCCGAGCGATATCTTTTTCAAGCACTTCGTTACGTGCTTCATCGAAGACAATTTCGGATTGCAGAATCTGAAGTTTATGAACGAAGACATGGTTACCTGGGAAAGCGACTATCCGCATTCCGATTGCACCTGGCCTCACTCCCCCGAAACGACCTGGGCGCATCTGAAGAACCTGACCGACTCGCAGATCAACAAGGTGACGCACCTTAACGCCATGCGTGAGTTCTCCTACGATCCGATTTCTATCTTTGGTCGTGAGAACTGTACCGTGGGAGCTTTGCGCGCTCAGGCGACCCATGTTAGCACCGAGCCCGCTTTGGGGCTGGGTGGCGCCGAGGTCACGCGTAAAGATGGTAAGCCAATCACTTCTGGTGATATTGCCGCAATGTTTGCAAGTGCGGACGCTAAAACAGCTATCTGATACTCGCTTCAACCCTTTGGCTTGCCACCGGTCATTGCCGGTGGCAAGCCAGGCAATAATAAAAAAGCCTGCGTTCCTCGTTGCTTCTATCAGTAGAGGGAATCCTGTTGATGAGTATCTCCCAGTTTAATTACAGCACCATACCGTTCGAGGCTGAAGCTCTAAGAGCTGAAGTCAGGGCGTTTATCAGCGAGGCCTTGAGGGATTATCCGGCGGCCAAGCGAGCGTACTCCTGGATGGGATTTGACGCAGATTTCAGTCGCTTGCTCGGAGAGAAGGGTTGGCTAGGGATGGCGCTACCAAAGCGATACGGTGGTGCTGAAGCTTCGCCATTTGCACGCTACGTAGTCATCGAAGAGTTACTAGCAGCAGGCGCGCCCGTGTCGGCGCACTGGATAGCGGATCGGCAAAGCGCGCCGCTGCTTTTGCGTTTTGGAACTGATTACCAAAAGGAAAAATATCTACCGCCCATCTGCTGCGGCGAAAGCTACTTTTGCATTGGAATGAGCGAGCCAAACTCTGGCTCGGATCTGGCGTCTATCAAGTCCAGCGCGGAGCGTGTCGGGGATGGTTGGGTGGTTAACGGTCAAAAGGTCTGGACCACCAATGCCCAGCATTCGCACTACATGATTGCGTTGCTGCGTACAGGTGATAAAGAAGAAAGTGGCCGGCATGGAGGGATGTCTCAATTCATTATTGATCTCAGTTTGCCAGGCGTCACCATTCGTCCTATTGCGGACCTGGCTGGTGGTGAGCATTTCAATGAGGTGTTCTTGGACAACGTTCAGCTGGATGCTTGCGCTCTCGTAGGGGAGGAGGGGAATGGCTGGGGGCAAGTGACCGCTGAGCTGGCGTATGAGCGCAGTGGGCCAGAGCGATTTCTCAGTAGTATTGCGGTGCTGCATACAGCACTGCAAGCGATTGGGACCTCGGCTGACGCGTTGCAGTCACGTGAAATTGGGCGTATTACCGCCAGGTTGCTCACCCTGCGCAATATGTCGTTGGCAGTAACCAGGCAGCTGGCAGAAGGACAAAATCCTGCTTGGGCCGCTTCCTGTGTAAAGGATCTGGGTAACGTTTTCGAGCAGGAACTCCCTGAAATTCTTCAGCTGCTAGTTGAAGAACAACCCTTGGTAGGCAGCGGGACAGATCACGCTCAAGTCCTTGCGTACTTGATACAAATGGCGCCGTCTTTTTCGTTGAGGGGAGGCACTCGCGAGATATTGCGAGGGATCATTGCACGTGGATTGGGGCTCAGATAATGCGCGAACTTTTTGAATCGACAATTGAACGTCTGCTGAGAGATATCTCCACCCCTGAGTACATCCGCGCTGCGGAGTCGGGCATTTGGTCGGGAGATCTCTGGGGAGCGCTGGTAGACAATGGCATCCTTTTGGCTGGTGCGCCTGAGGCCGTTGGCGGCTCAGAGGCTAACTGGTCAGAGCTCTTCGTCATTGCAAGGGCGGCTGGTCAGTTTGCCGCTCCCGTACCCCTTGTTGAAATGCTTTTGGGGAACTGGCTCTTGGAGCGAGCAGGACTGGGTGCGTGCAGCGAGGTACTGACCATTGGTGTCGATTGTGACCTGCGTTTAGACGGAAATAAAATATCTGGCGAAATACGGCAAGTTCCCTGGGGGCGTCATGCTGAGTTAATCGTGGTGGTTGCAGGCTTAGGTGGCGAAACAAAGGTATTGTTACTCGAGACTGCCGCTGCAGATAAAGTTCTCGAGGCGGATAATATCGCTGGCGAGCCCCGCGATACGCTCTATTTCGACAAAGCCAACATCATGGCTTCCGCTCCTTTGCCTGACGGAATTGCCCGTTCGGTCTTAATGACTGGCGGCGCAATGTTGCGCTCCGCTCAGATGGCGGGCGCTCTAACTGCATTAATGGAACTCACCTCGGATTATGCGGCTGAACGTAAACAGTTTGGTCGGCCCATTGCGGCATTTCAGGCCATCCAACAGCAGCTGGCTGTTCTTGCTGAGCAAACAGCGGCAGCTAATATCGCAGCTGAAGCTGCTTTCGTTGAGTCTGATGATAATCTGGCCAGCTTCGTTATTGCTGCGGCCAAGATAAGTAGTGCGGAAGCTGCAAGCCTTGGAGCAGCTATTGGGCACTCTGTGCACGGCGCTATTGGTTTTACCCAAGAATACAAGCTACATCTTTTAACCCGTCGTTTGTGGGCATGGCGAGGAGAATATGGGTCGTCGACCTTCTGGAGCAAGCTTTTAGGAGCGCACGTCTGCGCTGCCGGCGTAGAAAGTTTTTGGCCCACTCTTACCCATGCTCACCTGCAGGAGCTTATCGTTCCGACACAAGGATCATATCTATGAGCGAGTTTCTACAAGTAGAACGCGATGGCGGGATAGTGTTCGTCAGGATGAACAGTCCTGAAACACGCAATGCCTTGTCTGAACCGTCCCAAATGCAAGAGTTTGTTGACCTCTGCCGCGACTTGCGGGGCGACCGTAGTGTCAGAGTGGTGGTCTTGACGGGTAATGGTAAGGCCTTTTGCGCAGGCGGAAACATCAAAGACATGCAAAACCGTGAGGGTATTTTTGCAGGATCACCTTATGACCTGCGCGATACGTATCGCAACGGTATACAGCAGATACCGCTGGCGCTCTACGAGTTGGATGTGCCGATTATCGCCGCGGTAAACGGGCCCGCAATTGGAGCGGGTCTGGACCTGGCGTGCATGTGTGACATTCGCATCGCCAGCAACAAAGCGTTGTTTGCCGAGAGTTTCGTCAAGTTGGGAATCGTCCCTGGCGACGGTGGCGCTTGGCTACTGCCGCGCATCATCGGTATACCCAAGGCCAGCTTGATGGCATTTACTGGAGACACAATTGATGCAGCCAAAGCCCTCGAATGGGGACTTGTTGAGCAGGTATGTGATGCAGAGGCGCTTGAGTCTGAAGCCCTAGCTTTGGCCAATCGCATTGCTCGAAACCCTGGGCACGCTCTGCGTCTTTGTAAGCGTCTGCTGCGTGAAGGACAGCACATGCGTCTGGATTCGCTGTTAGAGCTCTCTGCCGCCTACCAGTCTTTGGCTCATCACACTGAAGATCATAGCGAAGCGGTCAACGCGTTTGTTGAAAAGCGCGAACCGAATTTCAAAGACAAGTAAAACCTGCTCAAAGGAGATAATCACGATGCGAAGCGTTTTTCGTGAAGACCACAATATGTTTAGAGAGCAGGCCCGTCGTTTCGTCGAGCGCGAGATCGTTCCGCACCTACATGAATGGGAGAAAGCTGGCATTGTTCCCAAGGAAGTATGGTTGAAAGCCGGTGAGATGGGCTTGCTGTGTTCAACCGTGCCAGAGGAGTATGGCGGTGCAGGAGGAGATTTTGGTCATTCAGCAGTAATGATTGAGGAGCTCGCTAGAGTTAACGCCACCGCTGTCGGTTTTACCACCCACTCTGAAATTGTTGCGCCATATCTGGTGGCCTACGGATCCGAAGAGCAGAAGCTCAAATGGCTGCCCAAAATGGTCAGCGGCGAGATGATCGGCGTGATCGCGATGAGCGAGCCGGGAATCGGTAGCGACCTCCGCTCCATGCGCACGGTTGTGCGTAGGGAGGGTGATGAATACGTGGTATCCGGCCAGAAGACGTTTATTACAAACGGTGGGAATGCAGACTTGGTGGTTACTGCCACGAAGTTGGACCCGTCCGGTAAGGATCTCACGTTAGTGTGTGTAGAGACTGACCGTGCTGGCTTTTCGAAAGGGCGGTTGCTCGACAAGATCGGTCTGAAGGGTCAGGACACAGCAGAACTATTTTTTGATGACGTGCGCGTGCCAGTAGCCAACCGCCTCGGCGAGGAAAACAAAGGGTTCAGGTATCTCACACACCAGCTCGCTTGGGAACGGCTCATCATTGCACTGCGTGCGGCGCAATCGATTGACTCTTTGCTGGAAGAAACAATCGTCTATACGCGTGAACGCAAGGTATTCGGCAATACGGTTTTCGACTTTCAGAACACCCGCTTCAAGCTGGCTGAAATCAAAGCTCAGGCGACCATGTTGCGGGTATTTGTGGATGATTGCCTTGAAAAGGTCATGGCTGGTGAGCTGACCGCGGATGTGGCGGCGATGGCCAAATTGCTTGGCTCGGAAATGCAAGGCAAGGTTCTCGATGAGCTGCTTCAGTTGCACGGTGGCTACGGCTTCATGAGCGAATACAAGATCGGGCGTGCTTGGATTGACGCTCGCGTTGCACGGATCTATGGAGGGACGTCGGAAATCATGAAAGAGATTATTAGCAGGAATCTGTGACGGTGCGTGGGTCTTTGGGTCCGCCCGTCCCAATCACTAGGAGATAGGCTATGTTAATTATCTGGCGAAGTGTCGTGCTGGTTACGACGATTTTTTTCGTTGCCGGTGTGTTTGGGCAAGGCATTCCTGAGGACCGTTACGCTGAAGAGGCAGATAGCGCCAAGTCGCTTTTACGCAAAGCAGTTGATTATTACCGTGAAAAAGGCGATCAAGCTATTGCCGCGTTCAGCCGTCAAGGGCCGTTCGTAGATGGGCAGCTTTATGTTTACGTCATCGATACCGACGGTACCATGCTCGCTAGCGGTGGGCCTTCAGCCAACCTTATTGGTCGAGACGTCAGCCAAGCGCTTAATGACGACCTGAACAAGGGATTCAAGAAGGCACTGGCGCTCCCCCCGAGTGACACAATTCATCAGGCAGACTATCGCTGGCTGAACTGGCAGGACGGCCGTGAAGAGCGTAAGCGCGTGTTCTTCCAGCGCGTTGAAAACAAGATATTCTCGGTCGGTTATTACATGCCCCGATCCAGCGAGGCAGAAGCTAGAGCGTTGCTCGATCATGTTGTTGAGGCTGTGAAGGAAAGCCCGCAGCAGACTTTTGAAAGAATCAATAGGCTGGATGCTGAGTACCTTCGAGACGATCTCTATGCCTTCGTTGTTGATCGCGATACCGAGCGATTCGTAGCGCACGGCTATAATCTGAGATTGATTGGTAGCGATTTTCGATCCGTGATGTCGGCAGATCGACAGCCAATCGGCAGTCAAATTCTCGAAGCTGCGAAGAGGAATAGCAGCGGACGCATTCCTTATCTGTGGCCCAACCCCGTTACCCGGCAAAACGAGTCGAAGCTCACACTGTTTGAGACGACCGACCGCTATATCGTGGCTGTTGGGTACTACTTGGATGCAGAAAAGTGAAAGGGTAGCGTCAATATGCCTGCAAAGCCGGTTGGTGATACGACCCCCGTTGTCTTGATCACCGGTGGGGGGCAGCGAGTAGGTTTGCATTGCGCTCGTCGCTTAGTCGAGGATGGTTTCAAGGTAGTGATTAGCTGTCGTCGACTGAGGGCTGAGTGGCAAGCAGCCCCACTGCAGGGCATAGATGTGATACTGGCTGATTTTTCGACCGTCGAGGGTATCCAGAGCTTCATAGCCGCAATCGTCGCAGAAGGCCTGCGACTAAGGGCTATCGTACATAATGCCTCGTTATGGTTGGATGATGATGGTTTAACTTCGGAGCAGTTTCATCAGATGTGTATGGTGCATCTCCAGGCGCCGTACCTTATCAATATGGCAGCTACAGATTGGTTTGGCTCGGGCCCTGCCGACATTATTCATATTACGGATCATGACGCTCTAGGAGGCAGCGCCGATCACGTTGCGTATCTGGCGACCAAAGCCGGCCTTGAAAACATGACTCGTTCTTTTGCTGCCCGATTCGCGTCAAAGAAGATCAAAGTCAACAGTATCGCACCCGCGCTCATAATGTTTAACGAACAAGACACTGAGGAGTTCAAACAATCCATCCTCGCTAGGTCAGCTCTGGGAGTAGAGCCGGGCCCCGAGGTGGTTTACCAAGCGTTGCGATATGTAATGGATAACTCGTATATAACGGGAACTTGCCAAGATCTAAACGGTGGCGGCATGCTCAAATTTGCGTGAGGTAAGACAGTATGAGTACACAAGATCTTGCAAACCAGTACGAACAGATTCTCAATCATCTTGGTGAAGATCCCCGTCGTAACGGCCTGGTTGGAACGCCCTTGAGGGCAGCCAAGGCAATGCAATTTCTCTGCAGGGGTTATGAGCAGTCTCTCGAAGAAATCGTCAATGAAGCCCTGTTTGATGCCGCGGGGGACGAAATGGTGATCGTCAAGAACATCGAGCTGTATTCGCTTTGCGAGCACCACATGCTGCCCTTTATAGGCAAAGCTCATGTAGCCTACATTCCATCTGGCAGGGTTATTGGCTTATCCAAGGTGGCGCGCATCGTAGACATGTTTGCCCGGCGCTTGCAGATTCAGGAGAGTCTGACTCGGCAGATTGCCGAGGCCATACAAAAAGTCACCCAAGCTCAAGGCGTGGCAGTAGTAATCGAAGCTCAACATATGTGCATGATGATGCGTGGAGTCGAAAAGCAAAACTCTAGTATGTTCACATCGGTTATGCTGGGCGCTTTTCGCGAATCAGGGAATACTCGACAGGAGTTTCTCCAACTCATCGGCCGTGGCTAAAGGCTGCTAGCCAAATCAGGCATCGGTTGAACAAGTTAAATCTTTCCAGCGCTGCGCTTCCTCTTCCCTTGCGTGAAAGCGTGACTCGGCCAGGTTGAAAGCATCGGTGCCTGCCATGAAGCGAAGCGGAGCGTTCGCGTTCAGGGCAAGCTTGACCAAAGCCTTGCCGAGCTTCTCTGGGTCTCCCTGTTGGTTGTGGTTGTGACTAGCAGATGATGAGCGAATCTTGTTCGAGAAGTCCTGGTACTCGGAAAGCTGCTCGCTGCCGAACTGAGCAGAGCTGGCGTCAAGAAAATCCGTACGGAAGGCACCGGGGGCAACCAGGGTAACTTTTACGCCAAAGCCAAAAACTTCCTGCGCCAACGATTCCGAGAATCCGGCAACGGCGAATTTTGAAGCGCTATACACGCTCGCCCCTGGCATGCCAACGAGACCGGCGATCGATGCAATATTGAAAATGTGGCCACGGCGATTATGGCGCATGACCGGTAGCACGGCTCGGCACATATTGAACAAACCAAAGACATTCGTCTCAAACTGTCGCTCAACCTCTGTTGGGCTGTTCTCTTCGAATGGACCTAATTGGCCATACCCTGCGTTATTTACCAGGATATCGATCTTTCCGAAGGTGTTGATCGCAGTCTCGACGGCCGTGTTGATCTTATAGGCTGATGTAATGTCAACCTCTAGGGGGAGGACTCTGCTGGGCTCGTAGTCGTCGAAAGCTTGGCGGAGCTTCGCCAAATCCCTTCCGGTCACTACTACACTGTCACCCGCCTCAAGGGCGGCCCTAGCTATGTGCAAGCCGATGCCCCTGTTTGCACCGGTGATCATCCAAATACGCATTGCTCGCTCTCGAAAAATGGGAAATTCATTAAAAAGTATACATAATCCTGATAAGTGTCAAACTTAAGGTTAGTCGGCTTCCCAAACAAAAGGTCTGCTTATGTCGGGTACATTTCCATCCTCCGACCCTGCCGAAGGCATCGTCCAGCACGAATTTGTAATACTTGACCAAACGGCTGTCGCTCAAAGTGTGATGCTACCCAACGAGGTGGCTCTGGCCCTGAGCTATAACGGAATCGCTTATGGTGTGATGATGGTGTCGCCGGTGGCTCTGGAGGATTTTGCGATAGGTTTTAGTTTGAGCAGCGGTCTATTAGCGAAGCGTCAAGAAATTTATGAATTGCACATCACCGGAGCGGGTGACCGGTGGCAGGCTGACTTTGAGGTCAGCAGCCGAGCTTTCTGGTATCTGAAAAAACAAAGACGGATTTTAGCAGGCACCAGCGGGTGCGGGCTTTGTGGGGTAGAAGCTTTGAATCAGGCTTTGCCCGAACTGCCGACTCTGCCAACCGCAGTTATGCCTCCAGGCACTGCGTTCGTCGGACTCAGAGAGCGTATTACAAAGTCCCAGTCGTTAGGCCAAAGCTCTGGGGCCGTGCACGCAGCCCTTTACGTCAATTTCGCCGGAGATATTCTCCTTTGCCGGGAGGATATAGGGCGCCATAACGCTTTAGATAAGCTGATCGGCGCGCTGACCAATCATGACGCCACCCCCGGCTTTGTTGTGATCACCAGTCGTTGTAGTTTGGAGCTCATACAGAAAGCTGTACGGGTCGGAATTACTACCCTAGTCACGTTGTCAGCACCGACCTCAACTAGTGTTGAGTGGGCTCGGATCCACAAGCTAAATCTAATCCATCTGCCTCGCAAGGAGAGCCCCCGTGTGTTTAGCTCAGCCGAGGTTTTCTCAAAACGAGAGGGCGCCTAAACGTCAAATGTACACATGAATGGCATCTCTTTCCTGCTACGCATGAGCAGCTCATTTTTGAATGTGTATGTTCTTTGTGACCGACGTAAAACGGCCCAAAGCGTAGTGGTCCGGGGCAAGCGGAAGGGCTCCACCGTTACGTTCTCCGGTCTAAATGAACTGGGCCTTTTCATAGGATAATTCAAACGGCGGTC
>TARA_R110000850_G_scaffold218182_2_pt1 | contig 29404 bp, 25 predicted proteins | sample TARA_R110000850 | Tara Oceans TARA_R110000850 (sample SAMEA4397586) | marine metagenome | biome: Polar Biome; feature: [SRF] surface water layer (ENVO:00010504); material: water (ENVO:00002006), including particulate matter (ENVO:01000060) such as... | depth 5 m | reverse complement strand
CGTCAGTTAGGGAAACCAACCGTCCAACTTTTGGGGGTCAGTTCAAATGCGCTGGCTCTTTGCTTTTTTGGATAGTTGCCTGGCGTTTCGCCGGGTCAACCGGCGCGGCGGATAGGCACCCGGCTTAGGGCATTGTTTTCATCGGCCAAGCGCTGCAAAAGGCCGCAGACCTGCTCGCGTTCCTCCTCGTTCAGCGGGGCGAGGATATCCTCCTGGGCCTGGATCACGGCGGGCTCGGCCTCTACGCGCAATGCCTTGCCGGCCTCGGTGATGGTGACCAGCATCGAGCGGCGATCCTCGGGGCTGCGGCGTCGATCGACCAAGCCGCGCTCCTCGAGCTTTTTCACCACAATCGCTACGGTGTTGCGATCGAGCGCCGTGAAGCCGCCGAGAGTGATCTGGTCCAGCGAGCCCATCTCGTCCAAGGCGGAGAGGATTATGTACTGCAGCTGGGTGAGATTGTTGGCCTCGCACTTGCGCAGGAAGATCGCCACGCTGATCTGATGGCAGCGCCGAAGCAGGTTGCCGGGCAGAGCGTTGGCCTGGGAAAGCGGAGATTCGGTCATGTTCTCGGTCTGCTCAAGGAAATGGATGAAAGACACAAGCCATGGTCCTCTGCGGGTCACGGCTTTTAGGCTCTGGCTCTGGGACTACTGGCCAGCCAGTTTCACCGGCGAAGCAGGTGCCTGACGGGAACGGTGCCCCTGGCAGGCTGCCGCCAGCAGAGTATAGGTCAGCCTGCCTCCAGCATGAAGCGGGCGAAATAAGCCGCCAGCTCTTCATGGGCCTCCAGCGGCAGCACATTTGCGATGTGCTGATCGGGACGCACGATCACCAGACAGCCTTGCTCCCGGTCGATGCCGCGCATGTCGAAGATGTCCCGCTTGTTCTTCAGATCGGGGCAAAAGACCTTCTCGTAGTCGTGCAGTCCGTAACGTCCCTTGCGCGGCCACAGCAGCTGGGGGAAGGCATCCAGGGAGAGCTCGCGGAAACCCTGCTGGCAGATGGCTCGCAGGTCAAATATCGAGTCAACGGCATCCCCTGGCGGTGTGTACTTGCGTACAGGGGAGTCAGGGGAGTCGCTCAGGAACCGGCACAGGCCGCTGAGTCCGGACTCCGGCGCGGCGGGATCGCTGGCGTCGGCGAAGGCGAACAGCCGCCAGCGGCCATCCGCTTTCACCGTGTGGCCTAAGTGCATGGGCTTGGCATCGGAGAGGCGAACCACCGGCGCGGAGTGGAAACGCATCCCGATCTCCAGGCCCTTGGCAAGATGCTGATGGGTCGGCTCGGCGGAGATCAGCGAGGGGTAGTACTGGATTGCCGTGCCGGCGGTGAAGCGCCCCTGCTTGACGAAATACTTCTGGAATTCCTTGGGATCTACGCCGTCGCCCTTGTCCTCGGGTGAGCCCTTGGGCGGGGCGCTGAACATCTTGGCAAACGTTCGGTCGAAGTCGATCAGCTCCTTGGCCACGGTCTGACGCTCGGTGGTATAGGTGTCTAGCAGCGCCGGTGAGGCCTTGCCCTGCAGCACCGAGGCTATCTTCCAGCCCAGGTTGAAGGTGTCGCGCATCGAGACATTCATGCCTTGGCCCGCCTTGGGGCTGTGGGTGTGGCAGGCGTCGCCGGCGATGAACAAGTGGGGAGCGCGACTGCCGACTTCTTCGAGGGGCACGTCGTCGAACTTGTCGCATAGACGCTGGCCGATATCGTATACCGACCACCAGGCGATTTCCTTCACGTCCAGGATGTAAGGGTGCAGGATCCGCTGCGCTGCGGTGACCAGCTGGTTGGAGGTAATGTTGCGGCTGGCGACACGCTCGTCTTCCTTGAGCTTGTCGAGTTCGATGTAGAGGCGCGTCAGGTAGCCGCCCTCTCGCGGGATGATCAGGATATTGCCTTCGTTAGCGGAGTGGATCGCCGCCTTCATGCGGATGTCTGGGAAATCGGTGACCGCCAGCACATCCATCACGCCCCAGGCTTGGTTGGCGGAATCACCCTGCAGGGCGCGGCCTAGGGACTGACGCACCGCGCTGCGCGCGCCGTCACAGCCCACCACATAGCGGGCCCGTACGGTTTCCACGCTGCCCTTGTGAGCATCATCGGTACGCTCAAGCTTAACCGTCACCGGGTACGCCTCGGCGCCCAGAGTGACCGCATCGGCCTGGGCGGGATCGACCACCACATCGACCACGCGGCGCGAGTAGTTCGGCTTCAGGCGACTCGCTGAGTTGCGCATTAGCTCCAGATAGAAGTCATGGATCCGGGCCTGGTTGAGCACCGTATGCGGGAACTCGGAGAGGCCGTCTTCGGTGTCCTGGATGCGACCGTGGCGCATGATGTTCTTGCGGTTATCTTCATCCGGCTTCCAGAACACCGTCTCGTTGATCCAGCAGGCCTCCTTCATCACCTTTTCAACGAAGCCGAAGGCATTGAACATCTCCATGGTGCGACAAGCGATGCCGTCGGCCTGGCCGAGCTTTATCGGGCCATCCTTCTGCTCGACGATGCGGGTGCGAATCTCGGGGAAGGCCGATAGCTGGGCTGCCAAGGTCAAGCCGGCCGGTCCACAGCCGACAATCAACACATCGACCTCCTTGGGTAGCTGATCGGCATTGGCGAGCTCACTAACAGGCTCGTGGATGGTCGGGTCGCCGGTCTGGAATCCATTGAGATGAAATTGCATGCGGGCCTCATCGGTATTTACTGATCACTATTGTGATCAATATTATTGTGATGTCATGTCTCGTTAGCAATTAGCCTTTGTGCTTATGCTCATTAAAGTTAATTATACTTGACATAACCAAGATCTCATCGTTTCCACGATTACGAATAGTTAGGGCCTCCCCGCTTCTAGCGCTATGCTCGGCCACGTTTTCGATGAGTCGGCATCCTTATTCAGGTAGGCATATTTTTGTTTTTCACAGATATATCGAAGTGGCTATATATATAGCTAGATATATATATTTGACTGTGGGCTGCGCTTCCATGCATTACTGTCTGCATCTAAGGAGACGCAAGAGGAAAACAAGATGGAGCGTATCTGCGAGGCCGAGCGTATGTTGATTGGGGGTGAGCTTGTTGAAAGCGTTACCGGCGAATGGATAACATCCATTAATCCCGCGATGGAAGAACCAATTGGACGGGTGCCAGCCGGTTCGTCAGAAGATGTGGACCGGGCCGTCCAGGCGGCAGAAAAAGCTTGGCCCGCCTGGGCGGCATTGACACCGATGGAACGGGCCGCGGCCATGAATCGCTTCGCCGACGCTATAGCGGCCCGTGCGGAAGAGATTCTAAGAATTGAGGTCAGCGACACAGGCAACACGATCCGGCCGATGCGAATGATCGATGTACCATCCGCTGTGGAAAGCTTGCGGTACTACGCCGGGCTTGCTCCCGATCTACGGGGCGACACCATCCCGGCAACCTCCGACAACCTGCACCTGACGATGCACGAGCCTTATGGGGTAGTGGCGCGGATTGCGCCTTTCAATCACCCCATCATGTTCGCTGTCGCACGTACCGCCGCGGCGCTGGCGGCAGGCAACGCAGTGATAGTAAAGCCGCCCGAGACGTCTCCGTTATCGGCGATGGTGCTTGCCGAGATCGCCCGGGATACCCTGCCGCCGGGCGTATTTAACATCGTAACCGGTGACGGCGCTGTTGTTGGCAACGCTATCGTTCGGCATCTGGGTATCAAGCGGATTGCTTTCATCGGTTCGCCCGAGACTGGCCGTGCTATTCAGCGGTCGGCGGCTGAGGTTGCGGTCAAGCACATCACGCTAGAGTTGGGCGGTAAGAACCCAATGATTGTATTTCCTGACTGTGATCCCGAGAAGATCGCTGACGCCGCTGTGTTCGGCATGAACTTTTCCTGGCAGGGCCAATCCTGCGGGTCGCTTAGCCGGCTGCTCTTGCATGAAGATATATACGATCGCGTACTCAAGGCAGTGGTAGAACGCGTCGCCGCGCTGCGCATCGGCGATCCACTGAGCGACGAGACCGATGTGGGCCCGGTCAACTCCGAGCTGCACATGCAGCGTATCCTGGCACATTGCGCAAATGCCGATGCGGATGGCGCGCGCCGAATGCTGGGCGGTGGGCGGCCAGAAGGGGAACAGTTTCGCAAGGGGTATTGGGTAGCACCCACAGTATACGCCGACGTGACGCCGGAGCTGCGTCTTTGGCAGCAAGAAGTGTTTGGCCCTGTCATGGCGATAGGTCGCTGGAGAGACTTCGAAGAGGCGGTTGCCATGGCCAATAGCACCGAATATGGCCTGACTGCTGCTGTCTGGACACATGACATTAACGCAGCGTTGAAGATGGCGCGACGGATCCGGTCGGGGCATATCTGGATCAACGGATCGAGCATGCATTTTTTGGGGGTGCCCTTCGGCGGTATGAAATCCAGTGGTGTAGGTCGAGAGGAAGGGCGCGATGAGCTGCTTAGCTACACCGAATCCAAAACCATCAATATCATGCTGTCGTGAGCGTAATCATGAGCCATAAATCCAATAATGACGTCCCCTGCTGGGGTTCGGATGCGATAGCCAAAACCTTACAGGGTCTTGAGCTTAACTATATCGCACTCAATCCTGGCGCAAGTTACCGTGGGCTTCACGATAGCTTAGTGAACTTTACCCACAATGACCCGCGGCTATTGTTATGTGTACATGAAGAAGCAGCGGTTGCCATTGCGCATGGTTACGCTAAGGTGACGGGGCGTGCCATGGGAGTCGCGCTACATTCAAATGTGGGTTTGATGCATGGTTCCATGGGTATTTACAATGCTTGGTGCGACCGGGTGCCTATGGTAGTCCTAGGGGCTACGGGTCCAGTTGATGCCACCCAGCGGCGCTCCTGGATCGACTGGATTCATACCTCGCAGGATCAGGGTTCACTGATCCGAGATTTTGTAAAGTGGGATGATCAACCTGGAGGAGTCACGGCCACTCTTCATGCATTGGTTGAAGGAGTTTCCCGTGCGGGAACTGCTCCACGCGGTCCGGTCTATATTAATATCGATGCAGCACTGCAGGAGAAGGCTTTAGATGCGCCGCTGCCCGAAATTGATATATCGCGGCGAGGAGCGCCGCGGACCGGGGCGCCTGTACCTGATTTGGTGAATGAGGCTGCAATGCTGTTGTCAGGTGCAAAAAAAATCGTCGTTCTTATGGGGCGCATGTCGCATGATTATACGGATTGGACGCGCCGCATCGCGTTTGTTGAGCGTCTTGGAGCGCAGGTGGTGACAGATTTCAAGACCGGCGCGACCTTCCCCAGCGCTCATGGCGCGAATATCGGTCATGCAGGCTACTTCCCCGATCCGAAAGCCAAGGCGGCAATTGCTGAAGCCGAGATCATAGTGAATCTCGACTGGCTAGACTTCGGTGGGACATTGCGTTCGGTTTTTGGTGATCGGCCGGTGCCGGCAAGAATAATCTCGGCCACGATCGACGTTCACAATCATCGCGGCTGGGTAAAGGATGGCGGCGCCCCCGCCCCGGCCGATGTAGCCTTCCTTAATGAGCCTGACCAGGTTGTTGCCGCGCTAGTGGAAGCTTTGGAAGCACAGGAAACAGTTCCCTTACCTGCGCTTTCCTTGCCGGACGAAGTAAAGGGCGGCACGATGACATCGCAGGATATCGCAGTGCTCCTACGCCGAGGTGTGAATAAGCGCTCTGTTTGTCTGATACGCGCTCCACTCAGCTGGACCGGCGCGGATTGGCCCGTTTCCCATCCGTTTGGCTCCCTGGGTTATGATGGTGGTGGCGGAATTGGTTCCGGCCCAGGGATGGCGGTGGGTGCGGCATTAGCCCTGCGTGACGAGGGCTTAAAGCACTTGCCACTGGCGGTACTAGGCGATGGCGACTTTCTGATGAACGCTTCGGCTCTTTGGACGGCAGTCAACCAGGGCGTCCCCTTAATGATTGTCGTCGTGAATAACCATTCGTTCTATAACGATGAAGTACACCAAGAGTCGGTTGCGAAGGAGCGGGAACGCCCCGTCGAGAACAAGCATGTGGGCATCGTGATGAACGGACCCGACATTGATGTCAGTGCGATAGCTCAAGGCTTCGGCGCGACAAGCTATGGTTTGCTGACTTCACCTACTGCGGTGATGAAAGCTATAAGCAATGCTCTGGAGGTGGTCGAGAGTGGCGGCGTAGCAGTACTTGAAATCGAAGCGGCTAAGGGCTACGCGCCCTCGATGGTGCAAGCGATGCGATCAGCAGGTTAATCGCGTAATGCGAGGCTTATTTCGTCCAGCATCGTGGTTTGGAATTTGGTCAAATTCTTATTTTTTCGGTAAACCAGGTAGAACGGAACGCGTAGCTCCATACCCAATGTCTCTAGTCTCCTCAGTGAGCCTGAGGCAAGTTCATCTCGAACCGAAGACTGAAACAAGAAGGCAACACCCGCACCAGCGCGCACTGCTTGCTTTATAGCTTCGGCATGGCCAAATTCCATCACAATCTGTTTGCGTGATACGCCAAACTCCATTAATAAGCGCTCCTCGATATCACGACGAGGAGTACGTAACTGAGCTGTGACGAATGGAAGTTCTGAGAGTTCATCGAGCGCTACGCTCTTCGCCTTGGTCTCGGATCTGTTCGATGCCACGAGGATCAGGCGTTCGTCCCGCACCCGTTGTACCTCCAGACCGGCGATATCATGGCGTGGATCTAAAATGGTAAAAGCAAAGTCGCATTCGCCTTGTCTCACCGCATCTGGAACCAGTATCGAGTCAGTCACTTGCACTGATATCTCTCCCTGGGGATAACGCTGTTTGATTGGTGCGATAATACCAGGAAGAACGTAAGAGCCCAGAGTCATTGAGGCACCGATTTTGGCCTTGCCGGCCAGCCCGCGCTGGGTATCGGCTATCTCGCGTTCGAACTCTTGAGTGCGGATGACGACATCCTGAGCCCACTTGTACACGCGATGGCCTTCTTCGGTCAGTGCGATGCGTCGGCCGTTTCTTTCCGTCAGTGAGACTCCTAACTTACTCGCAAGCGATTTCAGATGCGCTGAGACGACAGGCTGGGCAATATTCAGACGCTCAGCCGCCCGCGAAACGCTCTTCAGCTCTGCGACTATGCAGAAGACTTCGAGCTTATGGATGGTGAGCTGGGAGGCAACTGACCGCATGAGAATCTATACCTTGATGAGTATACAGAAAGGTATAAATATATATTAGTTCCCGTGACGAAACACAACTAGTCTGAATATAAGTATTATCTATCCCTATGAAAGGCGGAGGAGCCACCAGATGCCCGAAGACATGAAAGCACGTTTCGAGGAAGATATTCTTGAGACGACCATTACCAACCTCGTTATTGCCAATCGCATCCTGGCGCGAGAAGACGTGATAGACGACTTTGGGCATGTGAGTGTGCGTAACCCTTTGAACCATGAGCGTTATTTTATATCGCGCTCGCGGAGCCCCGAAGTGGTAACGCGTGGCGACATCATGGAATTTACACTCGATGGTGAGCTAATCGGCAATGACCATCGACGTCCATATGCCGAGCGGCATATTCACGGCGCGATTTACAAGGATCGCCCGGACGTGAATGCAGTGACACATCATCATGCTCGCTCGATTCTTCCGTTCACGATGAATGCAATCTCGCTGCGCCCGATCTTCCACATGTCGTCAGTGATCGGCAAGGAGATTGAGACCTGGGACAGCCAGGTCGAATTCGGCGACACCAATATGCTCGTCGATTCAATGGAGATGGGGCATTCGCTGTCACGAGCACTTGGGGAGAATCGGGTTGCTCTGCTTCGCGGGCATGGGTGTGTCTGCGCAGCGGATAATCTTAAAGCGGTCTGCATGGTGTCTATCGGGCTGAAGGATAACGCCAAGCTCATACATGACACACTCCAGATAGGAGAGCTGAGTTACCTCACCGACGGGGAGATAGAAAAGACAAGCGCCATGCTGCTAAGCCCTATGCCCCTCGCACGGGCTTGGGATTATTGGGTGGCACGAGCGGGATTCAGTGGAATATAAGGGGGGCCAACAGGAAACGAGTAACCCGATAAAAATAAACTAACCATCACCGAAAAATAAAATAAACAACGGAGTATCGCCATGAAATATGCAATGCTGGGTGCGATTTGTCTTGGAACCACAATTTTTATGGCAAGCGGCGCTAGCGCGCAGTCACTTGGTATCGGTGCCGGGACCCAAGGCTCGCAAAACTACGCTGCCAATGCCGGGATGGCGAAGTTTCTGTCTGATGAGGCAGGGATGGACGTGCGCGTGCAAGCCTATGGCGGATCGGGACAGTCGATGCCAATGATTGATGCAGGTCGGCTGGACATGCAATTGATCCCGAGCCCTGATATCTCTGCTGCAGTTCAGGGGCAGGAGCCGTTCGAGGGTAGGCCACTACAGAATCTTCGTATCGTAGCCTCTCTGAGCTCCTCAGCCTATGGGTTCATGGTGCGTGAGGATTCAGATCACTACAAAGTTTCCGACATCGAAGGTAAGAGCATCACCTATGGCTACACAGCACAGCCGACCTTACGGTTCCAAGTCGACGGCATTCTCGCCGCTGGAGGGTTGTACATTGAAGACATGGAAACCCATATGGTGCCATCTGTACCAAATGGTGTCGATGACCTTATCGCGGGCAACGTCGATGTGGCCTTTTTCTCCTTGCAGGGTGGTAAAACACGCGAGGCAGATGCTGCCGTAGGCATTCGCTGGCTTGCTGTCAACGATACACCTGAGGCCGAGGAGGCGATGCAGGAATTCGTACCCACCTCCTATATAAAAACAGTCGATCCGGGCGATGGCATTGTGGGCGTGGATGAGCCAACGCCAATGATGGGGTATAACTATATATTAACCGCGGGGAAGCATGTTCCTGATGAGACTGTTTATGAAATCGTAAAACTCCTCCACGAAAATCCTGAGAAAGTGCGTGGCATCCTTACGGCTTTCGCTGACTTCGAGCCAGCTAGCATGGCACCTACCTATCCGGGTCTGAGCTATCACCCAGGTGGGATCAGCTACTATACCGAAGCCGGGCTGGTAGAGTAGCGTCATGCAAAAGCCGAAAGATAACTCCCTGGATCCCGCTTTAATCAAGCATGCAAAGAGGCTACTAGGGGGATTAATGGTACTGTTGCCGGTGGCTTATGCTGGCAATGTGCATCGTCTACTGGAAATGTCGATATACGATGTACAGCTATTAGTGTTAGTTCTCATACTTTCCCTCTCTGCGGGCTTTCTGATCATGGCGGAGCGCGCCCGCAACAGCTGGCTAGAGGCGGCCAACCTTGTCTGCGCCGCTGTAATATTCTGTGTGGGCTTTTACGTCGCGCTCTTTTACCCATCAATATCGATGGAGGCACCTTATCTTCCGGACTGGCTGATCGCGACCAGTGCTGTTCTGTTCATTGCGCTCATGCTCAACCTGCCAGCTTCAGCCGGTATTGGTATCCTGTCGGTTGTACTAATTTTTCTAGTCTACGGTTTATTTGGGCATCTCGTTCCAGGGGAGCTGCAGAGCCGTCAGACTACGCCCTCGGAACTAGTGGTCTATCTCGCGATCGATGCGAATGGCATGCTTGGCACCGCTCTAAAGGTGGCGGTAATCATCGTTATTCCATTCCTGCTGTTCGGCCAGCTCCTGGCGCGTTGCGGTGCGGCTGATTTTTTTAATGACATAGCCTTGGCTGGCATGGGGCGTTTTCGAGGAGGCCCAGCCAAGGTTGCAGTCACTGCCTCAGGCCTTTTCGGATCGATCTCGGGCAGTGCGGTCGGTAATGTAGTAGGCACCGGTGTGGTAACGATCCCGATGATGAAACGAGCAGGCTTCAACCCTGCCTATGCTGGCTCGGTCGAGGCGGTAGCCTCCACAGGGGGGCAGCTCGTGCCACCGGTCATGGGGGCTGCTGCCTTCATCATGGCTGACTTCATCGGTGTCGATTACTCGACAGTTATGATGGCAGCGCTACCGTCGGCACTGTTGTACTACCTCGCCATCTTCATCAACGTCGACTTTTACGCGGCCAAACGCAACATTCGTGCGGTTGAAGCCTCACAGATCCCCTCCTGCTGGCATTCGCTGCGTCAGGGCTGGCATTTTCTAATCCCTTTCGTAGTTCTCTTCTATACACTATTCGCTCTAAATATGCGCCCCGAACGAGCAGCCGTTCTGGCGGCTCTCACTCTGCTGGCTGTTAGCTTAATTTTTGGCTACCGCGACCGCCGCATAGCTCTTGGAGATATTTGGTCCGTTGTTGCCTCAGCGGGGGCCGCCGCGAGCGGACTCGTCATTGTGTGCGCAGCAGCTGGATTGATCATTGGTGTACTCAATCTTTCGGGCCTCGCCTTCAATCTCACGCTGCATATCATCAATGCAAGCGGTGAAAATGTTTTCCTGCTAGCTCTCATTACCGCACTGATTAGCATCGTGTTGGGCATGGGCATGCCCACTGTAGGGGTATATATCTTACTCGCTACGCTAGTGGCACCGGCGCTCGTCGAAGTAGGCATTCCAGTGATCTCGGCACACCTCTTCGTCTTTTACTTCGGTCTTCTTTCAATGGTGACACCGCCAGTGGCATTAGCGTCCTTTGCGGCTGCCAATATTGCTGGGGCTGGTGCGTGGAGCACGAGCATTGCTGCAATGCGTCTGGCATGGCCAGCCTATGTCGTGCCTTTCCTCTTTCTGTTTGCCCCATCGCTAATCCTAGAGGGCAGTCCTATGCAAGTGACTTGGGCGCTAGGCTCGGCAATAATGGGTATTTACATGGTTACTGCGGGAATTGTCGGCTACATGGGTCGTATGGTAGGAGCATGGTTCCGGTTCTTGCTGATCATAGGAGGATTCCTACTGCTCATTCCAACAGACCTATTTTCAGGCGGCTTCTATACCGACATAGTGGGACTAGCTGTTTTCGGTTTCTGCGTGATTTGTAGTGCGTTTATACGTACTAAGACAATCGATATTCCCAGAATTTAGTTTCATTTTAACCTTAATGACCACTTCCCTAAAGCCAATAAATGCCGCTGGGTCTATTTAGTGACCAATAGCCCAGCTAGGCGTGTGGCCTTACTATCCATGTTAAATGCGTTCTTGGTTCAGCGGGGCAGGGCTTTAAGAGTAGTAGGGGGGTTTGTTCGGATAATTGCTAGGTGTAAGTGCTGTTTGTTTTTTGGTTTTTACAGGTTGCTAGATCTCGACACGCAGCGTTTATGACACACTTTAAATGCCTTGATAGCCATCATCACCGCATTAAACCGAAGTGTGGGAGGGTGATTAAGTATCCTTAATGCACATAATTAATAGAGGAGGGGCTGTGGCAAAAACAAGCAAAAAAAAATGTCATGGCTGGACACTCTACGCCTTGAGCTTTTTCTCTTTGAGTCCCATGCTCATGATGGGCCTCGCAGTACCCTTGTGGGGTGTATCGCTCGGTATTGCCCCCTCACACTTGGGGGTCATTCTTTCTGCACGCTCCTTCCTGCCGCTTTTGTTATCAATTTACGGTGGAAATTTACTCGACCAGTGGGGCGTACGACGCACTCTACAGGTGCTTGCTGTCCTATCAATGTTCATACCACTACTTTATCCGGTGCTACCGTTTACATCAGCACTGATCTTACTGGAATTGTTCGGCGGAGTGGTAACGGCTTTCGTGTGGATGTGTGCACAGACTGTTCTGGGGCAGGTTGCGAAGGGTGATCCTTTATATGCAAGTCGCTTTAGCTTCGCCGCTAGCATGGGCAATTTATGCGGCCCGTTTTTGCTCGGCCTGGCCTGGGGGCTCAGTGGGCCATGGGCTGCATTTGGAGTGGTCGCCGCCTGGGGCGCGGCACTGACGCTTTTAGTCGTTAGCTGTGGCAGCAGCTTTCAAGGCGCTAATACACATGTTGATTACGGATCGCGATCAGTGCTTACAACACATTTAACTGCTTTGAAAACCATGCGCGATCGTCAGGTTGCCTTTGTGCTCTATACAACTTTCATTCGGATCGCTGCGTACACAGTACAGGCATCTTTCTACGTGGTCGCTCTAGATTTCGTGGGACAAGGAAAAATACAAATTGGCATCCTTGTTGGGATCGCTGGGCTTTGCTCAGGAGGGTTCACTATGCTCAGTGCTTCCGTGGTTCGACTGATTGGCTCGCAAGAACATGTTTTAGTTAGCGGAGTCGCGCTTGCGATCTTATCTATCGCTGTGACCCCTGCATTTTCTAGTTTTACGCTATTGTTAGTCTTGGCCATTTTACACGGGGCCGGGATGGGGCTATCGATGCCTTTGCTACTCTCCTTGCTTTCAGAGGCAGCGAGCAGCGATACTCAAGGGTTGGCGGTGGGGTTGCGCTCCACTGCCAACCGGCTCGCAGGCGTAGTCATCCCCGTTGGTCTGGGTGCGGCGATCAATATGTTTGGTATCACTTGGGGGTTTTATTTAATCGGATTTTTGTTGTTAGTTTTTTTGTGGCTTGGCTGGTGCGCATTGAAGCCCTCCCAATAAATTTACAAGCGGTAAGCTCCGTTTGTTCGTAAAATGCTGGGGTAAGGAGTGCTATCTTGTCGTCATGTAGCTTGGCCTAGCATAGGTGTGAAGGCATTCTTCGTTAGTGAAATAAAATTAATATTTATTTTTTTGAAGTGGGTTGGGCACTAACAAGTGCGCTAATTAAGTTTAACATATTGGGACATAATTATCGCAGAGGCGCTGCCCGATCATGTATACTGATTACCAGTCGATCTCTTTCACATCCACAATGTAGGATGCAAGATACGATGCGCAAACCAGCTAGTCGGAGGTAATATTGCGGCTGGCGACGCGTTCGTTTTTCTTCAATTTTCGGATTCAGTGCAAAGGCGATTCAGATAGCCATCCATGGTACCAGCAAGATATTTCCTTTGTTAGCGAAATGGATGACCGATTTTCAGGCGTATTGCGGGGAAATCAATTACAACCAGCACATCCAACACGCCCTAGCCCTAGTTAGCTGAATCTCCATCAGTAAGCGCCCCGGGGATTTCCTGACTACGCTGGGTGCCTAGTCGCACCCCAACCACATAGCGGGCAGGTATGGTCTCGTATTTTCCCCTCGTGTTTCGGGTCGAGCCTCTCTAGCTGTTTGGTCCCGTGAAGTGGGGATTCGGATCACCATAAAACCTCTCGATCTCTTTTTGCCATTTCTCAAGGATAAATTCAATCGGTGTTTTGCCCTTGAGCGCCCGGAGTGGCCGAGCACTGTTGTAGGCCCATAGATAGTTCTTCAGGTGAGACTGTCACTGCTCCAGCGAGGTGCAGTGAAACGCCCGCGTGGTCACCTCCTTGATGGTTCGATTCATCCGCTTGACCTGCCCATTGGTCCAGGGATGGAGGGCTTCGTTAGCTAACCCGTAACGATGACAGACCACATCGAAGATATGCGGCTTGTAGGTCTTGGTTCCCGCCTTCTTCGCAAACTGCACGCCGTTATACGTCAGCACGGTGTGGGCGCGGTAAGGTAGGGCTTTCAGTGTATCTTCGAGAAATTCGGCGCGATCTGTCGGGTCATCTACCGGTACAACTGGGCATGAACGAACTTGAACGTTCGGTTCACCGCGACAAACAGATAGGCCTTGCCCTCGCCGGTGTGAATCTCGCTGATATCGATATGCAGGTAACCGATCGGTAGCGCTTGAATGACTTCTTCTCGCGCTTCTACCCGGTACCCTTTGGCAATTGGCTGATGCCTTGGCGCTAATAGAGGCGGTGCAGGCTCGACTGGGTTAGCCATGTAGCTGCACTGTCAACACTCCAATCGACGCTCACTTCGACGGGAATCCTTTAGCGCCGCTGCCACTGCCGGACGGAAATTTCTTAGGTCAACGATGACCGACCAACAGCCGGAAACCTTCGCCCGGCCTCGGGCAGCATCGTGTCGGAGGAGCGCAGCACAGGGTCTTCGTAGCTCGAAGTACGGGGCTGGCGTCTGATGAGCTCGTCGCTGAATCATCTGCCATCGCGCGTTCCCGCCGCTTCCGGGGTCCGCTGAGAGCGGCATGTCGTCCGCTCCCGTCGGTGCGCCTCACTACGTGTCGCTAGGCAGTTAATTGGGTTCTTCCTCAATTTCTGTGGTTCATCCGCTGCTAGCGACGCTATTCCTAGGGGCGAGCATGCAAAGGAAATCGAAAGGGTCGCCCGGCCTAGGGGTCAAAATTCTGGGTGTCGAACTCACTGATGATGACAGAGTTCGGTTGTTTCCGCTGCCGGATCAACAGTCGGCATTTGCTCCGATTGCGGACGGCGAAGACGAAGACGGCACGGCTGGTCCAACTGGAGTCTTCAGGATCAGCCGGTTGTGACGGTTAAGTTCCTGCTGAGCCGCTGGCAAAGCGCACATTAGAGATGTGTATGGCAAACGTTCACCGATTGGCTGCCGACGGTTGCTTCAACTTATGCGCGCCATACAACTAGGGTCGGTCGCTCACAGCAACTCCACGATTCGGGTCGTTGACCTCGACGACTGGAGTTGGCAACGAGCAAAACGTTACGGCACCATCATGGTTGATCTGCATCCAGCACGCCGGCGGCCATGCTGAATGAGTAATCTCGGCCATTCTGGTCGCAATAGAAGGGAAGCGGACATGTTCACGAAGATCAAGGTTTCGACCCAGGATGAATATCTCGTCGTCGCATCGTCCATCTCCTCTATCGAAACAGACTGACCTCAGAACGGGGGCATCTATCGGGGCAGGGCAAAACCGTGAGCATCGACACGTTCCATCCAATCTGGCTGAGACATGGCCAGGAAGCGCGCTGCAACGGTAACGCCCCTGCGCGCGCGTATTTCGTTGATCCTACTCTTCTTTGCCGGGGACCCAGCCTCGATTGAAATACGCTATGTCATAATCGCCCACGGGCATGAAGTGTGCCGTTCCTTCGATATCCAAGGAGGACGCCATCTCGTTGAGATCTTGCGGTTCCGTACTTGGCCATTCCCCGGTATCAAACCGTTGGTTCATAACTCCGACCGCCAAGGTACTTTCGGCGGGATTGATGGCCTATCCAGTGCAATGCTGTACGAAGCAAGTCCTCTTTTCCGTTTTTGGCTGCCAGATCCTCATAACCGGGCATGAGCGTGTAGGGGATCTGGTGATCGCCAAGCCCATGCAATCGAAACACAGGAATCTCAGGATCTCCTACGACGTTGCGGCCGGCAGCGCCCCAATATTCGAGCGCATGAGTAGACGCTAGGACGCCGGACGCCTCGTTGATCCTTTGAATATCCGCCTGAGGTCCCAACCCCGCCACTTGATAGAGCACCTCGACGGCATTCTTGACGGCAGGGTTTACGTTCTCGAAATACGCCGCATAATCGATATTCTCGTTCCAAGACAATTGTTGACCCTGCGCGGAATTCTCGAACATCGTCCGGGCAGCGCCACCAGGGCTCCACGATATGAGCAGCAGCGTGTTGTACATCGCCTCTTGCAGCGCCTTCGGGTCTTCTAGATACGGATGCTGTTCGTCACCGCCAGCCGTCCAAACTGGCCATTCTCCCAGCGCAAATGCCAGTGCCATACGGGCACGCCCATCCGGCAATTTTTGTGCAGCCTTGAATGCCTTCTGCCATTCCTCCGGAAGCGTCCCACCGATTTCGTTCGCATCGGCACCGGCACTAATATCGGGCGGAAGGTTAGTGATCGCCAAGTTGGGCGCCGGGCCATGTCCGGCTTTCTCATAGTACTCGGCGAGGAGCGTCTGCAGGACGAACCAGCCGTCGAGGAAGGTGTTCATCAGTCACACGGGCGTATGCGCGGATAGGGCAACGGCTCCATCAACGCGATCAGAGAAATCTTCGGCCACGGCCAGCGCCGTATGTCCGGCACCGGAGCAGCCGAACTGAATGATGTGTTCAGGCCCTTCATAGGTTTTCTCGAAGCGATCGAGAACAAGATCGAGATTGGCGACCTCCCGTGCTGGGTCGTACTGCCAATCCCGGAGTGGGTGGCGTGCGGTGCCTGCCAGGGCATAGCCCCTGTTCAGCAAGGCGCTGAAGCGATCGGACCATCCTGGGCTGTCCTCTCTCGCAGCATAGTCAAGGTCGCGGATCAGCTTTCCGTTCCATTCGGTCGGGACGCGGATCAGATATCTCGTCCCGCCGGAAGTTCGTCCTGTTGCTCCTTGTACCCGGCTCCCTCATTATTCGTCACTTCTGGCTGTTTCGTGATCTGGGCCAATGCCGAACCCGATGCCGCAACGCCTCCGAGTATCGCGGCGGCGAACACCGACGCTCCAAGCGCTCCAGCGGAGCAGCACGTCCGCAGTCTACTTTTCCGCATCCGCAGCCCTTTCTTATGAAGATGCCTTTGAACAACTTTCATAGTGTACTACCTTCGTTGTGTTCTTGCTTCGTTGCCCCGTCAGACAGGGCTGTTGAGCCGCATGCGCTTAGATGCCTCAACGACATGAGTGCGCATTAATGCCGCGGCTTCTACGGCCATGCCGGCCACCATCGTCTCGAAGATAGTTCGGTGTTCCTTCCTGACATGAAGGGGCATCTCGGGAAACCGCAGAACCTCGCCGATCGAAGGTCTGAGGTGCTGCCAGTTAAAAAAATCTACAAAACGATACGGATAAGCAGAAGGTAAAGTTTAATTATCTAACTTAGAGATCGGTATATACACTGCGAGGTTTTGTCAAACATATTAAAGTAGTATTTGTCCTGGCGGGAATCTCTCGCAGATTGTGATGCCCCCAAGGCTTTGTTCAAAAGCCGAATTTGATATTGTCGTCTATCCCGTAGCAACATAGGTACCCCCATAGCAAATCGCTATGGGGCCTGCGAAAAGGGCAGGGCTTACATTGAGTATATCGTGTCGCCACCGCAGACTACGGGGCAGTTCTTGGCGGTGATCGCCAGATAACGAACGGTATCTTTTGACATCCTTTTCTCGGACGTCAGGTGGCTAGACCGTCCAGAGCGCTCCGCGGCGACGAAGCGGCCCTCAGTACGGTGGCTCTGGTCATGCAGGCTTTGGGCCAGGTTCTCCTTGCCAGTACCTATCTCGCCCAGGAGTAGTACGGGGACCTCAAAGGGCGCTGCGCAGCCGAGCATGGTGAGCATCTTCTGGAAGGCCGGTGCCGACTCGATGGCCGCCCCGTCCTCCTGGCCGCGGGTACGGGCCAGCTCCATCCCCAAGGTGGCGATGCGCGCCTGCAGTTCGTAGAACTCATCGATTAGTGGCTCCTCTATCACTTCCCGATCATGCCTGCATCCTAATGGCTCTCCCGTGGCTCGCTCCACCACGCTCGAAATGGCCGCTCTGGCCACCGGTCTACGCTTCATATCAGGCTCCTAAGTATCGAGGGTCCGCCAAGGCTAGCAATGGTGCGGCTGGCTGGAGGCGGATCACGTCAGCGTTACGGTGCCCAACACACTGGGTGCGACTTTGGTCTATTTGACATGGCCGCTCGATTCCTTAAAGTTAGAGATGTAAGTTAGGTATCTAACTATATCGGCGAGGCCTACTTATCGACGAGGCCTCCTCGTGAAGCTAACTATTCTTGTAACGGAGACCGTGCTTATGTTGACGCAAGAAGATAACGAACTGCTGTGTCGTGTCGAGGGCGATGCTCCCATGGGTGAGATCATGCGCCGCCACTGGCTGCCCGCATGCCTTTCAGAAGAGATCGAGGAGCCAGATGGTGATCCGGTGCGGGTTCGACTGCTCGGTGAGGATCTGGTGGCCTTTCGCGATACCGAAGGGCGCGTGGGGGTGCTGGACGAGATGTGCCCGCATCGGCGCGCATCGCTAGTGCTGGGTCGTAACGAGGAGTGTGGACTGCGCTGCCTGTACCATGGTTGGAAGATGGATGTCGAGGGCAATGTTCTGGAGATGGCTTCCGAGCCACCAGAATCAAAGATGACCGAGAAGGTAAAGCACAAGGCATACCCCACCCATGAGTCGGCCGGTTTTGTCTGGGTCTACATGGGGCCGCCCGAGGAGCAGCCGGAGTTCATTCCGCCCGTTTTCCAACCGACTCCGGAAACTAAGGTGTCTATCTCCAAGGTGATCGTCGATTGCAACTGGGCCCAAATCCTAGAGGGAGCCATCGACTCGGCCCACTCCTCGAGCCTGCATTCCACCGACATGGTGCCGGCCCGCAAGGATGGCGCCGAGGCCACCGACAAGCTTTGGCTGCGCCCGTCCACAGACAAGGCACCGCGTCTGCAAGTGCAGCCGACCCCGTTCGGTTTCCGCTATGCCGCTATCCGTCGTCCTATCAAGGACGCCAAGACGCATGATTACGTGCGTACCACACTGTTCATCGCGCCCTATACAGTACAGATCCCACCGAACAATCTCTATGATATCGCGATCCTGCATGTGCCAATCGATGACACCCATACGGCGTTCCACTTCATCGCCTGGGGCGACGCGAGCACTACGCCTGATACCGAGTCCTGGCGCAAGTTCCTCGGCACGCAGATCGGGATCGATGTGGACACGCACTACGGTAAATTCCGTACCCGTGAAAACAACTACTGGCAGGATCGTCGCATCATGCAACTCGGTACCAGCTTCACCGGTATCAAGGGCATCCCCAATCAGGATATCGCGATGTGGGAAACGATGGGCCCGATTGCCGATCGAACCCATGATCGTCTCGGTGCGAGCGACTTGGCGATCGTCGAGTTCCGTCGCCAGATGGTGCAGGCCGCCAAGACCATGCAGCAAGGAGGACCAGCCATTGGCACCGAGGAGCCGCGGATTCCGCATTATAAGCTCAAGTCTTTCCAGGGCATCGTCCCCAAGGAAGAGGATTGGCGTCAACTGGGTACCGCCCCTGAAGAGGCGGAGCTGTATGCCGACAAGCAGCACCATGCCAACAATTAAGATCGGTACGTTGAGCCCGTGAGCAAGCCTCTTATGTTGCTAAACATCGTGACTCACAAATAACAAAGCAGGAACCATGATGAACAAGCTTGAACTTTCGGTTGCCGTCGGCAATTACGACCGCGTAAGGCCATTGATCGATGGGGAAGTGCAGATCGATGGGGTAGATCCGGTATTCATGCTGCATGACCCGGAGGAAATCTTCTTTCGTGCCTTCCGTCATGCCGACTTTGACATCACCGAGCTCTCGCTGAGCAGTTATACCGTAAAGACGGCAGCGGGCAATTGCCCCTATATCGGGGTACCCGTCTTCCCCTCACGCGCCTTTCGGCATACCTCCATCTACATTCGGACCGATCGCGGTATCGAATCGCCGGCCGACCTGCGGGGCAAACGCATTGGCGTTCCCGAATATCAGTTGACCGCTAATGTCTGGGCCCGTTTGTTCCTCGAGGAGGATCATGACCTCCAGCCTCGTGATGTGACCTGGATGCGTGGTGGTTACGAGGAGCCGGGTCGGGTCGAGAAGATCAACCTCGATCTTCCCGACGGAGTCCGCGTGGAGAACATTCCGGAAGGGGAAACTCTCTCCGGTATGCTGGCTTCTGGTGAGCTGGATGCGGTAGTGGGGCCGCGAGCTCCATCTTGTTTTATGCAGGGGCATCCCCAGGTGGGCTACCTCTACCGTGATCCTCAACGCGCAGCCTCGGACTGGTATCGCCGAACGGGCATCTTCCCCATTATGCATCTGCTGGGCATTCGCAAGACGCTTGTAGAGCGCCATCCCTGGCTGCCATTCTCCGTCTACAAGGCTTTCGAGCAATCCAAGGTCAAGGCATTGGCGAAGCTTAGTGACACCTCAGCAACTAAGGTAACCCTGCCGTTCGTCGAGGACCAGCTCCAGGCAGCCCGACGCCTGATGGGAGAGGATTTTTGGTCCTATGGCTTTGCTCCTAACCGGCACACGCTGGAGCGGTTTCTCGAGCAACACCATGCGGAGGGGCTGTCCCGGCGGCTATTGAAGCCGGAGGAGCTGTTCCATCCCGCCACGCTGGAAAGCTTCAAGATCTGACTGTCCCTGAAAGGGTGATTCTATCCGTTGCACAGCGATACCTTTACAACAACAAACCAAACTCCGTAGTACCAATGACGCCATAAGTATAAGAGGTGAATAAATGAAAATCTCAATCAAGAAGTCCGTGATGGCCATGGCCCTTGTCGTTCCTGGGCTGATGATGAATGTCGCATCGGCCCAAGAATACAAACTCACCGTTGCCGGTGCCTCGCCAGGAGGACTGTGGTCATTGCTGGGCGCCGGCCTGGACAGTGCCGTGAAAGCTGAATATCCCGGCTCGACTGTGACCTATCAGACTTCGGGGGGCGGTATTGCCAATGTGGCAGTCCTGCAGCGCGGTGATGCTAGCCTGGGTATGGTTGAGGACGCCGTGCTGCAGCTGGCTCGCGATGGGGCAGCCCCTTTTCGCGAGCCTGTCAATGACGATATTAGGGTGCTTGCCTATCTCTACACCTGGGCGCCGATGCAGGCTGTTATGAGGAAAGAGTTTGCCGAAAAGCATGGTATCTCCAGTTTTGAGGATATCGCCGAGGTCAAGCCACCGATCACCATTGCCATCAACAAGCGCGGTAATATCGCATCGAATGTGGCGGAAACCATGTTAGAGGCCATCGGTGCGGGACCCGATGAACTCAAAAGCTGGGGAGGCGATATCATCTATGCCGCTTCCAGTGAGCAGTCGGGCCTGCTTCAGGACCGGCGCATCGACATGCTCCTGAACAGTCTATTCGTGGGACAGAGTTCGATCATGCAGGCGGCCTCGAGTGTCGATGTGAAGCTTTTGCCCTTGTCCGAGGACACCATACAGGAAGTCTCGGAGAAGACGGGAACCAGCGCCTTCACAATTCCTGGGGGAGCCTACGATTGGGCGCCGGAAGAAACACAAACCGTGTCGGTCAGCACTGCCTTGGCCGTGCGGAGCGATATGGATGAGGAAATGGCCTATAACCTGACCAAGGCGCTTTACGAAAACTATGACAAGATCGCCAACGTTCATCCGGCCATGGAGAGCCTGACACCGGAAGTCATGGCGGATGTAGACGTTGTGCCCTATCACGATGGCGCCGAGCGTTACCTTAAGGAAGTCGGCCTTCGCTAATTGTGGAAAGAGTATCGCTACTGAGAGGTTGGTCTATGAATCACTTTTTCTCGATGGTAACGGGAACCGGCGCCAGGCGAACCCTCACGGGCAGGCTGGGGATGGTAGTGCATGGATGCGCTGCCCTCGTGGCACTGGCAGTCATTTATACGACGACAATCGTATATGTAGATCTGTATGCCATGATGGTCGTTTTCCTTTCCGCTATGCTGGCCCTACTGTTCCTTAACGTGACCGCTGGGCCCAAGGGGCGTCAGGACCGCCCCAGCGTGTTCGACTGGTGCCTTGTCGTGGCGAGTCTCGTTGTTGGACTCTATTTTTTTGCGGAAAGCCACCGGATCACTCAGCGCATCACCTTGCTGTTCCCATTGGAGACAGTTGACTTACTAGCGGCCAGTGTGCTCCTAGCACTGACCATCGAGGCAACACGTCGCACGGTCGGCTTTGGCCTGACCAGCGTCGTGCTGGTCTTTGTCGTCTATAACCTTTGGGGGCACGGCTTACCGGGAGCACTTGGTTTCCGAGAGGTCAGTTATAATCACTTTCTCGATATCATGATGTTCACTTCGGACGGCCTGTTCGGGGTGCCGCTTCGCGTCGCGGCGACCTATGCCTTCCTGTTCGTGATGTTCGGAACCTTCCTGTCCAAGGCGGGCGGTGCCGAGTTCTTCTATAATCTGGCCTCCGCGGTTGCTGGCCGTAGAACCGGGGGGCCGGCTAAGATCGCCGTCATTTCCTCGGCACTTTACGGTACCATGTCGGGGAGCCCAACCTCCGACGTCGTCACGACGGGATCCGTTACTATCCCGATCATGCAGCGCCTCGGGTATAGCAAGCCACTATCGGGTAGTGTAGAAGTGGCCGCTTCCACCGGTGGAAGTCTGTTGCCCCCGGTTATGGGATCTGCAGCTTTCATCATGGCGGAGTATACGGGCATTGAGTATCGCGATATCGCCGTTGCCGGTATTATTCCTGCGATGCTCTATTTCATGTGCGTATACGCGCAGGTGCATCTGCGCTCCCAGAAACTGGGCCTGAGAGGGTTGTCCAAGGAGGAAACTCCACCTTTGAAAGGGACTCTCAAGAACGGCGGCCTGTTCATCCTCCCGTTGGTCGCGTTGTCGGCGGCTCTGTTAATGGGGTATTCCCCGACCTTTGTCGCGGCGCTTGCCACTGCGGTGGTGTTGATCGTCTCGGCGGTCCGTAGTTCGACTCGGATGGGGCCAAAGGCTATCTGGGATGCCTTGGCCGTCACCACACTGCGTATGGTCTCAGTTGTGGCGGCTTGTGCGGCGGCGGGGCTGGTAATCGGGGGAATCTCCATGACGGGCCTGGGCGGTAAGTTCGCCGATCTCGTGTACTTGCTGGCTGGCGATGTTGCTTTCCTAGCACTGATCATCTCCGCCATACTGGCGATTATCTTGGGCATGGGCATGCCGACTCCCTCTGCCTTCATCCTGGCGGCCGTGCTGGTGGGTCCCACCTTGCTGGGACTGGACTTTAGCGTCCTCCAGACCAATATGTTCATCCTCTACTTCGCTGTGCTCTCGGCCATGACACCCCCGGTGGCGGTAGCCGCCTTCGCCGCTTCGGCCATTGCAGATGCCAAGCCCCTAGAGATTGCTACCGGGGCCGTGAGGTTAGCCATTACGGCTTTCATCGTGCCCTTTGCCTTCATGTATGGTGATGGACTGCTGATGGTCGGTGGCTGGGCGGAGATCGCCAGTACCTGTGTTACTGCGGTGATCGGCGTACTATTACTGAGTATCGCGGTTGAAGGGTATTGGCGCGGACGGCTCCTCAAGTGTCCGAGGTTTGGCTTTGGGCTGGCAGGGCTGTTGTTCATTGCCCCGAGCTGGTGGGCAGTTGCTTTGGCAGTGTTGCTCGTCTCCATGGCGGTTATTGCCACACCTCATTTGCGGCTTCATCGGTATAAGGTGATGATATGATATAAAAAAACAGTTTCTTGTTTGTGGTAATCTATTCTCATAAAGGCCAAGCTACATGCCATGAAACTTCGGCGTTAACTTGGCCTCTATGAGTATTTTAGGGTTGTGAGGTCATGGTGTTGAGTTCGGAAATAATACCTGTCCTGCTTTCCCTGTTGTCTTCGCTGATGTTCGCCGCCACTTTTGTTCTTGTGAAGATTGGTGTCAATTCCTCATCAACCCTTGCGGCACTATGGGTGACCCTATCCACTAACGTGGTTTTCTTATGAGGCTGGAGTCTTCTCAGAGATGGCTGGCAGCTCACGGAGTGGTGGGAGTGGCGTTACACTGTCTTGGCCGGATTTTTTGCTCCCCTGCTTGGTCGGTTGTTCCATTTCCTCGGTATGGAAAGCTTAGGTGCGAATACCACTACTCCACTCACATTGACCCATCCGCTAGTTACCGTAGTGCTGGCCATCTTTTTTCTAGGTGAGGATGTTGATCTTGCAGTGCTGCCGGGGATCGGGTTTGTGCTGTTGGGTACGGCTTTTCTTGGATCACAGAGCGGGCGGCTGAGTGTACATTCTTCAATTAGCACTTCAAGATGATATTTACTCTTCCCTTTGGCTGCATCGCTGTCTTACGGTGTGTCGGTAGTATTCAGGAAAATAGGCATTGATCATGTAGCAGATGCAGTGATTGCAGCCGCGGTCACCACGACATCCTCCTGGGGGTTGTTGGCATCTTACCTGATTGTTTATAAGACCATCCGTGGCGTTTCTGCGCCTGTCAATACTGTCGTTTGTGGTCGTGGTGAGTTTTTTGTTTTTTGATGTCAGGTCTGTCCAAGCCTCGGTCCTGTGTTTCTTTATATGGCTTTTCAGGGCGGTAGGCTTTCCGTTGTTGCTCTATTGGCTTCAATGACTCCCTTTTTTGTATTGCTGATAACCGTATTTATTATGCGTGGAGAAGGTGTGGTGAATCGATGGGTGGTGCTAGGCACCGTTACTATGGTAATGGGTGCAATTGCGTATTTTGGAACTGCATAGTAAGTGGAAAGGGGAGAGTTTTTGTATGTATAAGATTGATAAAAACATGCTCGACGAAGCAGCGAGGAGGAACGCAATTGCTGCACTTGAAGAAGACATCGGAAGTGGCGATATTACGGCGCGACTGGTGTCCGGTATGTGTGAGGCGGAAGCTAGCATAATCACGAAGGAAGATGCCGTTGTTTGTGGCACCACTTGGGTCGACGAGATTTTCAAGCAGATCGATCCCCGAGTGGAAATCGAGTGGAAGGTCAAAGATAGTGATTGCGTCACGGCCGGTCAGACGCTCTGTGACATGTCAGGAAATGCCAGATCTCTGCTCAGTGGGGAGAGAAGTGCGCTCAATTTTCTTCAGGCTCTCTCAGGTACCGCGACCCGAAGTCGCTATTTTTTCCGGTTAGTCGAAGGAACGTCAGTGCAATTACTAGATACTCGCAAGACCTTACCCGGCCTGCGTCTCGCTCAGAAGTATGCGGTAACCTGCGGTGGTTGTCTCAGTCACCGTATGGGCCTATATGACGGCTATCTCATCAAGGAGAATCATATTGCAGCTTGTGGTGGTATCGCTAAGGCGATAGATGAAGCAAGGCATCTGGCACCCGAGAAGCCGATCGAAGTGGAAGTTGAAAATCTGGAGGAATTCAAGCAAGCGCTTAAGGCGAGGCCCGACATGATCATGCTGGACAATTTCAGTATCGAGGACATGCGGACAGCCGTCGATATCTCAGCAGGAGGCGTGCTACTTGAGGCCTCAGGAGGCGTCACGGAGGCCACCTTGATCACTATCGCAAGGACGGGGGTCGATTACATCTCTCTAGGTACTTTGACCAAGGATCTCAAGGCGATAGACTTATCGATGCGTCTATCGATGTGAGAGGTCAACAGGCCAGCGGGGGCTGCCGAATTCACACGAAGATCAAGCGTGGAATCGGCAGTTGGAGGTATCTTCGGTATGCTAAGGACTAAACTCCGAGATGGGTTTGCGCCTGGCGTGCCCGAATATCCATAGCTGCCAGGGTTTTTCCGTCTGTCCCCCGGTCGCCTCTGTGGTTGGTCTCGTCGGGGCAGTTACTCCATGGGACCAAGTCGAAGCGCCAGCTTGAAGCGGTGCATTCACTTCGTCATAGATGGCTCGGTAGACCGCTTGCTTTAAGGTTGGCCTGGGGACTATCGCGCCATGCCTGCGTATCGGTACGACATTATCGTTTCTAGAGAGCCGGCAAGCGACGCCCCCAGCGAACGATCTCGGATCAATAGGTCAGTCGCGGTGCCTGCCGTGTCCCCGTTCTGGAAGATTGGCGCGCCTGCACCCAGAAAGCTGCTCATGCAGCATGTCGGCCGCAAGGGGGCCTACTTGACGGTACTGAAGGAGAGTGGCTATGTACAACTGCCACAACATTCGGTCGTGCACGATAATTCGACCTCGGGTATGGTTACTCCCTAATAAAGAAGAGCTACTCGGGGCTTGGTAGATACCAACTATTCACTTTCAATGAAGGCGTACTCGATGCCTTCTGGCATGCCAACATCCCCTTCCGGAAGATACCGTACGGCTTCTACTGAGGCGAAACATAGCACCCGGGCTCGTCACGTTGGACGATCTACTGACATTCCATCACTATGGCAGCCCCATCGATGCTGATGGCCGCTCCGTCTATCTTGAGCGCTTCTCATGGAGAGGTCTGGCGGTATTCATCGCTAACCCACAGGTTAGTGGGTTAGCAGATGATTGTGATTAAGCATTATTCGTTTGCCGCGGCCAAATTGCTGATAATTTTGAGCAAGGTGCGTCGTGTCACACGGAGGTCTTCACACTTGGTACCTTGCACAGCAATATCATTAACGTCCTCAGCAAGGGGAATCAGGGTTTCCTTTAAATCTCGTCCCTTATCCGTAAGATAGATATGAATGTTCTTGCGGTTACCATTTAGTTGTCTGCGTTCAATCAGGCCGTTGGCCTCCATCGCTTTCAGGGCGGTAAAGGTCGTGGGCTCCATCAGTCCAGCCTGTTCACTGAGTTCGCGTTGAGTCAATCCTTCTGTTACCCAGAGGATACGCAGGAACGACCAGTGGCCGAAGCTTACCGAGTGTTCCGCCAAGCGTGACTGCAGGCTTTTTGTCAGAACTCGGCCGGCATCACGTATCAAGTGAGCCAAGCGATCGTCCGGCACATCTTCTAACCAATGAAGAAGAACCGTTCGACTTTCCCGATTATTGTTACGAGGCATCGTGGTGGTTTCTCCCAAGGAGGCAATATCGCCCTAATCCGAAGTTTTATCATAGCACACCGGGTCTGGCACACTTGTCTGGTGGGATAACATAACTTCATGTTTATTTTGGGCGGATTCCAGTATCGCCAAGCAGACTTCCATCGTTGCCATTCCCCATTCGCCGGTGTGAATGGGTCGCCGGTCATGGCGTATGGCACCTATCAGTTCATCTAAAACTTCACGCCTCGGGATCTCCGGTCGCGGCAAGGGTTCCAGAAAGCGTCGAGTATGGGCATACACCTGAACCCCGTGCGGTACGGGACGAAGGTCGGCGCCATCGCAGGAAACGAGGACGAAGCCGAAATGGTTATGTGCGGTATCCTGTGGTTGGCTATTGGTTAGGGAAAGGCCAGCGCCATAGGTGCGGGTGTTCTTAAGGGCGGCTTCCTCTTCGGGTCCTTGAATCTCCATCAGCCTCGCCCTGGCACAGCCGTACTGATCGGGGTCTCGAGGCCGCCCCAATTCACCTGTCCACCCGCAAAGTTCATCGCTGTCGAAATGCGCGAAGCCACTGTAGGTCATGTTGGCAAATACGCCATTGTCGAAGGTGAGCAGCACACTGTAGGCGCCTTCCGTGGGGCGTGCAGGATCCCAGCTTCCAGTAGCGGCCCGCACGCTCTTGACGTGCCCGCTACCGAGCAGGCGCACAATATCGACCTGATGGGCAGCCTGGCTGAACACCACCCCACCCCCCTGCGACGTGTTTAACTCTTCCGGACGGCGGGGGCGGTAAAGAAAGTCGGTGTAGTTGAGCGCACTGATCATGCGCACCGCCCCGAAATCCTGACTGTCGATTATCTCACGCGTCCGCAAATAGGGCGCATCGAAGCTATGACTGTGTCCGACAATCAGCCAGCACGCAGCGCGGCGCATGGCATCTATCATGGCCTGGCAATCCTCAAGGGAGAGCGCCATCGGCTTTTCGACCAAGACATGCTTTCCATGTGCTGCCGCCAGTTCGACATGCTCGCGATGAAACTGGTGGGGAGTGGCGATATATATCGCTTCCACGTCGGGATCGGCGCATAGGTCAGCAACTTCAGCATAGGTGGTGGCGGCAAAATCGTCACGGAACTGGCGACGAGCCTCCTCTCGCGGATCGGCCGCCGCCACTAAGCGAATGCCAGGGTGGGCCGCGAAGGTGGGCAACAGAAGCATGAAGCCTCGACCCAGACCGGCGATGCCGAGTTTCAAGCGGGGTACTAGCATGGTGGGCACTCCGGGGTGAAGTAAATAATTATTCAGGTAAATCGATTAACAGTTCCTTCGAACGCGCGCGCGAGACGCAGACCATAATGTTGTCCTGTCGCTCGGCTTCTGACAAAACCAGATCACGGTGCTCCGCCTCGCCTTCCAGAAGCCGCGTTCGACAGGAGCCGCAGGTGCCACTTTCGCAAGAGTAGGGAACATGATGGCCATTCACTCTTAATGCCTCGAGGATCGAGACACCTGCCGGTACCGGAACCGCCTCGCCGGTCTTGTGGAGGCGTACAGTGAAGGGCGTGTCCTCTGCTGCGCTGGTCGAATGGCTTTTGCCAAAGTCTTCGAAGTGTACACTGGAGGGTGTCCAATGACCGGTCATGTCGCGAACCGCTTCCATTAACCCACGGGGGCCACAGCAGTAGATATGGGCCCCCTTGGGCTGCTCGAGTGCCGGCCACAGGTCATAGGAGTTATCGGGATTGCCATGGTCATGATGGATTACCACCTTGCCTCGGTACTCGGGGGCGCTGAGTTCCTCGAGAAAGGCGGTTTGCGACGGCTCGCGCGACAGGTAGTAAAGCTTGAAGGGCTTGCCCCCCGTTGCCTTCAGGTGATAAATCATCGAGAGAATCGGGGTTATGCCTATTCCGCCGGCTATGAAGATGTAGCGAGCGGGGTTGCCTGTCAGTTCGAAGTCGTTGTGCGGCGCCGATACCTTGAGACGATCGCCCACCCGGGTTTCGTCAACAAGGCTCTTCGATCCGCCGGTGCCTTCTTCCTCGCGCTTGACCGCAATGACATACCGAGCCTGCTCGTCGGGATCATTGCACAGCGAGTAGTGTCGCATTTGGCCGCTGGGAGTCTCGAGGCGCACATGAGCGCCGGGTGTGAATTCGGGAAGGTCGTTGCCCTCGGGATCAGCGAGCTCAACGCGGTAAATGCCGTCGGCGATCGCGTCCAGTGCTGAGACGACCAGTTCGTTCATGGGAACTTTTTCAGAGGGGCTAGCCATAGAATACCCACCTTTCTTGTGTGTGGTTGAATACTTAAATATCTAAGTATTTTTCCGACACTAATGCAAGCCACGAAGCTGCAACTTTAGTCGCATTTTTCGTTGCTCAGAAGCAAGAGTTACCGGTATGAGGCGCAATTATGGCCTGTGAGGTTGACCTGTTACTTGACGCGAGGGTCACCAGCCAGTTGGGGGTCTTAGGGCCACACACGCCGGGTATTTCTCGTCTTACACTGAGTCTCACGTAATATCACCTTCGCCTCATACGCGTTCTGCTCCACGCATCTCGCTGCGCTGTTCGGGCTTAAGCGTCGACATCATTTCCCATGGGCATGAATAATGACTTGCCCGCGAGTGACAACACGCTTGCCACCTTAGCCCTTTCGTTCAATAATTGCGGCCCATCGGCGGCTTTTACCGTTATATCGGTGAAGAGAAAACATCTCTGGCATTTCGTGATGAGTTGAAGGACTACGAGGAGAGGAGAACACTAGTACCACTGGAAAATGAAGGTTTTGCACTGTAGGGCGGGCGTTCATCGCAGCCATTCTCAAAGCGCGTACGTCTGAGACATCATTTGACGCTTTCCTGCCGACCAAGCGCCTGCTGGGTCGTCTCGAGCAGGTAATGTTTGTGTTATATGACTAACTGGGGGCTCTACACAGCTAGCCGTAGGTAAGGCGATGGTTCTTGTTTGGTTGCTGGTTGCCGGGAACAATGTAACTAGTGTAAGTAGTGGAAATTCTCAAATGGCTGATTTTAAGAATAACCGCATTGCAGGCGCGATTCTTAAAATCACTGAATTTTATTCATAATCACTTTGTCGTAAGTTAAGTCCTTCCTGGATTCAACAAGTGAGTGCGGGCAAGGCCTACGCTGAATCAAGCTAGGCT
>TARA_R110000850_G_scaffold190434_1_pt1 | contig 29595 bp, 33 predicted proteins | sample TARA_R110000850 | Tara Oceans TARA_R110000850 (sample SAMEA4397586) | marine metagenome | biome: Polar Biome; feature: [SRF] surface water layer (ENVO:00010504); material: water (ENVO:00002006), including particulate matter (ENVO:01000060) such as... | depth 5 m | reverse complement strand
ACGCACCCGTATTCGTGAAGGGGCCAGCCCACGACATGTGCCGCGCCATATTCTGGCTGTGCCCGATATCCCCTACACGCGCAGCGGCAAGAAAGTGGAGCTGGCGGTGGCGCGCCTGGTGAATGGGTCGGCCCGCGCCGACAACCGCGATGCGTTGGCCAATCCGCAGGCACTGGATCAAATTGGTGAATGCCTGCGCGCGAAAGGGCTTATTTCCCCCTGAAGCGTGACAGGTCGCGGCGGTCGCGTTTGGTGGGGCGTCCCATGCGTAAATCAATAGAGGGCTCCGGCGCAAGCCGCCGCATTTCGGCGGCTTTTTCCCGCGCAGCGACGCTTTCTGCAGTTTCTTCGTAGAGTTCCCGCGCTTTGGGCGCCGGCCCACGGATGTTGCTGATGCCTTTTACAGTAATGATGATGGCGGGGTCTTCTTTCCGAACTACGACGGTATCACCGGTCGCTACTTCGCGTGCCGGCTTGGCTGTTTGCCCGTTGACGACAATCCGGCCTTTATTGATTTCTTGCACGGCCAGGCTACGGGTCTTGTAAAAGCGTGCCGCCCATAACCATTTGTCGATGCGTAGTTTATCCATGGTGTCTAGTTAGTAAAAGCCAGTAAAGATGTATCAGAAGAATACGGGCATTCCGATTTTAGGTTTTCAAGAAACAGCTCGTTATTTTTAATAACCATAACAAACGCTGAAGTCTTTAAGGTCTCGTTCAGGGTTGTTAGGGTAGAGCTTCAATATTAAGTCTTAAGGAGATTCTATGCCTAGCACGTTTAAACGTACCGTTTCCGCCGCTGTTCTGGCAATGGGTTTGGCCTCTGCCCCATTTATGGTGGGAGCTCAACAGTCTGGCGCGCCTCAAGGGTCGGTTACGACACAGCCTCAGGCAGTGGATTCCTCGCAGTTTTCTGATTCAGATTTACAAAAGTTTGTGGCAGCGTCGCAGAAAGTTGCGGTCATTTCGCAAGATTATGCGCCTAAATTACAGCAAGCAGAAGATCCCACCGAACAACAGAAGGTGTTGGAAGAGGCTGATCAGAAAATGATTTCCGCAGTTGAAAAAGAAGGCATCAGTGTGGATCAGTTTCTTATGATCAATCAGGCCGCCCAGCAAGACCCGGCGCTGGCTCAGCGAATTCAGGGCGTGGCACAGTAACTTTATTCTCTTGTCTTTCGTTTGTTTGTCTTACGCGGTGCGATCCCTTTGTGGGGCCGCACCGTTTTTTTAGTTGATTTAGTGTCCCTTCACGGGGGATAATCCAGCTCTAACGTAATGGGCTCGAGTTTGATTCAGTCGCGCCTGTTGGCGGAATAGTTGTTGATGCTGTCGCGGTTGCGGCCACATCCGTGAAATATTGTTAAAGAGACACACATGTTTTATTCCTTGCGCTACCCAGGTGTAATGGCCGTTACATTGGCAGCTGCCGGCATATTCACGGTCACCATGGGTATCAGGCAAACTTTCGGGTTGTTTGTCAGCCCAATTAATGCATCTACCGGAATGAGTATTGCCACCATTAGCCTTGCAATGGCTATTGGTCAGTTCACCTGGGGTGCGATTCAACCCGTTGCCGGGGCAGTCGCAGACCGCTATGGGTCGCAGCGCGTGTTGGTCGTCGGTTTATTGCTTCTCGCTTTAGGGTGCGCCGTAGCCCCCTTCATGAACGAGGGCTTCGGTCTGACTATTGCACTGGGCCTGCTTGCTTCCATTGGTTCAGGTATTGGAAGTTTTTCGGTTTTGATCGGGGCGGCCACGGCGCGACTGCCGGTCGAGTCTCGCGGAACGGCTTCAGGTGTTATTAATGCGGGCGGTTCGTTTGGCCAGTTTGTATTCGCGCCTGTGGTACAAAAGCTGATACAGGCCGTTGGTTGGATGGGCGCGTTATGGGCGATGGCGATAGTGGCGCTGGCAACCCTGCCCTTAATTGGTCGCCTTGTCGGGAAAGGGGGTACCGCTCCGGCGCCACCCGCTATGGGTGAGCAGCGTTTGGGCGAGGCGGTGCGAACGGCTTCGCGCGATCGCAGTTATTGGTTGTTGCATCTGGGCTTTTTTACCTGCGGGTTCCATATTGCGTTTTTGGTTACACATCTGCCCGGCGAGGTTGACTTGTGTGGACTACCACCTTCTGTAGCCAGTTGGTCGTTAGCCATTATTGGTCTTGCGAATATTGTCGGCAGTATTTATGCCGGTAACTGTATTTCCAAATATCGCAGCAAGTACATATTGGCTGCTATGTATGGGTCACGTGCGCTTTTAATTGCGTGGTATTTGATGATGCCCCGAACTGAGTGGGTATTCTATATTTTTGCCGCCGGTCTGGGTTTCACCTGGCTGGCAACTGTACCCCCAACCGCGGCCGTCGTGGGTAAGTTGTTTGGTACGCGCTACTTGGCCACGCTTTTCGGGTTAACGCTGTTTTCACATCAACTGGGCGGTTTTTTGGGAGCCTGGCTGGGTGGGTTGGCAATCACGCATTTCGGCGATTTTATGTGGATGTGGTACGCCGACATGGCGTTGGCGGTTTTTGCCGCGCTGGTGAACCTGCCTATTAAAGAAGGGCCGGTTGTGCGTCATCGTTCCGTTACGGTAAACCCCTGAATCATGGTTTTGCTTGCTTAGCTATTGTTTGGGTTCATTAAGCGTCGCAAACTATCGCGTTCAAGTAACCACGACGCAATGACGGCAAAAACCAGACCCCAGAAAGGGGCCCCAATATTGAATATCGGTACGCCCGCTACTGAAACCACGAATGAAACCAGAGCGCCTAATGGACACTCGCCTCGAAAAGCGGTTTGGAAAGTGGTTTGCAATACGCGCATCATTGCCAGGCCGCCTATCAGCCCGATTAGGGAAAGCGGCAGTGCCAGTGCGAATGCGGTGGCCAGCGGGGCGAACAGCGCAAACACGATCATCAGCAAACCTACAATCATGGCGCCAATCCAGTGTTTTTTTGGGTCGCCGCCCGACACAATAATCCCGTTAACCGGCCCGGTTAAGCAGGCCGGAACGGATCCGGTTAGTGCCAGAAGAATTGAGCCCCAGCCGGTTGTTGTCGTAATGGTTTTTACAGGTGCTTCGTAACCTGCGTTTTTCAAAATGGCAATGCCCTGAGCGTTTTGAATACCCAGCACGGTTACCATTAACGGAATGACCAGCTCCAACATGGCTTGAATGGAGAATGAAGGAATGTACAGTGTCGGTCGTGCGAAAATTTGAGTGGTTTCAGGTATTGGCGTCATCGCGCCAATAGCCCATGCGGTTATGCCGCCGGCAATAATGGCGGCCAGCACCGGAGGAATGTACCGGCCTAGTGCTGGAACCAGTGTGAATAAAAGAAAGATAAATAGCGTCGCTCCCGCCAGGAACGCATTGTCCGTAAAGGCGGTAATGACCTGAATTCCCAGAGGAAGAAAGACTCCCGCAACCATTCCCATCACAATAGGCATGGGGATGGCACGCATAACGCGCCCGATCAGGCCGCTCCAGCCCAGAATCGCGATGACAATTCCCGTGACCCAATAGGCGCCGATTACCTCGGCAAAGCTTAAGTGGCTCAGGGCGGGGGGCAGTAATAACGCACCGGGGATGGTCCACGCAATGACCAGAGGTTGGCGGTAGCGCCAGCAAATCCAAAGTGTAATAAGGCCGGCAATGCCATAACCACCAAAAATCCACGACGACATGTCGCTTTCCGACAAGCCGCCGGCCTGTCCCGCTGCAACCAGAATGGCCAGTGGCCCGGTAGTACAGAACAGGTAGGCTGTAATGCTGTTGCTAAAGGTATGGCGGTCCGGCAAATAGCCAGCCATACCTGAGCCCTTGGATTGTTTAGCGCAGCCGTCGTCCGACACGGTGTCCCCCCGTTTTAAGCATTCACCGGTTCAACATGGCTCTCACCTTGTCCATCTTTAACCAAATGCAGTGTTTGGGTGGGGAAGGCAATTTCCGCGTTGTACGCCTCGATAATTTCGCCGATTTTCAGCAAGACATCTTGCTTGACCTCATGATAGGTGACCCATACCGTTGTTTTGGTAAATGTATAGATCATCAGGTCCAGCGACGACGGTCCGTACTGCAGGAAGTTCACAATCAGCGTTTGATCCTGGTCGATTTCCGGATGGTTGCGCAACATCTTCTTGATGTCATTAACAATCGCGCCAACGTGTGCGAAGTCGTCATAACGCACGCCAATTGTTTCGCTGATTCGGCGATTCGTCATGCGTGAAGGGTTTTCCACGGCGATTTGGGTAAAGATCCCATTGGGAACGTAAAGTGGTCGTTTGTCGAAGGTGCGAATACGCGTCAGCCGCCAACCAATTTCTTCTACAGTGCCTTCTATTTCACGATCATTTGATCGTACCCATTCGCCGACGGCGAAGGGCCGGTCGAGGTAGATCATTAGGCCACCGAAGAAGTTGGCCAGCAAATCCTTCGCTGCAAAACTAACCGCCAGCCCGCCGATACCGCCAAACGCCAGCAAGCCTGAAATGGAAAAGCCCAGGCTTTGCATGGCAACGAGAACGGCTGTAATCAGGACGGAAATACGTAGCAGCTTGCCAACGGCGTCGACCGTTGTGACATCGATGGGTTCATTTTTGGCCTGCTTCTGGGCAATAATGCCTTTTTCAACGTTATTGATGAAACGAACAACAAACCACGTAATGCAACCCACGACCCCAATAATTCGAACAGGGTCGATAAAGTCGAGCAGGGTGACTTCAGTTTCAACCTGGAGAATTTCAACGGCAAAAGAGAGGCCGATGATCCAGGCAACAATGGTTACGGGTTTGCGCGCCGCTTCAATCAGCGCATTGTCCCAATAGGTTTTGGTTTTTTGGCTGCGCGACTCAAGTTTGTTCAAGACGCGACGCAGGAAAAAGTTCGCGACGACGACCGCCAGGACGACCAGGAAAACCTGAATGGTCAGGGCGACCATTTCTCCACTGCCGGTCCAGGCAGATATTTGTTTGGAAATGTCGGCAAGAATATCTTCTTCCATTGTGTAAACCCCATGTTGCAAAACGCGTTATTGTAGCGAGCGTCGTTTTGCCTGGCCAATGACCCGGAAAATAACCGGAAAGGGCGTTTAGTTTGCTGTACCGGGCTCGACGCAGTTGGCGGCTTTGCGGGCGTTTTTGCGGGCTTGATCCAGGTTGTCGTGGTAGGCTACGGCAACGCCCATACGACGCCGGCAAAAGCTTTCGGGTTTGCCGAACAGGCGCAACTCTGTTTGGGGAACTTGCAGCGCTTTATCGACACCGTTGAAAACAATTCCTTGTGCGTCCACGCCGCCGTATATCACGGCGCTGGCACCCGGGCTGCGCAGTTTGGTGTCCACTGGAAGACCAAGGATCGCACGCGCGTGTAATTCAAATTCATTTTGCCATTGCGTGACAAGCGTCACCAAGCCTGTGTCATGGGGGCGCGGGCTGACCTCGCTGAACCAGACGTTGTCACCTTTAACGAAAAGCTCCACCCCAAATAAGCCCAAACCACCCAGGTTCTCGGTAATTGCATGACTCACTTCCTGAGCCCGTTGCTTGGCCATAGCGCTCATAGGTTGCGGTTGCCAGCTCTCAATGTAATCACCTTGTTCCTGCAAGTGTCCGATTGGTTCGCAGAAATAGGTTTCGACTACGCCTGTGTCATTCAATGCGCGCACCGTCAGCAACGTAATTTCATAATCGAATTCAACAAAACCTTCAACAATCACGCGATTTTTGTTCACCCGGCTGCCCGACATAGCATAGTTCCAGGCCTTTTCAATGTCGTCGACATGGTCGATTCTGCTCTGGCCTTTGCCTGAGCTGCTCATAACCGGTTTAACGATACACGGATAGCCGATATGCGCCGTTACAGCTTGTTTTAATTCCGCAAGGGAGTCACAGAATTGATACGGACTGGTGGGAAGTCGAAGTGTTTCGGCAGCCAGGCGTCGGATGCCTTCGCGATCCATGGTCAGACGGGTTGCGCGGGCGGTGGGTACCACCCTGACCTTACCTTCAGCCTCCAGTTTTTCCAGGGCGGTCGTGGCAATCGCTTCGATTTCAGGCACAACCACGTCCGGTTGTTCTGATTCTATGAGTGCTTGCAATTGTTCAGGGTCAGTCATCACCAATGTTCTTGCGTGGTGCGCGACCTGATGTCCCGGTGCATGCGGGTAACGGTCAACTGCAATGGTTTCAACTCCCAGACGCTGCAGGGCGATGATGACTTCTTTGCCAAGCTCGCCCGAACCGAGCAGCATGACTTTGGTGGCAGTGGCGGATAAAGGGGTACCGAGCGTGGTCATGAGGACGTTCCTGCTAAGGATGCAACGGACGCTATTGTATCGATTTCTTATTGGGCTGATCTTGGTGCCGACTCGACATCCATTTAAGAAATATATAAAATATATCTTATTGTTTGGCAACATGCTGAGCAATCCGCCGCAAAGGCGGTCTTTTTTGGCTTTAAAGATCGATATTAAATATATTAAATGGAGTTGTTACATGTTATCGGAAGCTGCACGTCCGTATATCCAAGCTAGTGTGCCTGTTCTGCGCGAACAAGGTGTCACCATTACAAAGACTTTCTATAAGAATATGTTTTCCGAGCATCCGGAACTCACCCGTATCTTCAATATGGGAAATCAGGCCAGTGGTACTCAGCAACAGTCTCTGGCTGCGGCAGTGTTCGCCTACGCCGACAATATCGATCAGCCCGAGGCGCTAACGCCGGTTGTCAGCCGGATCGTTCACAAACACGCTTCAGTTGGAATTCGTGCCGAGCACTATCCCATTGTCGGGCGCCATCTTTTGGGTGCCATCCAGGAAACGTTAGGTGAGGCGGCCACGCCGGATCTGTTGTCGGCCTGGGAGGAGGCATATGGTTTGTTAGCGAATGCTTTCATTGAAGAGGAGCGCAAACTATACGCGGCCGCGGAAACCGAGCCGGGACAATTATTGAATATGACAGTGCAAGAGGTTCAGGATCAGAGCCTTAACGTGCGTTCCTTTTTGTTAACACCTGAAGCCGGCGCGCCACTGCCGTCTTTTATGCCGGGTCAATACATTTCCGTTGAGGCCTTGTTGCCCGACGGTATGCGTCAGTTACGTCAATATAGTTTGTCGGACGCACCAGGAAAGACGTATTTCAGGATTTCGGTTAAGCGCGAGGCCGCGGGTAAAGAAACACCTGCTGGTCGCGTTTCCAATTGGCTGCACGATACGGTGAAGGCTGGAGATACATTGCGAATCAGCCCGCCGTTCGGCGATTTTACGCCTGATACGAGTACAACGGAGCCTATCGTATTACTATCGGCAGGGGTGGGGGTGACGCCGATGATAAGTGCCCTGAACGATATTGCACATCGACATCCTGGCCGCCGCGTTATTTTTGGCCACGCGGCGCGCAGTCCCGCGTTCCACGCACATAGAGACGAACTGGCACATGCCATTGAATTGATGCCGAATCTTGTATGTACCGTATTTTATGAAGATGTAGACGGTGACCATGGGAGTAATCATGCCGTGACGGTTCAGAGCGGTCGAATGGATGTGTCTGCGTTGCCTGAGTGGGATGTTAATGAAACATCCGTTTATATGTGCGGGCCGATGCCCTTTATGCAGGCTCAATGGAAGGCGTTGGTTGCAAAAGGGGTGCCGGCCAGTCGGATTCATCAGGAAGTATTTGGTCCCGGTTTGCTCGATCATTTACGCTAGATCCGCTGAAGTTCGTATACTTTGGGGTTGAGTTAATGAGTGGATATCGGAATTATGTCTGTTCCCGTCGACCCCAAAGTGGTGTCTCAAGTTACGTTGGGGCATTATCAGCGCCATGCTTTGCGTTTTCAGGAAGGCACCCAGGATCATGACGTCAGTCAAAACATTGATGCTTTATTAAGGCATATCCCGGTCACCGCGCCTTGTCGCATCCTTGATTTTGGTTGCGGTCCAGGGCGCGATCTCGTCACGTTTCGGCGTTTGGGTCATGAACCGGTTGGCCTGGATGGTGCACCGGCTTTTGTGGAAATGGCGCGCGCCAATAGCGGTTGCGAGGTATGGCAACAGGATTTTCTGGCATTGTCGTTGCCGGAAGCGTATTTCGACGGTGTGTTTGCCAACGCTTCCTTGTTTCATGTTCCCTTGGTGCATCTCGGGCAAGTGTTAAAGCATCTTAGGGGCACACTGAAGCCAGGCGGGGTGTTGTTCTGCTCAAATCCCCGTGGAGGGAATCAGGAAGGCTGGAGCGGTGAGCGTTATGCCGTGTATCACGATTACGAATCATGGCATGCCTTGTTAACCCAGGCGGGTTTTATTGAACTTGAGCATTATTTTCGGCCGCCAGGGTTGCCGCGAGACCAACAACCCTGGTTGGCCACGGTTTGGCGCAAATCGGACGTTGCCTGACGATGACGGGTTTTTTGTTCGATGATGTCGCCGTTTCCGCTGGGCCAAATGAAAGGCTCAGCAACGATGCTATGGTTTTACGTGGTTTTGCGTTGGCCCAGGATGCTGCACTATGGCGGGCGATACAAACGGTTCTGGCGCAAGCCCCATTGCGCCGCATGAAAACCCCAGGTGGAAGAGTGATGTCGGCTGAGCAGACAAACTGCGGCCAATGGGGCTGGGTTACCGACAGCGCGGGCTACCGCTATACGGATCTTGATCCTTTAACGGGCGTAGCTTGGCCCGCGATGCCGCTCTTGTTCCGACAGATTGCGCAGACAGCGGGCGAACAGGCCGGTTACGCTCAATTCGAGCCGGATGCATGCTTGATTAATTGTTATGGGCCTGGAGCCCGTATGGCTTTGCACCAGGACAAAGACGAGGCAGATTTAGGTGCGCCGATTGTGTCTGTTTCGTTGGGGCTCACGACTCACTTCCTGTTTGGTGGTTTGCACCGCACCGATTCGGTGCGAAAAGTTTTATTGGTGCATGGCGACGTCGTTGTTTGGGGCGGGCAAGATCGTCTGCGCTTTCACGGTGTCGCTGCACCGGTAAAAGGTGAACACCGCCTGTGTGGCAACCAACGTTTCAATCTTACATTTCGGCGGGCGAAAGCTTAAGTTGTCGGCCCCTTGCAGTAATTGGCATGGAAATTGCTTTAGTTGAAAAGACAGTTTTATTACCTGTCTTTTCTATTGAAGGAGTGACTCATGGCCGTACTAAAAAAGAAGGCGCTTGCATTTGCCGCGCTGATTGCACTTGCCCAGCCCGTTGCAGCACAAACGGCGTCGTCTGACACAACGATGTCTGAATTCGAAATTAGCGCCAATATGACCGCAACAAGCCAATATCGGTTTCGCGGCTTGATGCAGTCGAACAATAAACCGGCAATTCAAGGTGGATTCGATATCAGCCATAGCAGCGGCTTCTATGTTGGTAACTGGAACTCCAGTATTAGTTGGCTCGGCGATGCGGATCCCAATGTTTCAGCGCCGATTGAAATGGACTTTTATGCCGGCTATAGCGCACCACTGTACGGGGATTGGACGATCGACACGGGGGTATTGCAATATTATTACCCTGGCGACTATCCAGATGGGTTCACCAGCCCCAATACGACAGAGCTTTACCTCGGTATCGGCTATGGTCCGGTATCCTTTACCTATTCACATGCGTTAACCAATTTATTCGGATGGGCCGATAGTAAAAATAGTCAATACTATGATTTGTCGGGCCAATTCGACACAGGTGTTTGGGGCTTGATGTTGGACGCCCATGTGGGCTATCAGCGCGTTCGCAACGTAACCGATGGCTCCTATACAGATTGGTCGTTGGGTTTAAGCAAAACTTGGGGCAACGGTATAACGGCTTCACTTGCTTATGTGGATACCAATGCCGAACGCCAGGTTTATACCAATCGTGATGGACGTAATATGGGGCGGGCCGCAGCCGTGTTTTCACTCAGTGCCGCTTTTTGAGTAGCTCTTTAGTGAGTTAGCCGATGTTTAAATCCCCGAGCTGGATGCACAATTGGTTCGGGGAGTATCTTGCGAGCGGGCTTGTGTAACGACGCAGCCGGCAGGTACGTCTTCTGTTAGCCATACGTTACCGCCAATGACACAGCCTTTGCCAAGCGTTACCCGACCCAGAATAGTTGCACCGGCATAAATAACGACATCGTCTTCCACAATGGGGTGACGGGGCAGCCCTTTTTGCAAACTTCCTTCGTTATCTGTGGGGAAGCTTTTCGCCCCGAGTGTCACGGCCTGGTAGATGCGGACGCGTTCCCCTATGACAGCAGTTTCCCCGATGACCACCCCGGTGCCGTGGTCGATGAAGAAGCTCGGCCCAATTGTGGCGCCGGGGTGAATATCAATACCCGTTTGCGAATGAGCCATCTCGGCTGCAATGCGAGCCAACAAAGGGAGGTCGCGGGTATAGAGTTCGTGGGCAATGCGATGGTAGATCATGGCCAGTACACCCGGATAGCACAGTAATACCTCGTCGACAGTTTGTGCTGCCGGGTCGCCCCGGTAGGCTGCCAGAACATCGCTGTCGAGCATGCTGCGTATATGGGGCAAACTGTTGGCCAGGCCGGTTATGGTCTCAACTGCGCGTTGCTCAACTTCTGTTTCAGTGATGGCTTGGTGACGATGTTGATAGCGAATTTCCAGGCGGGCTTGGGCAAGCAAGGTGTGCAAAGCGGTGTCTAATGTATGGCCTACGTAAAAGTCTTCACTTTCATGACGCAGGTCGGTTGGCCCCAAACGCATTGGAAAAAGGGCGCCTTTGAGCGCGTCCATGACCTCAGCAAGCGCGTCTCGCGATGGAAACTCACGGCCACCGGGTTCGCGAGACCGCTTTTGGGACGCGCGCCATTCCTTGCGGATTTCACTTAATGATTGAACAATGGTATCGATTTCAAAGGACGCCATAATGTCGTTCGGACGATGTCAGGATTGAGTCTGGATAATTGCGAATGTTAACACTCATCATGGTTGTACAACTGCATAGTTGCCGCGATGGGCGGAGCGCAGCCGCCGGGTTTTAATCTTGCGCCACACCTTTTCGTGAAGAGGCAGTAACGCGACATTGCATATTGGTTCAACCAAGGCTGCCAATCCTCCTGTCATGATCGAACCTGTCATGGCATACGTAACGGCAAAGGCGACACCCATGTGCAAAAAGACCTGGCTGGTTTTTTCAATAATGAACATGACGTTTCCCCTTGATTTAATAAATAAATGATAGTCATTCTCATTTATTTAAACAATTTGATTGTTTAAATCCGTTTAATAGGTTTTTGCTATTTCACGTCATATAGTGCAGCGCGTGTACATCGTATGAGCGTTACAGCCAAAAACAAAAGCTGGACAATGTCCAGCTTTTGCTACTCCTTAACAGGTTAGGGATAAGGTGGTGGTTTTACATTGATTCCGGGAAATTAAAACTCTTCCCAATCGTCTTCCTTGGACGTTGTAGGTTTACGTTTTTGGGAACCGTTTGCTTGGCCAAGATCCGGACGACGCAATTCTCGATTGCTGTGTTGTCGCGTGTCGTTCTCTTCGTTTTTCGGTGTTGTAGCGTTTTGCGCTTTGGATTGGTTATGGTTATGTGTCGTATCCCGTTGGCTTTTTTCATCATGCGGTAACTCACGGGATGACGATTTATGTTTACGTCCCGACGGCAGTTGCGCGGCTGCGGAAGAGGTTGTTTGGTGCGTTTCCTCGGCAGTTTCTCGTGCAATTTCACGTGCCTGGACATCGATGTACTCTTGCCCAACATCAAACAGGTTGACCACTTCAACAAGCCGGTTGGCTTGAGCCTTGAGGCTGTCTGAAGCCGCGGCGGATTCCTGCACCAGTGCTGCGTTCTGTTGGGTTACGTCGCTGAGCTGGAGAATGGCATCGTTAATTTGGTTAATGCCTGAGGTTTGCTCGGTTGTGGCAGCGCTGATTTCATTGATCAGGTCGGTGACACGCTTGACTTGATTAACGATGTCTTGCATTGCCGTGCCGGCCGCGTCGACCAACTGGCTACCTGCATCTACTTTTTTCACGCTATTGTCGATGAGGTTCTTGATATCTTTTGCCGCCGAAGCACTTTTTTGTGCGAGGCCGCGAACCTCGCTGGCCACAACGGCAAACCCGCGTCCTTGCTCGCCCGCGCGCGCCGCTTCAACGGCAGCATTTAACGCCAGAATATTGGTTTGGAAAGCGATGCTGTCGATGACTGAAATAATATCAACGATTTGTCGTGACGAGGTGTTGATATCCTGCATGGTGGTCACCACGTTCTGCACCACTTCGCCACCCTCTGTGGCCGATTTGCTGGCCGAGGTGGCCATGTGCGCGGCTTGCTGGGCTACTTCTGCATTGCTTTTAACTGTGCTGGCCAGTTCTTCCATGGCGGCCGCGGTTTCCGTAAGGTTGGCCGCTTGCTCTTCAGTGCGTTGAGATAAGTCTGCGTTGCCTGCGGCAATTTGAGTGGTGCCGGTAGCGATGTGATCGCTACTGATGCGGACCGCACCCACGACCTTGCGCAACGATTCTTGCATGAGGTGCATGGCATGCATGATGCTGCCCTGGGCGCGCTTGGGAACTTTAATCGTGTTGTTCAAGTTGCCTTTGGCGATTGAGCCGGCTATGCGGGCAACCTCGGTGGGTTCGCCACCCAGTTGGCGGGTAAAGCCCCGGGTAATCAGCAGCCCCAACGCAATGGCGATAAGAACGCCGATGGCGGTTAAAATAACCATGAAAACCAAGGCTTGTTGGAAAATATTCTGGATCTTGCGGGTGGCGGCTTCGGCATCATCTTGCTGGTCGTACACAATTCGCTTGATCAGACTTTCCGCTTCGTCTCCCATGGGGCGCATTTCCGTGAAAACACGTTCGATGGTATCCAGCCGGCCCAGACTAACCGAAGGGTCGTCGCTCACCACATCGCGCGCGACCTCCATATAGGCTTGCAGTGCCTCCTGGGCGTCGCGAACCCGTTTTTTGCCCTCTTCCGAAACGGCGGTTTTAGCCAGGTCTTCCAAAGCCAGGCGCGCCGACATGAAGTGGTTGTTGATGGAGAAGTATTCGCTGCGATAGTCGTCGGCGGTGCTTGTTAGCAGTGTACTTCTAAGTGCACGCCCAGCGGCGACCAATTGCCGGTCAGCCTCGCTGGCATGGCGCAGACCGATGAACTCTTCATCGTATAGCGTTTGTGTTAACTGGTTGATTTGCTGCATGGATCGCATGCCAATGACGCCGATAACGGCGGCTATGGCGGCGACAATCAGAAAGCCACCAATCAGTTTGGTTCTTACTTTCAGGTTGCGAAGCCCTTTCATGTTGTCTCCGGGTGAGAACTTTAGACAATACCGAAACCATTTAACGGCTGGCTTTTGAATAACTTTAGTGATCGTATGACTGACTGTTGTCAAACAAGGGCGAGAATAAGCGATGATTTTCGGTCTTTTTCCAATTCCACAGAGGAGGGGGCTGAAGGAAAAGCGGTTAAACTTCGCGCAACAGACACTAGAGGAAAATGCAATGAAAGTGGTTAGATTGGCAGCGGCGATAGGGCTGCAAAGTGTTTTGGCTGCTTCTGTATGGGCCGCGTCGCATGGCGATCACTCGGGACAGGGGCACGGCCATAATGCCGCAATGCAAAAAATGTCCGGCACGATTCAGAATATGCCCCTGGCAGATAACGTGGCGGTTAATAATTGTTGGCTGCGGTTATTGCCTGGTTCAGCACCGTCGGCGGGTTATTTTCTCCTGCAGAATAATCGCCCCGACAACATTGTCGTGGTGGGCGCCGCTACTGACGCTTTTAACGATGTGATGGTTCACCAAACCAGGCAAGAGAATGGTTTGAGTCGAATGGTGATGGTCTCCGAGGTGGTTGTGGAAGCAGGCCAAAAGCTGGAGTTCAAGCCGGGTGGGTACCACCTTATGCTGGAAAAGTCGAATCGAGAGGTTCAGGTCGGTGACACGGTCGGCGTGTCAATTGCACTGAAATCGGGCGAGAAAGTGGCGGCAAAGTGCGAAGTTAAGCCTGCCGCTACCGTATCACCCACCGCTCACATGTCGCATTAGGCGCCGTACCCCGCATTTGACACATCTTGCCAGAACGCCAGGGTTTGTTTATTGAATGCCTTCGGGTTGGCCAGGTTCATGCCATGGGTGGCCAGTGGAATTGTCGCGCGGCGCACATTGGGCAGGAGCAACTCCAGAATGTCCAGAATGTGTTTATAGCGTGCAGGGCTGTCGGCACCACCTAATAATAATGTGGGGCATTTCAGTTTGGAAACGCGGTTTAAATCATATTCTTTGTCTGCTTCCAAAACCTGCGATATTATCGTGTCGGCGTTCTCACGCACCATCGACTTAAACCAGCCGGTGGTGCGCGCCCAGGTATTGTCCCCGCTTACCGAGTCAATAAACAGCGCCAGTCCCCCCTCGACATCCCCCTGTTTAAGCCGGTCAGCGGCTTCTAGTTGAAAACCATGGCTGGGAGGAAGTGAACTCGAATGAAAGCCGGGGTCAGCCAATATTAATGACCGCACCCGTTCCGGGGCTAGTTCCGCCAGTTCCATTGCCACCAGAGCCCCTCGGGAGTGCCCCAATATGTGGATAGGACGGGTTGGCGAGAGCGTTTCGATCAGTGCCCGCATGTCAAGCGCATGTTGTTGTACCGAGAAGTCAGGGTTGGGATGCGAGCTCATTCCAGGCCAATAGCCACGCAAACTAGGGGAAAGGGTGCACAGCGATGATGCGAAAGCAGGCAACTGCCAACGCCAATAGCGGTAATCGCATAATGAACCATGGATGAGTAGAACCTTCGGCTCGCCTTCCCCTGTTTTCAGGTAATGGCATGTGTCATTGTTAATGTGGCAGGTTTGTTCGGCAAAATTGGGTGCTAGGGTAGGCATGGATTTTTTTTACAACGGTTTGACCGAAGGGCCATCGATAAATATAAAAGGTTGACCATGGCTGCAATGTTCCAGGCGGGTTTGCACACCAAAAACGTCGGCTATTCGACTTGAATTCAATACTGACTCAGGTGTGCCGTAACTGTTTAGGCCGCCATTTTTCATGAGCAGCGCAACGTTCGCGTTGCGTAAGGCGAAGTTAAGGTCGTGTGTCACAAAAATTGTGATGAGCTGTTGCCGTGCTGTGAGGCTTTTCAGCAAATTCATTACTTTATAGGTATGTGCCATATCCAGCGCAGCAAAGGGTTCATCCAGCAGCAGGATACGGGGTTTTCGGCATAGTAGTTGGCCAAGCGCGAGTAACTGTTTTTGTCCGCCCGAGAGCTGGTCGGCGCGGGCATTGGCCAGCGACAATATGCTTAGTTCCTCAAGTATTGATTCTGCCTCTTCAAATGGCCTGCTTTTCGAAGCTGTATTGGAATTTGCCTGCGCTACCAAAAGCGCCTCGATAACCGTGAGATTGGGCCCCTCTGGCAGATATTGAGGCAAATATCCGAATAGAGGTTGAGGTAGATGCTTTTCATTTTTAGGTATTTGCCTGTCGGCGTAGGTTAGTGTCTTGATTGTGCACTGAACAAGGCCGGCCAAACTTTTTAACAAGGTCGATTTTCCGCAGCCGTTCGGGCCCATCAGGGCGCACAATTGCCCGGCTTCTAAATCGGGTAGGGTAAGCTCCGACAAAACCGTTTTATCGTTCAAGTGCGTCGTAATGCCTGCAGCCCGAAAGGAGGAAGCCATAAATGAATGCATTCAGGATTGTTTGCGTAAGACGATCCAGGCAAAAACGGGTACGCCTACAAAAGTTGTGACGATTCCCACAGGTAACAGTGTGTCTGTCACCAACATTTTTGACAAGCCGGAGGCGCTTATTAGAAGAAGCGCACCTGTTAAAGCACTGGTAGGCAGAAACCAGCGATGGTCTTCCCCTACCAGCCGACGGGCGATATGAGGAGCGACCAATCCAATGAAGCCGATCACCCCGGTGAGTGATACGGAAACGGCTGTCAGGATGCCAACGCGGAACAGGCTGCGCCTTCTTAATGCGTGGGTATCAACGCCCAGAGTACGGGCCCGTTCGTCGCCGTAGCGCAAAGCGGTCAGTTGCCAGGCTTGGCGCATGGCCAGGAATAGAACCCCAAGCAGCCCAACGGATACCACAGCAACGCCGGCCATGTTGCTGCGAGAAAGGCTGCCCATCATCCAGAATATTAATAGTTGAAGCGACGATGCACTCACCAGGTATTGCATCAGTGCCAACAAGGCATTGAAGCTGAATATCAATGCGATGCCGAATAAAACAATATTATTTGCGTTCGCGCCTTGTCGCGATGCAACGCGATCAAGCAAGGCGGTACATGCCAAAGCCACAACCATGGCACTGCCTACGAGTCCAATCTCCGCAGGTAACCCGGGAATGGTTAAATTAAAGCTCAAGGCGAGTGCAGCACCTAAAGCCGCTGCCGAAGAGACGCCTAGTGTAAATGGGCTGGCTAACGGGTTGTCGAGCACTGTTTGCATTTCCGCGCCTGCAATACCCAGCGCGGCGCCAACTGTAAGCGCCATCAACGACTGTGGAACGCGTAGCTGCCAGATAACGGCGACGTCCAAACTATTCGACTGCGCCGGCCGTAACAGTGTTTCGACAACACCCGAAATTCCAATGTCGGCGGGACCGATCGCCAAATCGATAAGGATTGTCGCGACAACCAGGAAGGCGAGAAAAAGAAGTAACCATAGCTTCCTAAGCTGTTGCCTCCGGTATGCGACAAGAACGCCGGAGGTTTTTTTTACAGACATTATTGCAGGAGCTTCAGGCGTTCCTGTGCGGTTTGCGCTGCATTACTTTGTGGGTATTTCTCAACAATGCGTTGCAGCGTGTCGCGTGCACCCGACAAGTTGTTTTGCTCGATTTGCGCAGCCGCCACAATAAGCAATGCGTCGGGGGCCCGGGCGTGCTCGGGGTGGTTTTGCTCCATGGCTTGGAGCTCGGTGACCGCAGGGCCGAAACTTTTTGAGGCATACAGGCTACTGCCTCGGTAAAACCGCGCATCGGCATTCAATTGGCTGTTGGGATAATTATTGGCGAATGTACCAAAGCTTTCAGCGGCTTCCTTATATTGGCCTGCGCGAAAGAAATTCATTGCTTGATCGAATGCGGCCTGCTCTTGAGGGTTGCTGACTTGAGGGGTGTCTTGATTCAAGCCCAAGCCTCTGCCGTCTTTAACATCGAGCTCAAATCGCATTCGCTCGATTTGGCCACGAAGACTCGCCACTTCCTGCTGCAACGTTTCGATACGGTCGGCCAACTGCAGTCGGGCTTGCTGGTTTTGCTCGGTCATTTGCCGAATCTGTTCGCGAAGCTCCAGAATGGCGCGCCGGGCCTCGTCGTCGGCAAAGGCAGAAGCGGTGGTGGAAAAAAACAACAAACTGGTTGCGGCAGCGGTTGCCAGGAAGGTGCGCGATTTGATTAGGACATTCATATGGCCGTTACCTGTTCTTGAAAAAACGCCGTAGCGATTTCGCGCTACGGCGTACGCTTTTTACTTAAAGCTACGTACTAGCGTTGGTAATTGAAGTCTGCGCGACGGTTTTCCGCGTAGTCTGCTTCAGTGTTACCCATTGCGCGAGGACGCTCCTTCCCGAAACTGATTGTTTCAATTTGCTCGGCGCGAACACCCAGCAACTGCATCATTCTTGCAACAGCATCCGAGCGTCGTTGACCCAGCGCGAGGTTGTATTCTGACCCCCCGCGTGCATCGGCATGACCTTCAATACGCACTTTTTGCTGACCATTATTGGATAGGTAGGATGAGTGCATTTCAACAACGCTGCGGTATTGATCCGGTACAACGTAGCTATCGTACTCGAAATAAACCGACTTTTGCTGTGCCAAAGGGCTTTGCGGGTTGAAGGGGTCCATGATCTGGCCGGTCGATGCGCCGTCGCCTCCGGTACCAGAACCCGATCCGGTCTGATCCAGGGGGACGGAGCTGCAAGCTGCCAAAGAGGCGGCCAGGGCAGCGATACTGAGGCTTTTTGTAATGCGCGAGCTCATTTAAGTTCCTTTAAAGAGAAGAGTCACACTGAAAAAATTAGTTAGTAAACGGGCCCCAAGTGGGTTCTTGTACTTTGCCTTCAAGCGTGGAGAGTGTTTGCCGAACACGACCATCGGTGGAAACCACCGCTAAAACACTGCGTCCATTTTGAACAGCGCTGTACAAAACTTGCATGCCGTTAGGCGCAAAGCTGGGAGACTGGTCATCGGGTCCATCAGTAAGAATTTGTTCGGATCCCGTTGCCATGTTCTGCATTGCAATACGGTATGCCCCGTCTCTGCGTGTAACGTACACTAAATTGTTACTGTCAGGCGAGAGTGCCGGTGAGATGTTGTAACTTCCGTTAAAAGTTATTCTACGCGCATCCCCTCCGTTTACGGGAACTTGGTAGATTTGCGGGCTGCCGCTACGATCACTTGTAAATACAATAGAGTTGCCGTCGGGTGAGAAGTGCGGTTCGGTATCGATAAGCGGTGAACGCATCACCCGACGCAAATTCGAACCGTCATTGTCAATGACATAAATTTGGGAAATACCATCACGAGACAACGCTACGGCCATTTTGTCTCCGTTGGGCGACCATGCCGGAGCGCTGTTATTGCCTTTAAAGTTTGCAATGGGTACGCGCTGGCCCGTAGCCAATGTTTGTACGTACACAACCGGTTTGCCAAGCTCAAAACTAACGTAAGCCAGTTTTTTGCCGTCGGGCGACCATGCCGGAGAAATGATTGAGTGTTTGGAACGTAACATGACCTGCGGATTTTGCCCGTCGGCGTCGGCAATCTGAAGCTCATAGACATCGCCACGCTTCACAACATAAGCCAGACGTGTTGAGAATACCCCACGAATGCCTGTGATTTTTTCGTAAATGCGGTCGGCGATTTGGTGTGCAATGCGTCGAAGCTCTTTTTCGGAACCGGCGAACGCAACACCGTCGAGTTCGGTTTTACGAACCGTATCGGTTAAGCGATACGTAACGGTGTATTGACCGGCAGCCTGGGATACTGAACCGTAGGCAATATAGTCAGCACCGCGACTGCGCCAATCGTCGTGGGAAACCGGTGTTTCGGCGGTAAGCGCAGCGCCAGTCGCATTAACGAGTTTGAACTGCCCTGATCGAGTAAGGTCGGCACGGATAACCTCGGCGATCGTGCGCCCTGCAGGGTCCCCCTGCATGTCGGCAATCGCAATTGGGTATTGTGTCGCTCCCACGCCAGAGATATCGACTCTTAGTTGGGCGGTTGCGGTTGTGCCGAGCGTCAGATTGGCCGCAGCCGCAATCAGAGCAACCTGGCTTAAACGCCTGAGGTTTCGGACAACATTTTTGGCGAACGTGACGATAGTCATCTCGGCAATCTCCTGTTGGTCATACTATTGATCATACATATAGTAATCCCCGTCGATATAGGCAGGATATCTGCCGGAAGGGGGTTTTGGGAAGGGGTCGCAAGCCCGAATTCCGTTTTCGACTGCACGATCGAAAGCCGGAATGCCGGACGAACGGCTAATTTCAACACTGCGCACGCGTCCTTCAGGGCTTAGCGTCGCGCGGAACTGGACCCGCGGGTTAGGCCCCGAACGAGGCGGGATGGGGTAGACCACCCTAGGTTGAACACATGCACGGATTTGTGCGGCGTAACCACTATCGGTTCCGCCACCACCACGTTGGTTGCGATCTGCTGTGCCGCCCTGAATGCCGGCGGCACCCAAAGCATCACCTCGCATGGCCTGTTTAATCGCTTCGCGGCGCTTCGCTTCTTCACGTGCTTTTCGTTCTGCTTCAGCTTTGGCTTTACGCTCAGCTTCTTCACGTGCTTTTCGCTCAGCCTCAGCTTTGGCCTTACGCTCAGCTTCTTCGCGTGCTTTGCGCTCAGCCTCAGCTTTGGCTTTACGCTCAGCTTCTTCACGGGCTTTGCGTTCAGCCTCAGCCTTGGCTTTGCGCTCAGCTTCTTCGCGGGCTTTTCGTTCGGCTTCTTCTTTAGCTTGACGCTCGGCCTCTTCGCGGGCTCTGCGTTCAGCTTCTTCTTTAGCCTGACGCTCGGCTTCTTCACGGGCCCGGCGTTCGGCTTCCTCACGTTCTTTACGTGCTTTCTCAAGAGCAATGTCGGGGTCGGTGTCTACTGTCGGTTCGGGCGTTGGTTCCGGTTCCGGTTCCGGTTGAGGCTGCGGCACCGGCTCGGGAGCAGGCTGCGGCTCAGGTTCGGGTTCAGGCGCAGGCTGTGGGTCTGGCTTGGGTTCAGGCGCAGGCTCGGATTCCGGTTCGGGTTCAGGTTCAAGCTCAGATTGAGGCGTCTGTTCGGTCGTCGGCGCTGTTTCGGGGGTGGTTCCATCCATCCACAGCTCGACTTGCACGGGCGCGGGCGTTTTGGGCGCAGAAGTGAGAACACCCAGCATCAAAACGCCGGCTACCGCCAAGTGCGCCAAAGTGGCATAAAGAAAACCTTTGCGCTCGTCTTGCTGTTCAAGCGTGGCGGGGTGTTTTCCGTGTGAGACCGACCCAAAACGTTTCATATGGCTGCGGCAATAACTTAGTTCTGTTCCGCCGAAGGCGTGGATGGTTGGTTTAAAGGAACATTGTCGGTAACTTCTGATGCCCCTTGATCGACCAGTAGGCCAAGGCGCGTAACCCCGTTACTGCGCAGTTGATCCATTACGGCCATGACTTGTTCATATGGAACCTTGCCGTCGGCTGCAATAACAACCGGCGTTTCATTTGAAATACGTGTCCTGACCGCATCGACTAATCCATCTTTGGGAATATCCTCGAACTCACTGCCGGCCGACCGGCTTCGTATTGCCAAACTGCCATCTTCCTGGATTTGCACCTCGACCGGCTCAACCGGAACGTCGGAGGCGCGCCCTACGGTAGGCAGTTCAATCAGCCCTGGCGTAATCATCGGCGCGGTGACCATGAAGATAACCAGCAATACAAGCATGACGTCGATGTAGGGTACGACGTTGATTTCGTTCTTGAGGCGCCGGCTTGGTCGGGATAAGTGACTACGTGAAGACGCCATTAGCGAACCTGTCGTTGCAGAATGTTCAAAAACTCATCAATGAAGCTGTCAAAACGCATTGAAAGGCGATCGATTTCATTGGTGTATCGGTTATACGCCACCACGGCCGGGATGGCTGCAAACAAACCAATGGCAGTGGCGATCAGCGCTTCGGCAATCCCCGGAGCTACCGCAGCCAAAGTGGCCTGTTGCATGGCCGATAGCCCCAGGAAGGCGTGCATGATGCCCCACACTGTTCCCAAAAGGCCAATGTATGGGCTCACAGAACCCGCTGACGCCAGAAAGTTCAGGTGCGATTCGAGGCTATCCATTTCTCGCTGATAGCTCGCCCGCATTGCGCGTCGGGGGCCGTCTAATAAGGCTTCTGCATTTCCGTTTACTCGCCGGGCTTTGATGAATTCCGTCATGCCTGCGTCGAAAATTCGTGCGAGGGCGCCGTAATCTTCGGGACTCGATGAGACTGATTTTTGCAGGGCAGCCAGATCACCACCCGCCCAGAAGTCATCTTCGAACAATCGTGTTTGTTCGTGTGCTCGCTTCAAAGTGGCACGCTTACTGAAAATATATGTCCAGGACAGAACGGAAATGCCAATCAGGATCAGCATGACGAGCTGAACCGGGATACTGGCATCAAGAATAAGGGTTATCAACGACAAGTCGCTGGTAGGCTGCATGATTAATCCTGAAGCTGATTCAAAAGGGTTTTGAGAGGGTTGGGTAAAGCGGCCGGCCGCAGACTCTGTGCGTCGACGCAACAAATTTGGATGCTACTTTCGCATAAAGGTTCACCATTAAGCTCCGCGACCTGATGAAAATCGATTGAGGCTTTGCCCACACGCGTCACCTTACTGTGAATAGACAGAAGGTCATCGAGGCGGGCGGGTTTCCTGTAGCGGATGTCCAGCCCTTTCACGACGAAAATCCGGTTTTCTTTCGCTGCCAGCTCGGTTTGATTCACGCCGAGCTGACGCAACCACTCGGTTCTTCCACGCTCGAAAAATTTCAAGTAGTTTGCGTAGAAAACAACTCCGCCGGCGTCAGTGTCTTCGTAATACACGCGAATTGGCAACGTAGAATACACGGTGATCCTGTCATTTGGAACGGGACAGCAATTGTAACTGTTCCAGAACGTAAGTCGTGCCATTTTCGACCGGTACTTTGTGGGTCTGACCTTCGGCCCGAATTTGACACTCAATGAGGCCGTCGTTTAATCCTCTGTCGCCCACTGTGACGCGCAATGGCACCCCAATCAGTTCCCAGTCGGCAAACATTACGCCGGGACGAATGTCGCGGTCATCGAGAATGGCGTCGACGCCTTGTTTCTTTAAGTCTTGATACAGTTTTTCGCAGGCTTGGCGAACCGTTTCACTTTTGTGCCAGCCCATTGGGCAAATCACGACCTCGAATGGGGCAATGGCACGTGGCCAAATGATGCCTTTTTCATCATGGTTTTGTTCGATCGCCGCAGCAGAAATGCGACTGACGCCAATGCCATAGCAACCCATTTGCATCACTGCCGGTTTGCCGTCGGTATCAAGGAACGTGGCTTGCAGCGCTTTGGAGTATTTGTCACCCAGAAAGAAAATGTGCCCAACTTCAATCCCGCGTTGTATCGAGAGAGTCCCGCCGCGCGGGTCGGGGTCGCCCGCGACGACATTACGGATATCTGCAACTTCGGGTTCCGGCAGGTCACGTACCCAATTAACACCGCTCAGGTGGAATCCATCTTCATTGGCCCCGCAGATGAAGTTGCTCATGTTGGCAACCGTGTGGTCGGCGATGATGGTGACGGGGGCTTTCGGATTAACCGGGCCGATATAACCCGGCGAACATCCAAAAACGGTTTGTATTTCGTCGTCAGTGGCCATGCGAAACCCGCCTTCCAGCCCTACAAGCTTGCTGACCTTTATTTCATTAAGCTCATGGTCACCGCGAATCATCAGCAAATAAATTCCGGCGCTTTCATCCTCGTTGGCCGGCTCGGCGGTGACGACAATTGATTTGACGGTATCTGTAAGCGGGCGTTGAAGGTGTTCGGCTACCATTACACATTTAGGCATCTCGGGTGTGGCTACCTTCTGCATGGTGGCATCCGCGTTGCCTCTTTGGTTGATCAGGCAAGGCGCTTCTGCCAGCTCAATGTTGGCCGCGTACTGTGAGTCGGGGTTGTAAACGATCAGGTCTTCGCCTGTATCTGCTATTACCTGAAATTCATGGCTGCGCGACCCGCCAATTGATCCGGTATCCGCCGCGACAGCGCGAAAGGTCAGGCCCAGGCGTGTGAATATATTCATGTAAGCGTCGTACATTCTGTCGTAGCTGGCCTGAGCGTCTTCCTCATTCCGGTCGAAAGAGTAGGCATCTTTCATGGTGAATTCACGCCCACGCATCAGCCCGAACCGCGGCCGGCGCTCGTCCCGGAATTTTGTCTGAATATGATAAAAATTCACAGGAAGCTGACGCCAGCTTTGGATTTCGTTGCGGGCGATATCGGTAATCACCTCTTCAGACGTCGGCTGCAAGACAAAATCACGTTGATGGCGGTCTTTTATTCTTAAAAGTTCGGGGCCGTATTCGGTCCATCGCCCCGACTCTTCCCACAGCTCCGCAGGCTGGACAATCGGCATGAGCAACTCGATGGCGCCTGCGCGATCCATCTCTTCGCGCACAATATTTTCTATTTTTTTCAACACTCTGAGACCCAGCGGCATATACGTGTAAATGCCGCCGGCGATCTTGCGAATCATGCCCGCCCGGGTCATGAGTTGATGGCTGGTGACCTCCGCTTCGGCAGGGGCTTCTTTTAGTGTATTGATGTGATACTGGGATGCACGCATGGTAGGGTTCTCGACAGATACGTATAATCGGACGTAATTGTATTAAATTCGAAGGGGTGGCCTATGTTGGATCGCGAAGGCTACCGCCCTAATGTTGGCATTATCCTCGTTAATCAAAAAAACGAGGTGTTCTGGGGTAAACGCATTCGGGAACATTCATGGCAGTTTCCGCAAGGTGGTATCAAGTACGGCGAGAGTCCGGTGCAGGCTATGTACCGGGAGCTGCGCGAAGAGGTGGGTTTACTACCGGAACATGTCCGCATTTTGGGGCGAACGCGTAATTGGTTGCGATATAACGTGCCGGAAGATTTCATCCGGCGTGATTCGCGGGGTATATACAAGGGGCAAAAGCAGATTTGGTTCCTTTTAAGGTTGGTAGGTCGGGATTCCGATGTTAGCTTGCGTGCCACCCGGCATCCCGAGTTCGATGCCTGGCGTTGGAGCCATTATTGGGTTCCGCTCGATGCCGTGATCGAATTCAAGCGCGAAGTGTATACCCAAGCCTTGAATGAGCTGGCAACTATTTTGTTCCGGCGCAGTCAGGATACTCGTTACTTGCGTGCGCGGGGCCAGGGAGTCAGAACTGTACAACGTAAAACAGTTGTGGTGTCTGGCGCTCGCGTAACCACGCCGCAATAGTTTAAGGTAGAGATGGTAGGCGGGCTCGTCAAGGTTGTTCGCCTACCAAATCTTATTTCTGCAGACGAGTGATTAAACTCGAGGTATCCCAGCGGCCACCACCCATGCGCTGGACATCGGCGTAGAACTGGTCGACCAGAGCGGTTACCGGAACGCTGCTCCCGTTGTTTTTCGCTTCATCCAAAACCAGGCCGAGGTCTTTGCGCATCCAATCAACTGCAAAACCGAAGTCGAACTTGTTGTCGATCATGGTGGTGCCGCGATGGTCTAGTTGCCAGCTTTGCGCAGCGCCTTGGCCGATGACGGTCAGTGCCTTATGCATATCGAGTCCCGCCGTTTTCCCAAACGCGACGGCTTCGGAAAGGCCTTGCAACAAGCCGGCAATGCAGATCTGGTTCACCATTTTGCATAATTGGCCTGAACCGGGCGCGCCCATGAGTGTTATTGCCCGGGCGTAGTTCTCAATGATTGGCTTAGCCAGGTCAAATGTTTCGGGCTGCGCGCCGCACATAACTGTTAATGCACCATTTACGGCTCCCGCCTGACCTCCTGAAACGGGTGCATCAACAAAATCCATGCCTAGATTTCGGGCGGCCGCGTAAAGTTCCCGTGCAACGTCTGCCGACGCCGTTGTGTGGTCAATGAAAATGGCGTTTTTTCCCATACCTGCAAATGCGCCGTCATCCCCCAGTACGACACTGCGCAAATCGTCATCATTTCCAACACAGGCGATGACAAAATCTGCGTTAGTCGCGGCCTCTCTGGGCGTTTTTGCATGATCACCCGTGAATTCGGCGCACCACGCGGTTGCTTTTGCCGTAGTCCGGTTATAAACCGTCACAGCGTGACCGGAGCGGCTGAGATGGCCGGCCATTGGGTAGCCCATTACGCCTAACCCAAGAAAAGCCAGTTTCACAGGTGAGCCGGATGTATATTGACGCTCGCCAATCGAGGTGGACATAGTGGTCTCCTTCTTTGCAGTGGGAATCGGAAATTCGGTTATTCTAACGACTTCGCAATTCATGCCGCCGATGGCTTTCGCGTTCGCGAGCCTTGGTTTACGATATCGCTCATGTTGCAAGACTTAGACTTTCTCGCCGCCCGTATCGGGCAACTCGTTGAACTGACAAAGCAATTGCAGTCAGAGCAGGCTGCGCTCGGCGGTCGAGCCGAACAGGCCGAACGAGAGCGAAACCAACTACAAGCGCAATTGGCTCGCCAGGAAAGTGAGTTCAAGGATGTTGCTGCGCAAGCGCAGCGTCACGAAGCGGAAATGGCGCAAATCCGTGCCGCTGCACAAAATGAGCTCAACGCGTTGCGTACGCAATTACAATCCGAGAGTGCAGACCAACTGCGTGAGGCTCACGCTGTGCAAGCCCGTCTGGAGTCGGAACTGAACCAGCAGCAAGCTGCCTACAAACAAGTTTTACAAGAGCTTGAACAAAGTCGTGCTGAGGCCGGCCGTTTGCGTCATGCCGCCGGCGATGCCAGGCAGCGCATTGATGCGCTGCTTGAACGTTTGCCTGGTGCACCGCAGGAGTAAACAATATATGGAACGAGTCGATATATCAATCTTGGGGCGTGAATACTCGTTGGCTTGCGAGCCTGCGGAAAAACAAGCTTTGCTCGACGCGGTCAAATTTGTCGATCAGCGCATGTTGGCAGTAAAAAGCTCTGGTAAAATTTCGAGCAACGAGCGTATTGCAGTTATGGCTTCAATTCAAATTGCGGCTGAAATGCTGTCAATGCGCGCGCCCGATGGTCCATTGGGTAGCGTTGCAGTGGGTGACTTCAAGCGTAAACTTGATGAAATGCACGGCCAACTGAATTTGGTTTTGCCCGAGGCAAAGCCGGAATGAATTTTCGGTCCTGCGATATTTACAAACCGTTTCTTTGTTTGTTTGGGTTTGTACGTTATTGTGGGTCCAACGGTTAGTCCCTGCGGTGTTCGTGACTTGACCTATATTTCTTGAACCAATGCTATGGCATTAGGTTGCTCGATTGACAAGTGGGCGTGAACGCCTTAATTGGTGATCCCGAAGCTTGACTGAAGGCGACCACCTTGAACTTACGGTTCCAGGATGCCGGTCTAGACGGCACATGCGGGGCATTTATTGAAAGCCCGTCTTGTTTAAGACGGGCTTTTTGCTTGTTAGGGGGGCTTATGATCTCGTCAGGTAAGAATATCCGTGCCCGCGCGAAGTTGGCTGGGTGCGTTCTCAGTGTTTTTGTTGGTTTGGCCGGGGCGCCTGTTGCAGTCATGGCGGCATCTCATGGCTCTGGCCCAATGGGGCATCCGGAGTCATCGGGTGGACATCACGGTGCGCATTATGGGCATCATGCCAAAACGATGCGTGGCATGCGTTTGCCTCAAGCCAGTTTACAGGCAGCGGCATCCAGTCAGGTTGCTCAAGATACAGTCACGGTAACGTTGTCGGCACAAATGAACGACGTCAGTCAGCAAGTTGTCAATGCGCAATTAAGCAAGGCGCTTGATACGGCTGTGGCGAGCGCTAAAAAACAAGATGCCGTGAAGGTTTACTCAGGTAACTTCCGTGTCTGGCCTTTTACCGATGAGGATGGCAAGGTAACGCGTTGGCAGGGCCGGGCCGAGCTTATTCTTGAGTCTAAAGATTTCCCTGCGGCCTCGGAGTTGGCGGCAAGCCTGGGCGATCAACTTTCCATCACCAATATTGCTTTTTCCGTTTCGCCGGAAAGTCGGGCCAAAGCCGAAGAGGCTTTACTCGAAGAGGCGGCTTCAGCTTTCAGGAAACGTGCTGACGCCTTTGCGGTGGCTTTTGGGTTTCAAAGCTATAGCATCAAGGAGTTGAACCTGGGTGGCGCCGGGGTTGAATACGCCCCCGCGCCGCGAATGATGGCTATGGCTGCTGATAAGGCGTCGGTTCCTCTGGAGGGCAATACAGAAACGGTTACTGTTTCCGTGCAGGGAACGATTTATCTGCAGCGCGAAAATAAATAATCAAACCGATAGCGACCATGGGCAACGATAAAAGTTGTCCCATGGTTAGCGCACCAAGCACCGGGCCCAAAAACGCATCGGGTTCGCGTGTATATTCAACAAGAAAGCGGAAAATTCCGTAACCCATCAGGAACACGGCACTAACTTGTCCGGTGGGTCTGGGAATACGGGCAAACCACCAAACCACGAAGAAAAGCAGAATGCCCTCCACGCCCATTTCGTACAGCTGGGAAGGGTGGCGTGCGATATTGTCTTGAAGCTGTGGGAAAACCATGGCCCAGGGCAAATCGCTGGGGCGTCCCCAGAGCTCACCATTAATGAAGTTTCCCAACCTGCCGGCAGCTAATCCTAAGGGAATCAAGGGGGCAATAAAATCACCCAGTTCCAGCAGTGTTTTATTTTTGCTGCGAGCCAGTAGAAAAAGCATGACGACGACGCCCACTAGCCCACCATGGAATGACATTCCGCCTTCCCATAAATAAAAAATTTCCAGCGGATTCGAGAGGTAATAAGTTGGCTTATAAAACAGCACGTACCCCAGGCGCCCTCCTGCAATAACGCCAATCACACCGTAGAAAATGATGTCTTCAAGGTCTTTCAGGCTGAGATCAGTTTTGCCATGGTTGATTCTCCATCTGCCCGCAAGCCATACGAGCCCGAAAGCAATCAGGTACATTAAGCCGTACCAATGGATGGCAATGGGGCCAAGTTGAACTGCGATGGGGTCGAATTGCGGGTGAACAAGCATAAGGATCCTGATTTATGATCGATTTAAGGTTTGTTGGATAATACCGCGAACCTCATTTGCCGTTTCTATTGATGAGAACGTATTGCATTTGCCGGGCTACATAAAGTGGAAAGCAGTAAACATAATCGTTTTTCAGGGTATATCGTTGGTTGAGTATTTATGAGAAGGTTGACGACTAAAGTTGGATTTTGGTTTGGGCTTACTCTGGGTCTGGGTTTTATCTCCCCCAGTGGTGCCTCAGACGTTGCGAACGAGGTTTCGGCCGGCCCGGGTATGGTTGAAACGTTTAAATGCATTGCATGTCATCGCGTAGACGACAAGCAGGGGCGCAAACGCCTGGGCCCCGATTTCAATGTTATTGCTGAGCGTTATGCGGGGGAAGGTGGGGATGCGGTTGTTGATTATCTCGCGACACGTATTCGTCATGGTGCGCGGGGTAGTTGGGGGGCGGTGCCGATGCCCGCGCAATCCCATGTAAGCGACGCTGAAGCACAGGCCCTGGCGCAGTGGATTCTTTCTTTAGTGGCCGTGGAGCCGCTCGTTGAAAAGTGAGGGATATGGTGAACAGTACGCAAATCGAATCAGTTGACGTCTTAACTGAAGGAATGGAAGAGGCGGTTCTGGGTGGAGGGTGTTTTTGGTGCACCGAATCGGTGCTTTCGGCGCTGCGAGGCGTGAAAAGTGTTACGCCCGGCTATGCAGGGGGCGACCTTCCTAACCCGACATATGAGGCGGTATGCGAAAAAAATACCGGGCATATCGAGGTTGTTCGGGTTGTGTTCGATCCTGCCGAAATTAGCTATGAGACGCTTTTGACGGTTTTTTTTGCCACCCACGACCCCACAACCGTGAACCGTCAGGGAAACGATGTGGGTCCGCAATACGCTTCGGTCATCTTTTATCATTCTGATGAACAGGAAAGGATAGCTGGGCGTGTCATGCGGGAGGTGGAAAATGAGCTAGGGCAGGCCGTAGTCACCCAGTTGCGACCCAAAGCCACATTCTGGCCGGCGGAGGAAGTGCATCATGATTACTATGCTCGTAATCCTATGCAAGGCTATTGCGTTTTTGTTATTTCGCCCAAGTTATCGAAATTGCGTTCCCATTTCGGCAATCTGCTTGCAACTAAATGACAGTCATGCTACAGTTCGGCTCCCTTTGGAAACGGCCTCGGGATAACCCTTAATTTAGGGGTATATTTAAGAGGGCGAATTAAAAGGGACAGTCATTGACTCGGCGTGTGTTTTGCGGTGCAAGATGCGGGTGAGGTTGGTGAACTGGGCGGGGCCCTGAGGCGGGGTGGTGGTCAAGAGTGGTTGGAAATAAATTTCTTTACTTCTCATTTGACACTTCCTAAAAACTGCTTCATAATCTCGTTTCTTCGCTGCTTGAACAGCGC
>TARA_R110000850_G_scaffold12930_8_pt1 | contig 29763 bp, 29 predicted proteins | sample TARA_R110000850 | Tara Oceans TARA_R110000850 (sample SAMEA4397586) | marine metagenome | biome: Polar Biome; feature: [SRF] surface water layer (ENVO:00010504); material: water (ENVO:00002006), including particulate matter (ENVO:01000060) such as... | depth 5 m | reverse complement strand
CCGGAAGTCGATGGCCTTGGTCTTGGACAGCTTCATCTTGATCCGCCCATCCTGGGGAACCCGGCGCTCCGAGATGTCCAGTTGCGCCATGATCTTTATACGGGCAGAGATCTTCGGCGCCAGTTTGATAGAAGGGCGCGACATCTCCTTGAGAATGCCATCCGTGCGGTATCGAACCCGGTAGGTCTTTTCATAGGGTTCAAAGTGTACATCCGAAGCACCGCCACGAATGGCGTCAAGAAGCATCTTGTTCACATACTTTACAATGGGCGCATCGTCCACATCGCTCGTCGCGACAACAGCGTCATCCTCCTGCTCGCCGCCTTCGGTCTCAACACCCTCCAGATCGGCGTCGTCGAGATCACCCATCGACGTATCGTGGGATTCAAGATACTTGTCAATAGCTTCCCGGAGCTTGGCGTCGTCAACCAGAATGGCGTCGGTACTTAATCCAGTGTTGAACTTGATCTCATCCAGTGCCTGGATATTGGTCGGGTCGGAGACTGCGATAAAAAGCCGGTTCCCTCTTTTATAGAGAGGCAGGGCGTTGTGTTTGCGTATCAGTTTCTCGTCGACAACCTTATCGGGCATCATCTCCGGCAGGAACGCGCTGAGATCCAGAACCGAAACGCCAAACTCCATTGCCGCGGAAAAGGCAAGCCCTCCGCTATCTGCCAGGTTGTTCTGTACGAGGTAGGTAATGAGTGGGATGCGGTTGTGGGATGCCTGGAGAAAGGCATCCTTGGCGGTGGATTCATCAAGAAGCCCGTCATCGACGAAGCGTCTTGCCAAGCCCGTAAGCGTCACATTGCTTTTATTGGTAGACATAAATTGTGTAAGAAACGCAGCCTAAGTTACTGAAACGGATATTCGTCTGATGGAGTGAGTTTAGATGGCTGACCACCGTTTGGAAAGGCATGTTCTCATTTACTTCATCTGACAATTATTGTCACCCAGTGACGCATGAGGGCATCGAATCGACTGCTTTTGTCGATGTGACGCGTTTCACAATGTTTTATAAAGCGCTGATAATAATGAGGCTGTCGTTGATGCCATCTACTTGGCACGAGCAATGCTTAACAAAATCCAGGCTCTAGATACCGGTCACGGGGCAAGACTCCACCGGCCCGGGCCGTATCGAGTGGATCAACGACAAACACAGAGGTCGACTAATGAAGAACATTCAAATGAATCACGCCCAGAAGGGTTTCACACTCATCGAATTGATGATCGTTGTTGCGATCATCGGTATTTTGGCTGCGGTGGCTATTCCTCAGTATCAAGATTATACCGCGCGGTCACAAGTGGCACGTGTTGTAGGCGAGATTTCTGCACTCAAGGCAAATGTTGAAACCTCTTTGCAGCGCGGTGCCACGGTTGTTGAGGGTTACACCGATAACCTCACTGCAGATCCTCAAGAGCTAGCTGTTGGTTTTGACGACGATACGTCTGACCTGGTAGGTACTTTCAACATCGCTGATGGCGCGACAGCAACGCCTACGATTGAAGCTCAGCTTGGCGGTAACGCAAGCGCCGCAGTGACCAACGCCCAGGTCGAAGTGAGCCGTGATGCACAAGGCCGCTGGTCTTGTATCATCACTGGCTATACTGGAATTGCAGGTTGGAAGGACAGCTATGCTCCCGCAGGCTGCCCGGCTTCCTAAGACAGTAGATTAATAGGATACAATAAAAGCCTCCGACTTGGTCGGGGGCTTTTTCTTTTGGTGAGTCAAACATTGTGCGTAGGGCCTCGGCTGGCTCTATCCCGGTACACTAAGAATGGGTGGTTAGGCAGCAAGATGCTCCTCCACTGGTGGGGCAGGCGACGGCATGCCACTCCATAATCTGAATCCTGACGCGAAGAGGGCAATAGAATGACGTCCGTTACATTGAAGTGGTGCAGGTCTCGTTCTACCAACCGGAGTGCTCACCTTTTTCTCTTCATGTTGCTTTTGCCTGCCTTTATTTCCGTTGTTCTGATGTCGCTATTTCCTGATTTTATGCCCACCTGGTTCGGTGCGTATGCTGATCAAAGGTTCTTCCAGCTTGGTTTGTTACTGGTCACCACTCTCGCAGCTTTATTATGGATGCCTGAAGCCTATTCAGGCTTAAAGTTACTTTACGCCAATTGGGCCGTATTACTGGTATCTGCTTCCTTTTTGGTATTGGTGATTCCGAATTCTTCCGGCGAGTATGCCTGGGTTGAACCAGGTATGTATTCACTTTATTTTGTTGCGTTTGCTGTCTTAGGTTGGCGGATTTGCGAGCAAGACCTTTCAAGGTCTGCTGCAGTGATGTTGGTTCATGTGGTGACTATCGCTTGTTTTTTCTATGCCGCCATGACCATCACGGTTTATCTCTTCGCAATTGCTGATGGGTTCTCTACGCTAACTGACATTATTCCCTGGGGCTTTGTGAATATGCGTTACTGGAACCATATGGCGACTTGGTTGTTGCCAATACTACCCTTGACGCTTATGTATAGCCCGTTTAGCAAAAACAAATTGTGGCAAATGGGCATCGGATTTACTGCCGGTATATGGTGGTGGATGATATTTATGACCACTGCAAGAGGATCAATGTTGAGCCTTGCTCTGGCCTGTGCCGTGATCTGCGTATTGTATGGCAGAGCTGTCTTACCCTGGCTTATGATTTCCCTTCGATTTATTGTTTTTGGTGGCCTGGCGTGGCTTCTTTTGTCCCTGGTTATTCCGAGCATTGTATTTGAAGAGTTGACCGTTCGAGGTCTCCGTGCTGGTAGCTCAGGGCGCATGCAGCTCTGGTTCGAAGCCTGGTACATGAGCTTGCAGCACTTTCCCGTTGGAATGGGTCCCCAATCCTGGATTACACACGAGATAATTACTGGGGATCTTCCGGCTAATTCAAGGCTGGGACATCCTCATAACATGTATCTGATGTGGGCTGCGGAATATGGGTGGCTACTGGTAACCACTATAGTGGTTTTGTTGGCAACGACACTAAGAAACCTTGGAATCAAAGCTCGCCAGGTCCGGGCCGGTGCTCACGAATACCCGGAGGTGCTGATTGCATTTACGGCATCAGCAGTGGCAGGACTGGTACACGCCAGTTTTTCCGCAGTTTTTATCGTTCCTGCTTCAATGCTTGTGGGCGTTCTTGTGTTATCGATTTTTTGGGCTTTGAGCTTGCAAGAGCCTCATAGGAGCGAAGCGATATCTAAGCGTGGCAGGCGCTCTGGTTATCCCAGCGCCATCCAGATAGCGCTCACTTGCGCAATAGCTGTTGGTGGCGTCGTGTGGTTCAAGCAGGTATGGGGGTACCATCAGGCGATGGTGGCCGATTTACAGAAGTACGAAGAGGGTTCCAATGGCGCGTACTGGCCAAGATTTTGGTTCCACGGAAACTTTCCGCGCCCTGAAAGTTGAGAAATTCTGGCCCGATGCTTGCTCAGGTATGGTTATGCTTGATTTTCTGGAAGGTAACCATGTCTAAGAAGTGCCAGGGTTTTACATTGATAGAACTGATGATTGTCGTCGCTATCATTGGCATTATTGCCGCAATCGCGATACCCAGCTACCAAAGCCACGTTGTGCAAACACAAGTAAGCCGGGCTCTGGGAGAGCTTTCTACCTATAAATCAGCGGTTGAGGAGCGCATGGCGAATGGGGCGACACTTGCTAATCCGGATATTGGTTATTCGCCCTCATCAATAACAACAGGAACCCAAGCCGTCGACATTGCAGTGTTAAATCCTGACGGTTCTGGTCACATTCAGGTGACCATGGGCGGCAACGCACATGGAGACCTGGCCGGGGTTGTCATCAGGATGGAGCGTTCGGTTGTCGGTAACTGGCAATGCGTCATTGATCCGAGCGGGGCTGCCAACTGGAAGGGCAGGTACAGTCCTAATGGGTGTACCGTGATCTGATCACGTTACCAGGCTTGTAATGACAGGGAAGCTGCCCAGATCCCTTCCCTGTCATTAAGAGGTTATACCTCTACTTCATCAAACAACTCAGCCACCTCAACATCCCACCCAAACCGATCTCTGATCCGTTTCTGCATAACATCACTCGCCACAACCTCACCGTGAATGATGTAAACCTCTGTCTTAACCGGCCACCACTGGCCATTCCGCTTCCATGCCGTTTATTGTTGTTATTTTTGTATGTACAATAAGTGCCATGAAAATGGAATTTGATCCAGGGAAGGATGCCATTAACACCGCGAAACACGGTGTTTCTTTGAAAGATGCTGCGATGCTCGAGTGGGACTACGTGTGGGCTACCGAAGATGCTCGCAATGACTACGGTGAACGCAGGATGATTGGCTATGGGCCCATTGGTAGTCGCGTTTACTGCGTTGTTTATACTGAAAGAGGTGAGACCCGACGCGTAATCAGTCTCCGAAAAGCCAATAGACGAGAAGTGAGGCTATATGCAGACAAAATCTAAATCAGGGCGGATGTTTGAGTTGCCGTCGGATCAGGAAGAGTCCGATATTAATGCTGGCATCGCGGAGGACCCAGATACCAGGGAGCTTGAAGACCAGGAGTTTCAGCAGCTTCGGCCTTTGGGGCGGCCGAAAGCGAAGGTCACCAAGGAGCGGATAACCATCCGGTTGTCACCGGAAGTCGTTGAAAAGTTCCGGGCTACTGGTAGTGGGTGGCAAGCCCGTATGGATAAGGCTTTGCAGGAATACCTTAAAACCCACAGCCAGTCGGACGTTGAAAGGTTGGGGTAGCATCCTCAAACCCCAATCTCCCCAAACAACTCAGCCACCTCAACATCCCACCCAAACTTATCTTGAACCCGCTTCCGCATAACATCACTGGCAACAATTTCGCCGTGGGTAATATACACTTTCTCCGGCTTCAGTGACCCAGCCCCAAGCCACTGCAAAATCTCCTCATAATCCCCATGGGCCGACAGCGAATCCAGGCTATAAACCTCCGCCTTCACCGGCCAGTACTCCCCATGAATCTTCACCGACTCCGCCCCGTTCACCAGCGCATCCCCACGGGTACCCGGTGCCTGGAAGCCGGCAAAGACAATGCTGTTCCGCGGATTGGGCAGCAGTGTCTTCAAATGGTGTAGTACACGGCCACCGCTGGCCATGCCGCTGGCGGAAATAATAATGCAAGGGAAGCGCACGTTGTTGAGCTCGATGGACTCATCCACCGTGCGGACAAACTCAGTGTTCTCGTCAATCATCTTGCACTGGGCGGCGCTGAGCTTGTGCTCCTTATGATGCCGGGAGAAAATCTCCGTGGCTTTTATCGCCATGGGGCTGTTCAGGTACACCGGCATCTTCGGTATCCGGCCTTCGGCAATGAGCTTGTGAACCAGGTACAGGAGCATCTGCGCCCGCCCCACGGCAAAGGAGGGCATCAGTACAATGCCACCGCGCCCGGCGGTTTTGGTGATGATGTCAGCCAGTTCCGATTCCGGATCGCTGTTCGCGTGCAGGCGGTCGCCGTAGGTGGATTCACACACCAGCACATCGGCTTTGTTGATGGGCTCTGGCGGGCGCATGATCACGTCGTTCTGCCGGCCGATATCGCCGCTGAACACTACCGTGCGGTCGCTGCCACGATGATGGACGTGAACGCAGGAGGATCCCAGGATGTGTCCGGCGGGGGTAAAGGTAACTTCCATGCCTTTCACCGGCTCGAAGCGTTCGTGATAGTGCACGGACTCGAAATACTTTAGGGCTTCCTGTGCGTCCTTAACAGTAAACAGCGGTTCTGGCTTTTCGTGCTTGGAGAATCCCTTACGGAACGCGTATTTGGCGTCCTCTTCCTGCAGGTAGCCGGCATCCGGCAGCAGAACCTTGCACAGCTCGTGGGTGGCCTTCGTACAGTAAATCTTTCCCTTGAAGCCGTTCTTTACCAGTGCGGGCAGGTACCCTGTATGGTCGATGTGTGCATGGGTCAGAATCACCGCATTGATGGACGAGGGCTCCACCGGAAACGGCGCCCAGTTGCGTTTGCGCAGGTTCTTCACGCCCTGATACATGCCGCAGTCCACCAGTAGCCGATGTTTGTCATCGGACAGCAGATAGCGGGAACCGGTTACCGTGCCTGCAGCGCCAAGGAATTGCAGCTTCATGGAATAGTTTTGATGTGTCACATCACTATCGCCCATAATAGCGCAAACGTTATTGATCTGACGCAGGAAGTCCTGCGGTCAAATTCCCCCTGACGGCAACCCGTAATGAAGAAACCAACAGACAAGCGCTGGGGAATGCCTCCCAGTCAGGCAAAGGCGCTCATGCTCGCCCAGCGGGACGTGTCCGTTTTTGTTTATGACGCCGTGCAACTGGAGGGCATCAATTTTACGCTGCCCGAGATTCAGACACTGCTGCAGGGAATCACCATCGGCGGGCACAAGCTGAGTGATCAGCAAATTGCGGTTAATCAGGGCGAGGCCTGGAGGGAGCTCTTCAAGTTGTTGAAGGCGGGCAAATTTGAGGTCTCGCGGGCCTGCGCATGCCAGCTTCATGCCATTGCCGCAAAAGAAGAGGCGCTTGAATGGGGGCAATTTCGCACCGGTGGCGTCTTGATAGCGGGAACCGAGTACGAGCCCCCGAACGCGAGCGCATTACCAGCATTGTTTGATCAGATGGTTGAAAGCGTGGCTGCCTACAAAGACGTTTATGACCAGGCAATCCACGTTTTTCTGACCATGGCTAGGAGTCAGTTCTTCTATGACGTCAACAAACGGATGGGGCGCCTGATGATGAATGGACACCTGCTGTCGATGGGCTTCCCGGCGATCAACGTACCAGCAACCCGGCAACTGGAGTTCAACCAACTGATGCTCTGGTTTTATGAAAGCGGTGATATGAGCGAAATGAATCAGTTTATGAGGAGCTGCTTAAACCCAAAAGCAATCAGGATTATGAGGGAATAAGGAAACATGGGGTCAGACCCCAAAACGGGTCTGCATTCGTTCCTGAAATTCCTCAGTTCCAAGTGGCTTGCCAGCGATCGCGGTGTATCGAATCAAATCATCCATGCCCTCTGGGACAGGATCGGCCACAAAGGACCGATAACTATCAAGGCGCCGATCCGGATCCGGCTGGTAATCCAGGTAGCAAGTATGGGGCGTGTGCCACTTTGCTTTTAGCCCGTATCCGTGGCATCGGTAACTCGACCATTGATAGTCACCGGCATGCTGAACCATTCCCGCTTTCACCGGGTTGAGTTCAATATACCGCTGGCACTGAAGAAAATAGCTCTCGGTATCCACAAGGCAAGACTTGAATCGTCCCTCCCAGAGAGTGCCAGAGCGCTCATGTTTATGATTGAAGTACTGTGTATAGCGCTGGCCCAGAGCTTTCATGAACCAGGACAGCGCCCGATCCGTTCGCGGTGTCACCAGCAGGTGGGTGTGATTGCTCATCAAAACCCAGGCATGAATGTCCGCTTCATGTTCTTGCCGGTATCGGGCAAGAAAGGCTATGTAGGCGGCTCTGTCTGAAAAATCCTGAAAACAAACCTGCCGGTTATTCCCCCGCTGAATCACATGCTGGGGCATCCCGGCCGGGCAAATCCTCGGTCGGCGGGCCATATCACATTCCTTGTGAACTGATTCGTAAGCACAACAATCTGCCCTACCCAGCCACCAATTTCAAGTCGGGGTCAGACCCCAGTGCAGTCTTGCCGACAAAATGTCTTGGGGTCTGACCCTTGATTTCCTCATTTCGTTGCCTCTGGCGACTTGTGTTGAGCTTTCAAATTTGGCAAATATTGGCAATAATTGTCATGTCGAACAAGAGATCGAGGTGACCATGGCTACCATGAATGTTTCATTGCCAGAACCGTTGAAAGAGTGGGTAGAAACTCAAGCCAAATCTGGTCGATATTCCAATACCAGTGACTACGTGCGAGATTTGATAAGAAAAGAGCAGGATCGGGCGGAGAGAATTGAAAATATGCAGCGGCTGATTGATGAAGGGCTGGAAAGTGGCGAGGGCAGCCAGTCAATGGAAGATCTGCGTAACCGGGCTATGGAACTGGCGAAAGGATAACAGGCACAATGGAGTATGTGCTCAGCCGCAAGGCTTAAGACGATCTGGTTGACATATTTTTGGAAGGGATTCAGAAGTTTGGCATTTTGCAAGCTAATGAGTACCACTCAAAGCTTGAGGCATGTTTTGAGTTTCTGGCAGAGAACCCCTTGGCGGCATCGCTGAATTACACTGGGGTCTGACCCCAAATTATTCGTTTGATTGTCTCCTCAGGGCTCAGGCAGACTTTGGGGTCTGACCCCATTTGACGCAGGAACCCATTCCTCATGCACTATAGCTCCATCCTCCCCGATGTTCTAAAAATTGCCGACGCCGCCAGTGAAAAAGTCCTCAGCATCTACATGACGGACTTCAAGGTGGAGTTTAAGGCAGATGAGTCGCCGATCACCGCAGCGGATGTTGCCAGCCATCGGGTGATTGTGGAGGGCTTGCGCAACCTCAGTCATGACATTCCCGTGCTTTCGGAAGAGGGTGCAGAGATCCCCTGGAGCGAGCGTAAACACTGGCAACGGTTCTGGCTGATCGACCCCATCGACGGCACCAGGGATTTCACCCAACGCACCGGCGAATTCACCGTCAACATTGCGTTGATTGAAAACGGCGAACCCATTCTCGGCGTGGTGACAGCACCGGCATTAAAAGAAGCCTACTGGGGCCTGAAAGGCGAGGGCGCCTACAAGCGGGACCGCACCGGTCGCACTCGGCGGATCAGTGTGGTGGAGCCCGGTGAGGCCAAGCGCGTTGTTGCCAGCAAGAACCACCTGAACGAAGAAACCAGAGCCTTTATTGACAAGCTTGGCGCCCATGAGCTGGTGCAGGCGGGCAGTTCCCTCAAATTCTGCAAAATCGCCGAAGGCCACGCGGACATATACCCAAGGCTGGGGCCAACCTGTGAATGGGATACCGGTGCAGCCCATGCGGTGCTTTCAGCGGCCGGGGGAAAAGTGGAAACGCTGGAGGGCGAGCCCCTGCAGTACGGCAAGGAAAACGTGCTGAATCCCCATTTTGTCGCATCCGGTGACTGGTATTGAATGAATAAGCCTATACATGGTAACTCGTGGTGTTTTTCCTAGACCATGATATGATCAGTATGATCAATATGATTGGAGGTGGGCATGATTACGGAAACCAGTGCTGTTAAATTTCGCCAGAACCTCGGCGAGATGATTAACCAGGTCCAGTATCGGCACGATAGTGTTCTGATAAAAAAAGATGGCAAGCCGGTGGCTGCTCTGGTCGATGCGCGCCTGTTTGGGAGAATCAGAAGGATGGAAGCGCGCTTTGAAGCTTTGAGCTCGCGATTGGAAGAGGGATTTGCTGGTATACCTCAGGATGCAGGTATGCGGGAAATCGAAGAAGCGATCGCGAGCGAACGTTCCGCAGACAAATAGGAAAGGGCCCAGGGATGGCATCCATTCAGGTGGTACTCGACACGAATGTCATTATATCCGGTATGGCGTATACAGCCAGCGTGCCGGGAAAGATTATGCAGGCCTGGCGTAGTGGGGCCATAGAGGTTTATCTTTCCGACTATATTCTCGACGAAGTTCGCAGGGTTCTTCCCCGGCTGCGTCACCGGCATGGATTGTCAGATGCGGAAGTTGATGATCTCGTAGATATTCTGTCGTTTCTGGCTGAAGTTATTGAGCCTGTGGAATTGCCGCTTGATACAGTGAGAGACCTGAACGACACGCCAGTGCTAGGAACATTGTTGACCGGTATTGAGCGTCATTCGGTGGACTACCTCGTTACCGGTGATAAGGATCTGCTCGCATTGGCCGAAAGCTATCCGGTTGTTTCACCCTCTGAGTTCTGGAACCGGCATGGTGGTTTGTAAAAGCAATTGATTATCCGGCTCATAGCAGTGCCAGCAACCACGAAACACGCTCCAACCAAGAGGCACCAATGACCTGGTACGCCCTCCAACACAAGCCCAGCCAGGGCGACCGCGCCCTGACACACCTGCAAAATCAGGACATCGCCTGCTTCTACCCGAAAATCACGGTAGAGAAAATCAAGGCCGGCAAACGCACCAAAAAGCTGGAACCCCTGTTCCCCGGCTACCTGTTCGTGAACCTGGAGCAAACCGATCCAATGTGGGGCAAACTGCGCTCCACGCGGGGAATCCAGCGCATCGTCAGCTTCGCCAACAAGCCCGCCGCTATCCCGGATGACGTCATCCAGCACATCAAAGACAGCCTGCACACCGTGGCAGAGCAGGGCGGCATAAAACCCGGCCAGGCCGTGGAGCTGGAAGACGGCCCCTTCAAAGGCATCAGCGCCATCTTCCAGGCCTACGACGGCGAAGAACGCGCCATTGTCTTGATCAGCTTCATGCAAAAACAACAAACCATAAAAGTCCCCCTCTCAACCCTTCACCCCCGCACCCGTAGGTCGGATTAGGCCCCCGGCCGTAATCCGACAACACAGAAGCCGCCCTCAGTAGGTCGAATTAGCAAAGCGTAATCCGACAACCCAATCTCAAAAAGGGAACGCCTACTCACTTCTTTTCGTCCCATAAACAGTCATAATGTCATTAGCTTTTAACAAAGGACGGTTGCGGAATGGTAGAACCACCCCAGGGGCCGTCACGCCCCCAGTACGACGACGAAATCAGCTTGGTTGATCTGGCGACGACATTTCTTAAGCGCCGGAGGGTGTTCTACGTCGTATTCATATTAGTCTCTCTGGCGGGCGTGGCATACGCCTTGTTTGCACCAGAAAAACACGAATACGTCAGCCTTATGAAAGTGGCTGAAAAGGCGAACGGTGAGTACCTCGAAGAGCCCTCAACCATAATTGCCGAGCTGGACAGCCTGTGGGTACCCGATCTAGAGGCCGCGCACCGCTCAGAACACAACCGCAACTTGCCGTTTAAAATAACGGCCAGTAATCCTGAAGACACGGGCCTGGTTCGGATCGTGTCGGAGGCATCGCCCTCTGATGCAGAGCTGGTTGAAGAAAGTCACCGGCAACTGATTGAGCGATTGGGGGCTGAGCAAAATGAAGCTTTGGCTAAGCTACGCAAGAGCCTGGAGATGCAAATCGAATCCATGGATTCTACAATCGACATGCTCGAAGGCGGGCAAAATACAGGAGAGGCCATTGCTTCAGCAGTTGAAAATCAGCTTTCACTGGAATCGGACCTTGAATCCCTGGCACCGTTCGAGGCCCTGGTGATCAGCAGGCAAAGTGGCAAAGGCGCTGGCCCATCACGAGCCCTGATTGTGGTGCTGGCAATAATGCTCGGGTTGATGGCGGGTGTCTTTGTTGCCTTTTTAGCGGAGTTTATTGGTTTGGTGAAGGACAGAACGTCTGAAATGTAACTTTAAACATACATTTCGAAAGTTGTTTAACAATTTTTTACCTCATCCGGGCCTGATATCCGGCATTTCGGGGTTATTGTCTCTTGCGTGTCATATGGGATGCCGTAGAATCCGCACGCTTCTGAAACAGATCTTTCATTAACCGACAGGGATACAGTTGGGATTCAGTTGTTCCCTCCATTTATTGGTTCCTGTCCATTTATTAAGCAGTTACAGGTGTATGACCTCAAAACACTGGACCCTGGTCGGTGGGGCGGTAGCGTGCCTGATCGTCTCTTTATACTCATCCATTGCGCTCGCGGCCCCCTGGCTGGAACCCGGTGACAACCGTGCCCGCTTCGCCCTGCAGAAACTGGCGGACCGCGGCCACCTGGACCGCACCGCTTCCACCTGGCCGGTGATGATGGGCACCGTACACAGCGGCCTGAGCCAGGAAACCGGCAGCGATGCCCCCGCCATTGGCGGCCCGCTGGCGTACCTCAAATTCGAAATGGACGAGCAGGGCAAGCAGGGTTGGCGCGCGGAATACGAACTGGGCGCAACCAGCGAACCGGCGTTTGTGAAAGGCTTCCAGGCCGGCCCCCGTGAAACGGCGGAAACCAGCCTCAACGTGCAATGGCAAGGCGAATCCTGGGCCCTCGGCTTGAAGCCCGCATTTGCAGCCAATCCGGAAGACGATGAATCCGTACGCCTGGACGGCTCCTACCTCGCCGCAACCGCCGGCAATTGGGTGTTCGGCGCCGGGGCCATCGATCGCTGGTGGGGGCCGGGGTGGCAAAGCAGTTTGATCCTTTCCAACAACGCCCGCCCCATGCCTGCGGTATGGCTCAACCGTAAAGACGCTAGCGAACCGGAAACGAGCTGGCTGAAATGGATCGGTCCCTGGCAGTTCACCGTATTCGCCAGCCAACTGGAAGACGAGCGCGCCGTGCCGGAAGCCAAGATGATCGGCATGCGCCTGACCGTAAGGCCCATCGAAGGCCTGGATATCGGCTTCTCCCGTGCCATCATGCTTGGTGGCGAAGGCAGGCCGGAAGGCGCCTCCACTATCTGGAACGCCCTGATCGGCCGCGACAACGGCCAACTGGAAGAGAACGACCCCGGCAACCAACTGGCCAGCATCGACGCCCGCTACGGCTTCGCGATTGGCGACCAGGCCATGGGTGTATACGCCCAAATGATGGGTGAAGACGAAGCCGGTGCCTTCCCGGCCCGCAAATCCTGGCTACTGGGCACCGACTGGACCACCCAACTGCTGAGCAATGACCAGCAATGGTTCGTCGAATACAGCAACACCCTGGCCGACGACTTTCTCGGCAACGCCATGCCCAATATCACCTACGACCATTCTCGCTACCGCACCGGCTATCGTTACAAAGGCCGCAACATGGCCTCTACCTTTGACGGCGACGCAGAAACCCTTACTTTAGGCGTATTCAATTTCTTCCCGGATGGCCGTAACCTCTCTGCCTCCCTGGGTTACCTGGACCTGAACAAAGACGGCGGTAATCGCACGGTCATCACCGACAGCGATATTTTCTATAACGTACCAAACGGCAACCAGAAAGCCGCCGTGGTCTCCGTGGGTTATGGCACACAATTTCTCAACGGCTGGCTGGAGCTCACAGCCCAGGCCACCGATAAAAAGATAGAATTCCTGAGCGGCGAAAAAGACCAATGGTCTGTCGGCGCCGCCTGGCGTTATCGCTTTTAGGTAAAGGGTCTGACCCCAAAGGGGTCTGACCCTAAAATATTGACCAGCTCAAACCAATCACCAAACCTGGACCCCAACCCCCCGTGAATCCCAACAAGCTTTTATTCACGCTAGCTCTACTGCTACCGGCCTTAACAACCGCCCAATCCATTAGCCAGTCCCAGATTGAACAGTTCAAGAGCATGCCACGGGCCCAGCAGGAAGCCCTGGCCAGCCAGTATGGAGTGGATCTCGATTCAATCGCAGGCTCAACGAGCCAGCAGAACCAGCGGCCACAAAATGTGAATGTGGTAGAGCCAGTGGATGCCATCTCCGACGAAGAAAGGGAACGCGCCCGGCAAGAGCAGGAAAATAACGAAGAACAGGACCGCAAGAACGGTGGCCTGAAGCCCTTCGGCTACGACCTGTTCGCCGGCAGCCCCACAACCTTTGCGCCGGTCACCGAAATACCCATCCCCAACGACTACACCCTGGGCCCCGGCGACGTACTGCGAGTACAGCTCTGGGGCAAGGAGAACCAGCAACTGGAACTGCCCGTCTCCCGGGATGGCACCATCAGCTTCCCTCAATCCGGGCCCCAGGCCATCGCTGGCCTGAGCTTCGACCAGGCCAGGCAGCAAATCAAGAAGCTGGTCTCCGAACAATACATCGGCGTGCAAGCCAGCGTCACCCTGGGTGAGCTGCGCAGTATGCGGGTGTTTGTGCTGGGGGAAGCAAGAAACGCAGGTTCCTACACTGTCAGTTCCCTTTCCACCCTGACCAACGCCCTCTATGTGTCTGGCGGCATCAAACGCACCGGTTCCCTGCGTAAAATCCAGCACAAACGAAACGGGCAACTGGTCGGCGAACTGGACCTGTACGACCTGCTGCTGGCAGGCGACACCTCCAACGACAACCGCCTGCAACCGGGTGACGTTATCTTTATTCCGCCAGTAGGCGACCGCGTAGGCATAGACGGCGAAGTCTACCGCCCCGCGCTCTACGAACTGAAAAACGGCACCAACCTGCAGGAACTGGTGAACCTGGCCGGCGGCCTTACCCCCCAGGCCTATCCGCAACTGGTGCGCATTGAACGCAACAACGACGACTTCCTGCGTATCATCGCCGAAGCCAACCTCACCACGCCAAAAGGAAAGCAGGCACAGGTTAAACCCGGTGACCGTATAGAAGTCGCCTCCATCTCCGACATTACTGGCCAGTATGTGGAAGTGAAAGGGGCGGCTACCCGCCCCGGCAAGTTCGCCTGGGTACCCGGCATGAGGGTAAGCTCGGTGATCAATAATCTGGACACGGACATAGTGCCAGTGGCCGACCAACGGTACGCCGCCATTGTTCGCACCGATCCAAAGACCGATGAAGTATCCGTGCTGAACCTGCGGCTGCGTGGCGCCGTTCAGAACCCCGGAAGCCAACAGGACATGTTGCTCGAAGAACAAGACCGCCTACTGATCTTCTCAGACGCCGGCAAGGTGGAAGGCGGTGAAGAAGGCCGTAACTTCACCCGGCAACAGTTGTTCAGCCCGGTACTGCAAAGGCTGAAAGCCCAGGCCAACCCCGGCGCACCCGAGCAGACCATCCGTGTAACGGGCCCGGTGCGTTACCCCGGCGAATACCCATTACCAGCCTCAAGGCAGGTGGCAGACGCCATCTACGTAGCCGGCGGCCTGAAGGATTCTGCTTCTTTATACACCGCAGAACTGGCCCGCTTCGGAATCGACGACGAAGGCACCGGTAAAACCCGAATACAGAACCTGAACCTGCAGGCCGTAATGGAAGGCCAGGCGTCCGTTACCCTCAAAAGCCGGGATCGGCTGCTGATCAAATCCATACCGGAATTCGCTCAAGCCAAAACCATTGAGCTTAACGGCGAAGTGCGTTACCCCGGCCAATACACCATCCGTGACGATGAAACCCTCCGCGATGTCATCAAACGCGCTGGCGGCCTCACCGACAATGCCTTCCCGGAAGGCGCTGTTTTCACCCGTGAAAAACTCCGCCAACTGGAAGCCCAACGCCTGCGCGAAGCGGAAGAACGGCTGCAGGGTGATCTGGTAGGCGTACAACTCGAAGGCGATGACCTTGGCGGCCAGAACGCCGAGCGCGCCCAACAGGTACAAGACCTGCTGGAAGAAGTGCAGGACTCCCGCCCCGTCGGGCGAATGGTGATCAACCTTGCATCGGTTGTGGAAAGCGATGACTACCAGTCCATCCGCCTTCAGGACGGCGACACCTTAACCGTACCGATTATCCCACAAGCCGTCAGCGTATTTGGCGAAGTTCAGTTCCCGACCAGTCACCTTCACACAGAAGGCCTGACTGTGGATGAGTATCTGGAACGCAGTGGCGGCCCCACCCGCCAGGCGGATGAAGACAGGGTGTACGTAGTGAAGGCAGACGGTTCCGTGATGTTGCCAGAGAAAAGCCGGTGGTTTGGTGGCCGCAGCCAGCAACTGGCGCCGGGCGACACCATTATCGTACCCATTGATGTGGACAGGCTGAACCAGTTGGAGCTTTGGAGTAACGTGAGCCAGATTGTCTATCAGATGGCGCTGGGTGCAGCGGCTGTGGGGAACCTGTAATGACCCGATACGAACGTTTACCAGAACCGTCTGAGACCATATATCACCCCGATGACGAAATAGCTCTCCGTCAGCTCTTTGCCACCCTATGGCAAGGCAAGTGGATAATTGTTGCAACGACGATCCTCTTTGCCATCGCTGGAGTGTTTTACGCGCTTAGCAAACCCAACATCTATCAGGCAAACGTACTCCTGGCCCCTGCCCAAAATGAGGGCAACTCCGGCGGTATCAGTGGCCAATTGGGTGGCCTGGCAAGCCTGGCAGGAATCAATATCGGCGGCGGTGGTTCTAACAAAACCGTCCTTGCCAAAGAGGTGCTTAAATCTAGCGCGTTTCTTACTGACTTCATTCGCCGCCACAACCTCAGTGTGCCGTTGATGGCGACGGAATCCTGGAATATGAAAAGCCATAGCTGGGTAGTCGATCCGGAAATCTATAGTGTGGAGACTAGCGAATGGCAGCAAGACGATGAAGGAGAAAGCCTCAAGCCTACTGACTGGGACATGGTGAAAAAAATCAGGGACGGTCATCTCAGCCTATCTGAAGACAAAGAAACCGGCATGCTCACAATAAAGCTAAAAAGCCTCTCCCCGCCCGTCGCAAAAGAATGGGCAGACCTGCTTGTTAAAGACATCAATGAACACATGCGCGAGCAAGATGTACAAGAGGCTGAAGCCCGTATTGCCTATTTGGAAGAAAAGCTCAACGAAACCAATATAGCGGGCATGCAGCAGGTATTCTATCAACTAATAGAAAGTGAAACCCGCACCGTAATGCTGGCCAATGCCCAAAATGAATACGTCTTTAAAACGGTAGACCCGGCCGTAGTTCCCCAAGAGAAAAGCGAACCGAAACGTGCCCTCATAGCTATATTGGCTGTTATGTTAGGCGGCATGCTAGGCGTCTTCATCGTGTTCATTCGCGCCTACATTCGTTCCGGAAAACAGGACACAACTGCAGAAAAAGAATAACCACCGGGCCGGGTTCGGGTATGCACTTCCCCCACTTCAGTAGACACGCATATTATTTCGACATTATTGAAAGGACCAAAAATGCAAAAGAAATTCGCCCTCATCGGTGCCGCCGGCTACATTGCCCCCCGTCATATGAAAGCCATTAAAGACACCAACAACGAGTTGGTTGCCGCACTTGATAGAAACGACTCGGTTGGCATCATTGATAGCTTTTTCCCCGATGCGGACTTTTTCACCGAATTTGAGCGTTTTGATCGCCACATCGACAAGCTCCACCGTGAAAACGGCGGAAAAGCAGTGGACTTCATCTCCATCTGTTCACCCAACTATCTTCACGATAGCCATATGCGTTTTGCACTTCGTTCAGGTGCGGATGCAATCTGTGAGAAGCCTTTGGTGCTGAACCCCTGGAATATCGACGGCCTACAGGAGATCGAAAAAGACACGGGGCAGAAAGTAAATACGATCCTCCAACTCAGGGTGCATCCGTCCATCATTCAACTCCGTGAAAAAGTACAAAAAGAGCAGAAAGCGACCAAGCACGAAGTTGACCTGACCTACATCACCTCCCGCGGCCACTGGTACATGCAGTCTTGGAAAGGCGATGAGAAGAAATCCGGTGGTATCGCCACTAACATCGGCGTGCACTTCTACGACATGCTGCACTTCATCTTCGGTGAGCTTCAGGAAAACGTTGTTCACCACAGCAGCGATACCATGGCAGCAGGCTACCTGGAATACGAAAAAGCCCGCGTGCGCTGGTTCCTGTCGGTGGACTACAAGTATGTCCCGGAGAGTGCGAAAGCCGAAGGGCAAAGAACCTACCGCTCTATTACAGTAGACGGAGTGGAGCTGGAATTTTCCGGTGGCTTTGCAGACCTCCACACCCGCAGCTACGAAGAAATTCTGGCAGGCCGCGGCTATGGCCTTGAAGACAACCGTGTCGCCATCGAAACCGTTTCCAACATCCGTAACGCCGCCCCAATCGGCCTGAAGGGCAACTACCACCCGTTCCTCAAAAACTGAAGCTCCAGGTTTATAAAGGGGTCTGACCCCTCGGGGTCAGACCCCAGCCCAAGACAGAGAGGAAACCAAATGTCAGTAAAAATCCATCCCAGCGCTATAGTCGACGAAGGCGCCCAAATCGGTGAAGGCTCCCGAGTCTGGCACTTCGTCCACGTATGCGGCGGCGCCCAAATTGGAAAAAACGTCTCCATGGGCCAGGGCGTATTCGTTGGTAATAAGGTCACCATTGGCGACAACTGCAAAATCCAGAACAATGTCTCTGTTTATGACAACGTTCACCTTGAAGAAGGCGTATTCTGCGGCCCCAGCATGGTGTTCACCAACGTATACAACCCCCGCTCACTAATTGAGCGAAAAAATGAATACCGGGATACAGTGGTAAAGCGCGGCACAACACTCGGTGCCAACTGCACCATTGTTTGCGGTGTGACTATTGGTGAGTTTTCATTTGTGGGTGCGGGCGCCGTAGTGAATAAAGATGTGCCAGCGTATGGATTAATGGTGGGTGTACCCGCCCGACAAATTGGCTGGATGAGCGAGTTTGGCGAGCAACTGGATTTGCCAGTTGCAGGTGACGGAGAAGCCGTTTGCACCAATACCGGCGCCAGGTACCTGCTAAGCAACAGCCAACTTTCCAAAGCTTGATTCTGGCCGTTCAGACTAACTCTATTGTTACTTCTAAAGGTTGATTACGTATGCAGTTTGCAGACTTGGCAGCCCAGCAAGCCAGGATTAAAGACAAAATAGATGCCAACATCCAGAAGGTCCTTGCGCACGGCAAATACATTCTCGGCCCGGAAGTGGCAGAACTGGAAGAAAAACTTGCCGCATACTGCGGCGCCAAACACTGTATTACCGTAGCCAATGGTACAGACGCCCTACAAATTGCACAGATGGCGGTCGGGGTTGGGCCTGGCGATGAAGTAATCGTACCGGGCTTCAGCTATATCGCTACCGCTGAAACCCCTGCCGTGCTGGGCGCCAAACCCGTGTACGTAGATATAGATCCCAAAACCTACAACCTGAATCCGGAACTCCTTGAAGCTGCGATCACTCCGCGTACAAAAGCTATTATTCCGGTCTCTCTCTATGGCCAGTGTGCAGACTTCGATACCATCAACGCCATCGCCAAAAAACACGGCCTCCCGGTGATTGAAGACGGTGCTCAAAGTTTCGGCGCCAGCTATAAGGGCAAAAATTCCTGCAACCTGAGCACTATCGGTTGTACCAGCTTCTTCCCCAGCAAACCGCTGGGTTGCTACGGTGACGGTGGAGCGATTTTCACCAATGATGATGAGTTGGCCATCGTACTACGCCAGATCGCCCGTCATGGCCAGGATAGGCGCTATCACCACATACGCGTAGGCGTAAATAGCCGACTGGACACACTGCAGGCGGCCATTTTGCTGCCGAAGTTGGAGCTGCTGGACGAAGAAATCCAGCTGCGAAATCAGTTGGCAGAAAAATACACCCGCCTGCTGAACGAAGCTGGTATTGAAGCCACTCCGTTTGTGGAAGAATGCAATGTTTCCGCCTGGGCGCAATACACGGTCCGGATGGACAGCCGGGAAGCTGTTCAGGTGAAACTGAAAGATGCCGATATTCCTACGGCTGTGCATTACCCCATACCGTTGAACAAACAGCCTGCCGTGGCAGATGCAGCTGCAAGATTACCGGTGGGAGATGAGACGGCAGAGAAGGTGATGAGTTTGCCTATGCATCCCTACATGACCGATGAAGAACAAATAAAGGTGGTAGAGTCGCTGAAAGCCTAACTGCGACGATGACATCCAGGGCTTGCGAGCCATAGCGGTGCTCGCCGTGATTATTTTTCACTACAATCCCGCTTGGCTGCCCGGTGGGTTTATCGGCGTGGACGTGTTTCTGGTGATCTCTGGTTTTCTGATTACCAGCATACTGCTTAACAAGAAAGAAAAATCGAATTACACATTGCCCGCGGCGCTAAAATACTTCTACGTCAGTCGCATCAAGCGCATTGCGCCTGGTTACGTTGCCATGCTGGTGCCAGTGGCACTGGTCTCTGCTGTGTTCTTGTTGCAGCAGGATTTTAAGACCTTTAAAGGCGGGTTGGAAAATGCCGCCTGGTTCAACAGCAACAGTTACTTTGCTCATTTTGGAGATTACTTCGCCCCATCTAACCACGAACAGCCCTTGCCGCATACATGGTCACTGGCGGTGGAAATCCAGTTCTACCTGCTGGTTCCATTTCTGATACTGCTGCTGCCCACCAAAGTACTGAAATGGGTAGTTTGGTTAATTGTTAAAGGCTTCACGCTGCTGGGGCCGAATACTGCCTGCGGATCCAGGGCCTAGAGCAGGCCACCTACTACAGCCTAAATGCCCGTCTGCCGGAATTTCTCGCGGGGGGTGGGTGGTTGCACTGCACAAAGCAACAGCAACCGAGCGGGCTAAGAGCGCACGATGGACTGCTTTGATTGGCCTAGTGGTGTTAATAATAGCGGCTAGCGTGCAGCCTTCATTAGGTCCTTTCCCTGGGCTAACAGCCCTCCTCCCTGTAGGGGGTAGTGTACTTTTGCTGGCCCAACCGGTAGGTGATATCGTAAATCGATTAATGGGTAGCAAAACGCTGTTGTGGGTTGGCGCACTCTCGTATTCGCTCTATCTTTGGCATTGGCCAGTATTGGCCCTTCTGCGGTATTACAGTAGCCTCTATATCTGTTACTTCGCAGAGTATAGCCAAGGTCAATACAGCATTTACTCCAGAACAACTGCCTATTGAATACCGCCGTTATGCTGATGCTGCCAAGATCTGTCATGGCAAAATAGTGGGTGACTGCATACGAGGAGATTTGGTGAGCGAGAGCAAGATTCTGGTCTTAGGCGATTCTCATGCGGCAATACTGAATCACTTTTTTGATTATTTGGGCGCGGAGCTCGGATTCAAGGCCCGAATAATAACAGCTAGTAGTTGTATACCTATTCCGGGATTTGATTATCAGAGAATTGCGAAGTTCGCCCAAAAGTCTCGCCTGGATCAGATCAGATCGAAGCCGCGAAAACGTTCATTGAAAGGAATCAAATGATTCTATCGCAGGAGCGTGGAGTTATCAGCCAAAAAGCGATGCTTTTAACAGAAGCCTCGAGGAATTCTTAAAAAATCAGCATAACAAACACGTTATCATTCTTTCCCAGGTGCCGCGCTTTATGAATAACGTTGACCGCGTCCAACGTTTGGCAGCACTGGGATTGCCAACTCAGATTGAACGAGATCCGAGCTATCGAAAAGCTAACAAAGAAGTGGCTGAAACGGCAGAAAGTATGAGAATGTGCAATTCCAAGCCTTGGATAATACCTTGCCGATCTTTCTCAACGCCCCATTCTATCGCGGCGAGTTAATCTACCATGATGAGCACCACATTAACGAAGTCGGCGCCAAAATCTACGGTGCGTCTTCCGTGTCATCATTCAAAGCACTTTTCTCGGGACAGTAACCTATTTTGAATCACTTATCCTCAACAATTAAGAGAATCTTGCCTAAAGGCAGTACTGGAAAAAGCGTACTTGTGTTGATGAGTGGAACTGCTATAGCGCAAAGCATCACCATAGCAGCAATGCCTTTAGTTACACGTCTCTATACTCCAGAAATGATTGGCGTGATTTCAGTGTATCTTTCCTTCTTTAATTTCTGGCTTACACTTCTTACATGGCGTTATGAAAGTGCTTTATTAATTACAGATGACGATGACGAATCACATCACGTATTTCGCTTGGGTGCATTATTAGTATTAATTACTGCGTTATTAGCTATTCCTGCACTTGGAGCTTTGCAATATTTCGATGTACTAGGATTTGAAGTCCTACCAGTATGGGCATCTGGAGTTGCGTGCCTATCATCTTTGGGATTCGGATGGTTCATGCTATACCGAACATGGCTTCTCAGGTTGCAACAAGTGAAGATCATAAGTTTCTCTGCGGTCGCGCGTAGTTCAGCTAACTCAATTGTACGAGTTATTGGAGGATTGCTAGGTACTGGAGTATTTGGCCTGTTTGCAGCGGAAATTCTAGGATCATGGTCTGCTCTCGGATTGACACGAAACAAGACAAAAAAGCTCCTTCAGTCGCCAAGCCCAGAATGGAGTATTACAAAAATTAAAACAGTTGCATTTCGTTATCGAAGATTCGCACAGTATGAGATGCCCTCATCTGTAGTCAACCAATTGGCTATTGCACTCCAAGTGCCAATAGTCGGCGTTCTATACGGTACGCAAGCAGCAGGCTGGTTTGGTTTGGCTAGACTGCTTTATGCAATACCCAACGGCCAGATCGGCAAAGCCGCTGCTGATGTCTTTAGAATGGAACTTGGGCGATACCTGAGAGAGGGGAATATTGAACGAGGTATCGCTCTTTTTAATGCTTTCACAGTGCGTTTAGCATTGGTTGGGCTGATACCTTTATTTATTGCCATATTTGCAGCTCCAGTATTGGTGCCCATAATTTTTGGAGGCGAATGGCACGAAATGGGTTTGATCGTCGCAAATATGGCACCATGGATGTATGCATTGTTGGTTGTAAGCAGCATGAGTGTCGCCTTGTCGGTTTTACAGCGCCAAGACCTTAAACTTTACTATGATGGCTTTTCCTTGCTGTTAATACTGTTTTTGTATGCTTATGCGGAATGGAGTGAAATTGAATTACTTGAATTCATCAATTATCTTTCAGTAATAATGGTTTTGTCTTATATTGGATACTACTTCTTAATTAAGCGTGCTTTGACTGACTGTCGGCGAAAGCCAAGCTATTAGGCGTTTTTTTATGGCTGTTTATGTTTTTATGGTTGTCGCGTTATTTTTTTATAGAATAGCTTTTGGTCCCTATATAAATTTAAGTCTTTTCCATGTTTTCTTGATATCTCATTCGTTATTAATTTTAGTGGGGCTGCCATTTCTTGATCAAGAACCCGAGGGGTATCGAACTTATTATTGGTCTGCAATACTCGTGCCTTTTATCTTTTTAATTGGTGGACTATTTGTAAGATTGATGCCATCTAAAGATGCAATTAATACGCGTGCGTTCCTGAAGATGGAGTCAGTAATGATAAAATATAGTTGGTTACTGCTCGCGGTTTTTTTAGCGTTTCTTGTATTGTATACTTTAGATATTGGGTTTGAAAGATCTGCCTTTCTTTACGCGCTTCTTAATCCTGGTGATTCAGTTGGCGCAATGGATCTAAGGCTAGCATCCATGGAAAGTAACCTATCTCCTTATTTAAACCGGATTTACGGTTATACGAGATCGATTTTTGTTTTGTTTATCTGTTCTTTCTTTACTGTGGAATATTGTAGGGGTCGTATTTCTAAAATATTATTTCTGTTGATAGTGTTTAGCTCTATATTTTACTGTGCCTACTCAGCTGCAAAAGCGCCAATATTTTATCTAATTCTTGCAATGTCGTTGTCTTTCTATTGGTATAGGGCTCATGCCTCAGGTTCTGCCCTCGGCGCTTGGAAAGCATTGAGTATTTTTATGGCGATTGTTGTTCTTGGCTTGGGGGTATCCGCAGCTTTTTATCCAATTCTTCACGGTTATTCAGGTTTTGAGGCAGTAACTTACGCTTTTGATCAAGTTTTCGATCGTATATTTCTGGTTCCAGGTAGAGCGGCCTTTTTGTACTTTGATGTCTTTGGGGCTGTTTTCGATCACCCCGGACTACAGAGTGTCGGAGTTGTCGCTAGTTTTCTTGGTAACGAAAATGTTAGTTTGGCTTCGTATCTATATTCGTATATGTATGACAACCAATTTTCTGATAAAGGTCTTATTAATGCTTCTTTTTTTGCCACTGCTTACGGTTATTTTGGTTTAATTGGGATGTTTAATGTAGTTTTGTTTTCTGGTTTTATTGTTGGATTTGTTCAAAAATTTATTGACATGATCCCGACGATAGGTATAAGAGCCAGTGTTCAGGCTGTATGTGCTTTAGCTGTTGCTCAGCTATCTCTAGCTGACTTAACCTCGACTCTATTTGGTCGGGGGCTAGTTTTGATTCCAGTCTTAGTTTTTTTTGCGAGCATATTTTTTACTAGCCTTTTGAAAAGAAAATAGTTCAAAAATTTGTTAGAAGCAGACTTAAGGGGATGTGTTTATGGGCAAGGTATTCTCCATTATCGGTGCGCGCCCGCAATTTATTAAGGCGAGTGTAGTTTCTCGTGCTATTCTACATATCGATGGTGTTGAGGAGATTATTCTTCATACCGGTCAACACTTTGACGCTAATATGTCAGATATCTTCTTTAATCAGTTGGGCATTCCCCATCCTAATGTTCAGTTGGACGTCAACGGTGGCAGCCATGGCGAAATGACCGGCCGGATGTTGGTAGAGATTGAAAAGGCACTTTTGGAATACAAGCCCGACAGGGTGCTGGTGTATGGTGATACAAATTCCACGCTCGCTGGAGCCCTAGCTGCGGCGAAACTGCACATTCCAGTTGCACATGTTGAAGCGGGCTTGCGCAGCTTTAATATGCAGATGCCTGAAGAAATCAACCGCGTTCTCACCGACCAGATCAGCGACCTGTTGTTTTGCCCTACAAAGACTGCGGTAAAGAACTTAGAAAATGAGGGTTTTGCTAATAGACCGGTAAAAGTGCTGCAACGAGGCGATGTTATGCAAGACGCTGCTTTGTTGTTTTCCGAAAAAGCGGTTACGCCCACGGGTAGTAGTGATCTGCCAAAAGATTTCATTCTGGCCACGTTGCACCGAGCCGAAAACACAGATCACCCAGAACGTTTAGCCAGCATTGTTACTGCCCTGAACGAAATCCATCACAAGCAAGCACCGGTGGTGCTTCCTCTTCACCCCCGCACTCGCAAACTTATTGCATATAGCGGCCTTAAACTGAACGTACATCTGATTGACCCAGTTGGTTATTTCGAGATGATTTGGCTACTCAGTCATTGCCAACTAGTGCTAACTGATAGTGGGGGGGTACAGAAAGAAGCCTACTTTTTTGGCAAGGCCTGTGTGACTATGCGCGACCAGACCGAGTGGGTAGAATTGATCGAAGCTGGGGCGAATGAGTTGGTTGGTGCAGTAGAGAGCAAGATAATTGAGGCTGTTGGGCGAAACTTCGGGCGTAAGGTTCAGGATGCCGAGCAGTTATACGGTGGAGGATCCGCTGCACATCGAATCGTAAAGGATCTGTTATGAGGCTGAGAGTTTTCACAAAAAGTGAGTGGGAAGAGCCGCCGCGTATCAGACACCAGTTTGCAAGGTTGATGAAGAAATATGGAAACGAGGTTATTTTTTATCAAAAACCGCGATATTTCTTTCGTTCGAGTATGGTTTTAAATGATGAGTCGATTCAGCTTGAAAGATCAGCTCAGTTAATCCATCACCAGTTGAGACTTGGAGTGGTGCTGTCTTTCTTAAATTCCTTATATGAAAAATACTCAATAAAAAAAACGGTTGGAAATTATTTTTCTAACGATTTGATTGTTAATTTCAATTACGATTATTATTTTCTTAGAGATATTTTTCCAGACAATATAATAATAACAGTTATAAATGACGATTTTGTGGCTCAGGCACGTTTTTTTGATGGCTATTACGCTGAGCGACTTTTAGAAAAAACTTGCTTAATGAGCGACGATGTTCTTTGTGTTTCAAAACCTTTATGCGAGCAGGCAAGAAAATGGTCTAGTGCTAAACTATTTTTGCCTTGGACAGAAAAGAAATACGAACCCCCGAAGGCCACAACGCGGAGATCAGTATTATTTTGGGCCCATATAAATAGGCGTGTAGAATTTAGTTTTATTGAATTTTGTGCGCACAGACTTCCGGATGTTGATTTTCATTTAATCGGCCCAGTTGACGATTCTGTTAAATCTGAGTTAAATCACTTAGTCGGCACATTTACTAATATCTCGTATATTTCATCGATGTCATTGGATGAAATAAATTTCGATAATTATTTTTCTGCAATCATTCCCTACAAAGCGGGAAAGAAAGAAATTGAGGCTGTAACCGCGTCTAACAAGACATTTCAGTTGCTCGGTAAGGGTATGCCGCTTGTTGTTTCAGGTATGCCTAATTTCATCAACTCACAAGCGATCGTTAAGGTCCAGAACAAGGAAGAATTTGTATCTGCATTGTTGTTTTGTCAGAGAGAGTTTGACGGATTGCAACCAACCATTCGAGAGCTTGTTTCCGAGAATGGCTTCAATGAGCGATATATGCAACTTCTAGATATTGTTGAATCTTTGAAATCGGATTCGGGGAAATCTTTAGTTTAACTGTTACGTCCGCGGAGTTGCTATTTTCATATTGCAGATAGGTAAATTATGCCCTTTAAAAAGAAGACCCTTCTAATTACCGGCGGCACCGGTTCATTTGGCAATGCTGTTCTGAATCGCTTCTTGCATACGGATGTTGATGAGATTCGTATCTTTAGCCGGGATGAAAAAAAACAAGATGATATGCGTAAGCGTTACACCAATCCTAAACTAAAGTTTTATATTGGTGATGTTCGGGACTATCAGAGTGTATTAAACGCCACGCGAGGAGTAGATTTCATATTTCATGCAGCTGCATTAAAGCAGGTGCCGTCATGCGAGTTCCATCCGTTAGAGGCGGTAAAGACCAACGTTCTTGGCACCGAAAACCTGCTGGAGGCGGCGATTCAGAACGAAGTAAAGCGCGTGGTTTGTTTGAGTACAGATAAGGCGGTCTACCCTATAAATGCTATGGGTATATCGAAAGCAATGATGGAAAAGGTGATGGTCGCTAAGTCTCGGAATGTGGACCCGGACAAAACCGTTATCTGCGGCACTCGCTATGGCAACGTAATGGCATCCCGCGGTTCCGTTATTCCTTTGTTTGTGGACCAGGTTCGGGATGAAAAGCCGATTACTATCACAGACCCCAACATGACCCGGTTCATGATGACCCTTGCGGATGCGGTTGATCTGGTGCTTTATGCCTTTGAACATGGCAGTAACGGTGACTTGTTTGTTCAGAAAGCGCCTGCAGCGACTATTGAAACCCTCGCACGTGCCTTGACTGATCTCATGGGCCAATCGAATCATCCGATTCATGAGATTGGCACTCGCCACGGCGAGAAGCTTTATGAGGTATTGTTAAGCCGTGAAGAAATGGCCTGTGCGGAAGACAGGGGGGATTACTTTCGCATTCCACCTGATCTTCGTGACCTTAACTACGGCAAGTTTGTGGAGCAGGGGGAAGAGAAGATTTCTCATACTGAAGATTACAACTCACATAATACCGAACGTCTGGACGTAGCCGGCATGCAAACGTTGTTGCGTAGGCTGGACTTCATTCGTGCCCTGGAACGGGGTCAATACCTCAACCCGGAGGATTGAACCATGCGTGTACTGGTAACCGGCGCAAATGGGTTTATTGGTAAGAATCTCCAAATGCATCTGCGCGAGCGTGGTGGTGTAGAGATCGTTCCATTCATGCGTAATCACAGCGAGGCGGATCTGCCCGATTTGCTGGAGGGTGTTGAGTGGGTATTTCATTTAGCAGGGATCAACCGGCCGGAAGACCCTTCGGAATATGTTACCGGCAATACTAACCTCACTCAGGCTTTATGTGACGCATTAAAGGAAACCGGCCGTAAGATACCGTTGGTTTATACTTCCTCCATTCAGGCAGAGCAGGACAACGAATACGGCACCAGCAAACGTGCTGCTGAGGAGGCATTGCTGGAGTTGAACCAATCTTCAGACTGCCCGGTTTATATATATCGCCTCCCAAATGTCTTCGGCAAGTGGGCGAAGCCCAATTACAACTCCGCCGTCGCGACTTTCTGTCACAATATCGCTCGGGATTTGCCTGTACAGATTAATGATCCGAATGCTGTTATCAAGCTGGTTTACATTGACGATGTCGTGGCGAGTTTTGTCGCCTTGCTGGACGAAGTAGAGCAGTCTGTGCCCTTTGCTGACGTGGAGCCCGTTTACGAGATTACGGTCGGCGGACTGGTCGATCAGTTAAAGCGATTCAAGGCTACCCGGGATAATCTGATTACAGAACCTGTTGGCAAGGGAATCACTCGTGCCTTGTATTCTACCTACGTGAGCTATTTGCCGCCGGAGAAGTTCACCTACACCGTGCCACAGCATGGCGACAAGCGTGGAGTGTTTGTGGAAATGCTGAAAACCCCGGACGCCGGGCAGTTTTCTTTTTTCACGGCTCACCCCGGTGTCACCCGTGGTGGCCACTATCACCATTCGAAAACTGAAAAGTTCCTGGTGATCAAAGGTGAGGCCTGTTTCCGCTTTCGCCACATGCTTACCGGTGAGTTTTATGAACTGTTTACCTCTGGTGATAAACCCGAGATCGTGGAAACGGTTCCTGGTTGGACGCATGACATAACAAATGTGGGCGAGCATGAATTAGTGTGCATGCTCTGGGCCAATGAGATCTTCGACCGGGAAAGTCCGGATACGTTTACTTGCCCGGTAGGCACGAAAGCCTGAACGAATTTTGAAGGAATGTATGAAAAAGCTGAAAGTAATGACCGTGGTCGGCACCCGGCCGGAAATTATTCGCTTGTCTCGTGTGATGGCCAGGTTGGATGAGCATTGCGAACATATTCTGGTGCACACCGGCCAGAACTACGATTTCGAGCTGAATGAAATCTTCTTCCAGGACCTGGGCATTCGCAAGCCGGACCACTTTTTGGCCGCAGCCGGTGCTAGCGGCGCGGAAACTATTGGAAACGTGATTATCGCCGTGGACAAAGTTCTGGCCGAAGAGCAGCCGGAGGCCCTGCTGGTACTGGGTGACACCAACAGCTGTATGGCTGTTATTTCCGCCAAGCGCCGCAAGATCCCGACGTTTCATATGGAAGCAGGCAATCGCTGTTTCGATATGCGCGTGCCGGAGGAGATCAACCGCCGTATTGTGGACCACACAGCGGATATCAACCTTACTTACAGCACCATTGCCCGGGATTATCTGTTGCGCGAAGGCCTGCCGCCGGACCGGGTGATCAAAACCGGTAGCCCGATGTACGAAGTGCTTAACCACTTCCGCGAAGGCATTGATGCCTCAGATGTACTGAAACGTCTTGATCTGGCAGAAGGTCAATTCTTCGTTGTAAGCGCCCACCGTGAGGAAAACGTGGATTCCGACAGGAACTTCCTGGCTCTGGTAGAGACTCTGAATGCCATAGCGGAGCAGTACGGCTATCCGGTGATTGTCTCCACCCACCCTAGAACCCAGAAACGGGTGGATGTTATGGGTGTCCAGTTCCATGAAAATGTGCGGCTTTTGAAGCCACTGGGCTTCAAGGACTACAACAAGCTGCAATTAAGTGCCAAGGCCGTGTTGTCTGACAGTGGCACTATTAACGAAGAAGCTTCGATACTCAACTTCCCAGCCCTGAACATCCGTGAAGCCCACGAACGTCCTGAAGGTATGGAAGAAGCTGCTGCGATGATGGTCGGCCTGAGCAAGGAGCGTGTGCTGCAGGGGTTGGCCATTCTGGAAACCCAGGGCCGCGGTGACGAACGTTCCCTTCGGTTGGTGGCTGATTACAGCATGCCGAATGTCGCGGATAAGGTGGTTCGCATTATTCATAGTTACCGTGACTATGTGATGCAGACGGTTTGGAAACAGTATTGAGGTAACTCCCCCTGATGGGATCTAAAAAAACCGATCTTGCTATTGTGAACCGTAGTTTCTGGCCACAAAGTCAAGTGATAGGCGAGAGTCTGCTGCAGTTTGCCGAACAGGCAGCCAAAAAACATTCTGTTTGCGTAATTACTCAGGCCGATGGCGACTTGTCTGAAATGCTTACCAGGGAGGGCAGGGGGAAAGGCGTTCAGGTGCGAGCCTGCAAGTCCTATACAACCTCTGCCAGCGGGCTGGTGAAACGCATGGCGGAAGCCTTTTTTTTCATGCTTTGGACGTTCCTTAGTCTTGTGCGAGCAAATCCGGCTAATGTTTATGTGTCTACCAATCCTCCGGTAGTGGTGCCGTTCATTGTCGCTTTGTATTGCAGGCTGTTTAATGCCAGCTACGTTTACCATTTGCAGGATATCCACCCTGAGGCAGCGAACATAGTGGTGCCTTTGAATGGGGTTGTGTTTGGTTTGCTCAAGCGCATTGATAACTACACTCTGCG
>TARA_R110000850_G_scaffold67188_1_pt1 | contig 29831 bp, 25 predicted proteins | sample TARA_R110000850 | Tara Oceans TARA_R110000850 (sample SAMEA4397586) | marine metagenome | biome: Polar Biome; feature: [SRF] surface water layer (ENVO:00010504); material: water (ENVO:00002006), including particulate matter (ENVO:01000060) such as... | depth 5 m | reverse complement strand
TGATGGACAGTTCAGAGCGTTTGCCGGTGGCTGGGAAGGTTGTCTGGGTTACCCCGCGAGCCGCTCAGGGAAAGAGAGTGCAGGGGATTGGTGTGCAGTTCAGTTTGCAGGACGGCGGTCAAACCCAGCAGAAGATTGAATCCCAACTCGCGGGAACAGCCGGAATAGAGCGCGCAACCCAGACCATGTGAGCGCCGGCTAGCCGGCGGCGCTGTCGGACTCCGTGGCTTCCATGCCAGAGTCCAGCGATGAGGCCTCAAAGCCTTTCTGCATCAGGATGAAGGCGGCCACCGAGCTTCGTCGCCCGGTATCGCAGATGCAGATGTGGTGAAGCTCACGGTCCAGCTTATCCAGCCGCATGCGCAGCATGAAGAGCGGAATGTTGATGCTCCCCGGGATGTTCTCCTTCAGGAATTCGCTCTGCAAACGAACATCCAGAAATATGGCCTGGCCTGAGTCCACGCGCGCGCGCGCCTCCGCGGCAGAAACACGACGACTGAGCGGCTCATTCAGCAATTTCTGGAAATCCTGCTTTGACAGCCGCATGAGCACACCGTGCGTCAGCATGCTCACAGTCGCATTGCGCGGAGAGTCGGCCAGCAAGGCTTCTTCTCCGAAACAGGAGCCTGCCTCCAGCTGGGCGAGACGAAAAGGCTTCTGACCAATCTGCTCACGGGTAACTAAACATCGACCCTCGGTCAGCACATAGAAATAGTCACCCGCTTCGCCCTGGCGCACGATGACCGCGCCAGGGTCCGCTTCCAGACGCTCCATGCGCATAAAAATGGCTTGCAGATTGGTCGGCGGCACCATCTGGAAGGTAGGTGTCTGAAGCAGTTGGGTCATCCAGTCGTCAGATTGCCCCTGTTCGGTCTGGCTCAGATCTGACACTTCCAGCGCGTCGCTCTGGTCCCAGGTGAGAAACACATCCAGCAGGCGGCTATCTATCGCCAGGCATCTGACGTCAGTGGCGCAGATGGCGTCACTGTGGCGCTGCCGGGCAGGTGCCAGCCCGTAGCGCGCACTGTCGGTTCCCCCTTCGATGGCGCCAGTTCGAGTGCCGTATCGGTCACCGAGATTGACGGTACCCTCCAGGACGTAGATGGTTTGCCTGGAATCAGCCTCAAATTTGAATACATACTCACCCGCATCGAAGCTCATGAGGCGGGCCTGCCTGGCGAGGTCTCGCTGGCTTTCCACCCGCATGGACTCGAAAGGAACCAGTCGAGCCAACATTTCCGGGGTCAATGGCGAAGCAGAGTTCATATGATTGCGCTGGAAACGAGCAACTTGTGCGAAAATGATTGTTTAGGTCGCCCTGGGTGGCAGGGCAGGCCAGCTGAGGAACAATACACCAAGAGTCGAAAGAGGCGAATAAGGCGTCACATTCGGCTGGCACATTAGAGTGAGGACAGGAGATTTGCATGGCTCAACCCAAGGCGAAGACAAAGTCGGCAAAGCGTGCCAAACCGGCCGGCAATGCCAAAAAAGCGGTTAAGAAAGCACCGGTCAAAAAGGCCGCAGCCAAGAAGCCGGCTGCTAAGAAGGCTGTTGTGAGCAAGTCAACGAGCAAGAAACCAACTGTGAAAAAAGCCATCGCGAAAAAATCTCCTGCTTCCAAGAAACCACTGGCCAAAAAGGCGGCGGCGAAGAAGGCGCCGCAAAAGAAGGCTGCTCCAGTCAAGAAGCAGGCTGCGCCGAAGCCCAAAAAGGCACCGGCCAAGACGCCAGAGGTCAAGAAAACAAAAGTGTCAGTGAAATCTGCCGTCAAGGCGGTCAAGAAGGCCGTAGCCAAAAAGGTGGCTGAAGTCAGAAAAGGCAAAGCCGCGCCCAAGAAAGTTGCTGCCAAACCTGAGGCCAAGGCCCCAGTCAAAGCCACACCCAAGGCGACTCCAAAGGCGAAGAAGGCATCTGCGCCCGCTCCGGCCAAAGCCGCGGCAGCCAGCAAGACGACCAAGGTGGTAGTGGCAAAGCCTAGAGGCAACATCGGAACGACACGCCCGCCCAAGGGTGATATCGAAATCGAACAATTGGCTGGCCGCCTCCGGGCAGGCCATAACGACGGCTCGCACAGCGGACCGATTCCGACTGAGGCACAGATTCGCAGTGCTCCTGACGGCCAGTACATGAATGACGGGCAGCTCGCTTTCTTCCAGGCCCGTTTGATGCAGATGCGAGGCGAAGTGCTTGCGCGCGAACTCGATGTCAAGGAACGCCTCCACCAACGCGAAATTTTTGCCGATCCGGCGGATCGCGCCAGCGCGGAGGAAGAGCATTGGCTGGATCTGCGCTTGCGTGAGAGAGAGTCCCTTTTGCTCAAGAAAATTGACGAAGCTTTGCGCCGTATTCGCGACAAGGAATATGGCTATTGCGAAAAGACCGGCGAAGCAATTGGCATCGCAAGACTTCTCGCACGGCCAACCGCCACTGTTTGCGTCGATGTGAAAGGACAGGACGAGCGAGCAGAGTCGCAATATCGCGATCGCTGATCACCAGCTAAATCCAGCACAGCAATCGCGGTCACTCCTTATGGGTGGCCGCGATTTTTTTTGGATTGCCTAGTTGGGTTCTTGCTTGATTGAATCGCGCGCGGCGGAGAGCTTGCAGAAAAATTCCACGTATTGCTCGTGGCCGTCAGGAAACACAAAGTTGAGCCGCAAGTCATCCTGCTTGTCGCTGATACCGCGCAGTCCAGACCAGGCCCGCTCGGTGGCCGCCGACTTCAGCAGGTTCATGTCCAGGCCTGGCCGACGCACCTCTCCACGGCTGCTGTCAACAAATAGCACCGCGTTGTCGACTTCGAACTGCATTCCGATGTCCTGGATCAGCGTCAGGAAACCCCGATCGCTACCACCCCGCTGCATTGAACCCTCGCCGTTCTCATTGTCGCTTTGAGAGGTGACCGTATCGCCGATACCGACGATCTGCGGCATCAATGCAGGGTCCAGTTTTTGGCCCGCCAATTGCAGCAACTCAGCACGGCTCCTCGGCGCATTGCGGGCGTTGAATGAGGCGCCCAAGGGGTACTCCCCAGTTTGTTGAAAGTAGTAGTCGTTGAGAATAACCAGAACGCCGACTTCCTTGACTGCGCCTCCAAGCATGAACTGGAAATCGGTGGTCCCGGCATCCGTACCATCACTCAGGCGCACACGCTCCATGCCTGAGCGATCTCGCCCGAGATTGGGCGCGTAGTGAATAAAAAAGGAATCTGAAAGTTCAGGATGACCGGCCGCCTTCAACATCAGCGACTCCATGAACTGGCAAGTGCGCTCCTGCAACTGGCGGTAGATTTCGCTCCGATTGCCCAGAAAATCAAAGTAAGGATTCAGGTTGATCGTGGGCGACACCAGATTATCAAGAACAGCCGTAGCGGCCAGTTTCGCACGCGTAACAGGGTCGGTGGACACACCAAGTTCCGCAGACACCTGACCGAGAAAGGCGCTGCATTGCTCCACCACTGATCTCAGAAATGACAGCTCCTGTTGGCTGACACCCGGGTGGACGGCCTGGCCCCTGCAGTCCTGTGCCTGCACGCCGCCACCCGCTAGGCCAGGCAGGTACAGGGCATGGTTCTGGTCGCCCACGGATACGGCTGCAAGGCTTCGATCGACAATGGCATTGACGCCTCGACGCCCCAGATGCTCACCATTGGTGAGGACCCGGAATGCGTGGCCCAAACGAGCTGCTGCGCGGATGTACTCCGGACTCAGCGTTCGTGTCAGAGGGTCTCTCACCAGCCCCATGCACACGCCATCCAAATCCTGAATCAGAAGCAGCCGCGGCGACTTGGACAAGGCTTCCAGCAAACCTGGGTGGTCCGTACTGCACCATTGCGAACTCAGCGAAGGTTTTGATTTTTTCGTCATTCAAATGATATGCCAGAAACATCAGGAAGCGTCCTGAAACGACTTCACATGCTAACGCGCGACTGAAGCGATGCCGAATCACCCGCAGTCGCGTTCGGCCTGCAATGCGACACGCCCCTGTCGCGCTGGCACACCGGGATATTCAGGTAATCGATCATTACTGACCTGAAAATGGGTGCGCAGATCAGCACGCTGAGCTTGCCGCGATACACTTGGATCTGACAGCGCACCGCCTATGGCCGGTTGCATCAATCAAATACCAGCAGGAGAACAGAATGACCCTTTCAAATGAGACCGAAAACGCCATTCAAACCGCACGCGGCCAAAGGCTGGGCGATTTGCTGCGACGCAGTGCGCTTCGGTTTCCGGGGAAGACCGCACTGGTGTATCAGGAACAGCGCAAGAGTTTCTCTGAACTCGATGAGCTGGTTAACCGCACCGCGAACGCGCTGGCATCAAAAGGGGTAGGCAAGGGCGATCACATTGCCTTGCTCTCGCACAACAATCTGAGTTTCGTAGTCATCCGTTTTGCCCTGGCGCGGCTCGGCGCCGTTACGGTACCGATCAACTTCATGCTCAATGCATCGGAAGTTGCCTACATTCTGGAGAATGGAGAAGTCTGCGGCATGGTGGTTGAGGATGCCTTGGCGGAAGTCGCAGATGCCGCGATTGCACAGGCCGGAATTTCGCTCAAGGTTCGCGGTGCGATCAAAGAGCAATCTCAGCAGACGCCTGCTGGTTGGGAGCTCATGCAATCCTGGATGGATTACGCAGACAGCTCGGAGCCCGAGGTCATCGTCGGAGACGATGAACCCACTCAGATGATGTACACCAGCGGCACGGAATCCCGGCCCAAGGGTGCGCTGCTTTCTGCTCGCAGTCTCTACGCTCAATACGCCAGCGTGATCATTGATGGCGAGATGAGCGGAGACGATATTGAAGTTCACTCCCTGCCGCTGTTTCACTGCGCCCAGTTGGACTGCTTCCTGACGCCAGATCTGTACCTCGGCGCGACCAGTATCGTGCTCCCGTCTCCGGACCCAGCGGTCCTCCTGAAGACAATCGAGACAGAACGGGCGACAAAGCTGTTCTGCCCTCCGACAGTATGGATTGCTCTGCTCGGACATCCCGATTTTGACAAGACCGATCTTTCGTCCCTTAAAAAGGGCTACTACGGCGCGTCCATCATGCCTGTGGAGATCATCAAACAAATTTCGGAGCGCATACCCGCACTGCGCCTGTTCAACTTTTACGGCCAGACCGAAATGTCGCCGGTTGCCACCATTCTCAAACCAGAAGACCAGCTGCGAAAACTGGGCTCAGCCGGTCGCGCTGCCATCAACGTTGAAACGCGCGTTGTCGATGACGACGACAATTCCGTACCGTGCGGATCCATTGGCGAAATCGTGCACCGCAGTCCACACGCGACGTTGGGCTACTGGAAGAACCCGGAAAAGACGGCGGAGTCGTTTCGCAATGGATGGTTTCATAGCGGCGACCTCGGCATCATTGATGAAGAGGGCTACCTCAGCGTCGTGGACCGCAAGAAGGACATGATCAAGACCGGCGGGGAAAATGTGGCAAGCCGCGAAGTTGAAGAGGTCATCTTTGCTCATCCCGCGGTCACCGAAGTTGCGGTCTTTGGTGTACCTCATCCCAAGTGGATAGAAGCTGTCATGGCTGTAGTGGTGGCGCGCCCGGGCCAGACCATTGACCCTGAGGAGCTGAGCGCGTTCTGCCGCGAACGCCTCGCAAAGTACAAGGCACCCAAGCTTTTCGAGATTGTTGATCAGCTGCCGAAGAATGCGAGCGGAAAAGTTCTTAAGCGCGAGCTACGTGATCGGTTTGCAAGCCGCGCAAACACTTTGAAATAAAGTATGAGAGAGGGCGGGTACTCCGTCTGCGGCACAAATCAATTGCGAGCGTCAATTGACCAGAATGCCGTCGAAACGTTTTTCCAAGGGCATGAGAACTCTGCGCTGGGCGCCCGCGCTGCGATCCTTGATTGCCACCGAGTTGACGTGCGACAGCGCGTCAGCAACGGTCAATGAGTAGATGGACTTGCAGATGTCGTAGGCCTTTAGGCCGGGCCATTCTGGCGGCAGCATCGGGACAGGCAGCCGTGGATCGTGCAGCGTTGCTCGTCGATAGGAATGGATGAGCAGCGTCTGTACGACAAATGCCATTTCTGGCGTCAATTTTTGGCTCGTCAGCAAGTCGGGCAGCGGCCCGAAAAGATCGACAAAACGCTCGTAGCGAGTACCTACCTCTTCAAGATTCCAGCATCGGGAGATCATGCTGGGCATTGCTTCGTTAGAATAGCCCTCGATGGACTGCGCACGCAGTACGACCGCGCGATCAAGCAGATCCAGTTGGGACAAAATCCGGCGCAAGGCCTTTGAATTTGCCGAGGGATGCAAGAACACGCCTGTTGTCGCCATCGCGAAACCCTCCCATTCGAGTTCGCGCCGAAGTTCCAGGCGTTCGAGCGCCCCGTCACCGTTTCTCGGCAGGATGACCATGGTCCAGTTCTGGTCCCAGTGAGGCTCCTGCGGCGTGTAGATGCGGCCATAGGCATCTTCGATTCTGCTCAGGCCCGAATCTGTCAGTGAGTAGAAGCTGCGGCGGCCTTCCCGCCGAGCTTCAAGCCACTCTTCCTCGATCAGGCGAAATGCGCTGGTTCGGACCAGCCGCTCGTTTACCCCCAAAGGCTGCAATAGCCGGATCAGGTCGCTGAGCCAGATGCCTCCGCCATGTGGAGCAATGGAGTCGCCAAAAACCGAGACGATCAGAGACTTGGAACGTGGTTCTTCCTCACTCAGGTACTTCTGTATCCACTGATCGATGGGAGAGGCGGAGACGGATGTGGCCATGGCAAAAGTCGGGCTGACATTGATTATGAATTTTAACGAATTGCAATCCGATTCATTACGGATTCTCTCTGCGATACAGATTTCTCGTTGACAAGTCTGGCGCTGTATCAAATAATTCGCGCCACAACGGAGGAAAAGCCCATGTACGCTCAAATGGTCGACACCGGCGCGAAAGTCTCAGCAGAACAGTTGGACGCTCAGGAAAGAATCTTCGAGGAACGAATTGCGGCAGATATCCGCATTGAAGCCCAGGACTGGATGCCAGAGCGCTACCGCAAGACCCTGATCCGTCAGATCAGCCAGCATGCGCATTCTGAAATCGTCGGCCAATTGCCCGAAGGCAACTGGATTACCCGCGCGCCAACGCTCAAGCGAAAGGCAATCCTTTTGGCAAAGGTGCAGGACGAGGCAGGGCATGGCTTGTACCTCTATAGCGCTGCGGAAACGCTGGGCATCTCGCGAGACGAGATGTTTGATGGCCTGCACAGCGGCAAGGCCAAATATTCTTCGATCTTCAACTATCCCACTCTGACCTGGGCTGATATCGGCGCGATCGGCTGGCTGGTCGACGGCGCGGCCATCATGAATCAGATTCCGCTGTGCCGATGTTCTTATGGCCCTTATTCCCGCGCGATGATTCGCGTCTGCAAGGAAGAAGCGTTCCACATGCGCCAGGGCTATGACCTCATGATGGCGCTGTGCAGGGGCACTGCCGAGCAAAAGGCGATGGCGCAGGACGCGTTGAATCGGTGGTGGTGGCCAGCGCTCATGATGTTTGGTCCCCCCGATGCGGACTCACCCAATACAGAGCAGTCCAAGCGTTGGAAGATCAAGCTTTTTACCAATGATGAGCTGCGCCAAAAGATGGTTGACCAGACTGTCCCGCAGGCCGAGTACCTGGGGCTCACGATCCCTGATCCCGACCTGAAACTGAATGAAGAAACCGGAAGCTACGCTTTCGGAGACATCGACTGGGAAGAGTTCTACAACGTGGTCAAGGGCAACGGACCCTGTAATCGCGAGCGACTCGAAACCCGAAAGAAGGCCTGGAATGACGGGCAATGGTTTCGCGATGGTCTGGTCGCCAATGCTGAAAAGCGGGCCCTACTTAAGAACAAGCAGGCTGCCTGAGCCTTCCAGCTCTCAGCCCACGTCAAGGAGCAAGCAGAATGAAAGAGTGGCCCCTTTGGGAAGTGTTCATCCGCAGTCAGCACGGGCTGGCTCACCGTCATGTCGGCAGCCTTCACGCGCCGGACGCGGAAATGGCGATCAGCAATGCACGCGACGTCTATACCCGGCGTAATGAGGGCGTCAGCATCTGGGTCGTTGCTTCGGGCGACATTACGGCCAGCAGCCCGGATGAAAAGGAGTCTCTTTATGACCCGGCGAACAACAAAATTTATCGCCACCCCACTTTTTTCCCCATGCCTGATGAGGTCAAGGGACTGTGAGCGCCGCGCTCCAAACCAGCACGCTCGAGTATTTGCTGCGGCTGGGTGATAACGCTCTGGTGCTGAGCCACCGTCTGTCCGAATGGTGCGGCAAAGGGCCGGCACTTGAAGAGGACATGGCCTTGACTAACGTAGCCCTCGACCTGCTAGGTCAGGCACGGTTGTGGCTCTCGTATGCGGCAGAACTGAAGGGGCAGGGCGCAGATGAAGACCGTCTGGCTTACCTGCGCGATGCGCCGGAATTTCGCAATGTTTTGCTGGTGGAGCAACCCAACCACGAATACTCCGATACGCTGATTCGTCAGTTCTTCTTTGACGCCTGGCATGCGCTGGCCTTGCGTGAACTCGCGCAATCCAGTGATCCGCGCATTTCAGAGATTGCCGTCAAGGCTCGCAAGGAGGTGACATATCACTTGCGGCGCAGCAGTGATCTTGTCATCCGGCTGGGCGACGGCACAGCGACCAGCAATAGAATGATGCAGTCAGCCGTGGACCAGCTCTGGCCCTTCACTGGCGAGCTCTTCGAAACTGACGAAATTGATACAACTGTGGCCAGCGAAACCGTCGGTTTTGAAGCCAAAAAACTGAAGAGCGAGTGGCAAACTTATGTCACTGACGTGCTCGCAACCGGCCAACTCCAGCTGCCGCCGAACGATATCTGGATGCAGAAAGGCGGCAAGCGCGGCATTCACAGTGAGCATCTCAGTCATATGCTGAGCCAAATGCAGGTGCTGCAACGCTCTCACCCCGGCGCCAACTGGTAGACAGTGAGCGTGACGGCCTCAAACCACAATGCCATGTCGCTGGAGCACATCTGGGACTGCCTGAAAACGGTACCTGACCCCGAAATTCCAGTGATTTCCATCGTTGATCTGGGAATCGTGCGTGAGGTCCAGTGGCGTGATGAGCAGCTTGTTGTGTCAGTGACACCCACTTATTCAGGCTGTCCGGCAACTGAGGTGATCTCGGAGGACATTCGTCGGGCACTGTACAAACTGGGCGTCCGAAACCTTTCGATAAAGCTGCAATTGTCGCCTCCCTGGACCACAGATTGGATGAGCGAAGAGGCCAGACGAAATCTACGCAATTACGGCATTACGCCTCCAGCAGAACAGGCGATCGATGCCAGCCAGATACTGAAGAACAACTCTTATACGGCGCCGCGCGTGGAATGTGCGCGATGTGGAACCGCTGATACGGAGGTTATCAGTGAGTTTGGTTCAACGCCTTGCAAGGCCTTGTATCGCTGTCGGCAATGCAAAGAGACCTTCGACTACTTCAAGTGCCACTGACGATGTGCACACGACAGGATTACGTAAAGCAGCCATGAGCAAGTTCCACCAACTGCAGGTCAGTCAAATCCATCAGGAAACACGCGACGCCATGGTGGTCACCTTTGCACCGCCTGCGGAAGACCCAGGCGCCTTCAAATTTGAGGCGGGTCAGCACCTCACGCTGAAAGCGATGATTAGTGGTGAAGAAGTCCGGCGCTCCTACTCCATCTGTGCCGGCGCACAGGAACAGACCCTGCGCGTGGCAATTAAAAAAATCGATGACGGCATCTTTTCCAACTGGGCCGCAGAAAATCTCCGGCAGGGGACGCTAATTGAGGTCATGGAACCCCAGGGACATTTCAATGTTCCGCTGGAGCCAGAAGCATCTCGTCATCATGTGGCTTTCGCATCTGGCAGCGGCATCACACCCGTGCTCTCCTTGGTCAAGACGACTTTGGCAGCAGAACCTGATAGCCGATTTACCCTGGTCTACGGAAATCGTGCTTCGTCCAGTGTGATTTTCAAGAATGAAATTGAGGATCTGAAAGACCGCTATCTGACGCGTCTGAATCTGGTCTTCATCCTGAGCAGAGAGCATCAGGATATGGATCTGTTCAATGGGCGGATCGATGCTGACAAATGCGAAGCGCTGCTCAGCAAGTGGATTGATCCGAAAGACATCGACATTGCCTACATCTGCGGACCACAGAGCATGATGGAGCAAGTTTCAGCATCCCTGATGCGTCATGGCCTGCCGAAGGCTCAGATCAAGATGGAACTGTTTGCGGGCGCCATGCATAAGGGGCCCAGACCCGAGCGAAAAGCGGTTGTAAAGGGAGATGACGGCGCCACGATCACAATCGTTCATAACGGGTTGACCCGAGTCTTCAAGATGCCCAAGAACAAGGAGTCTGTCCTCGACGCAGCACTCGAAGAAGGCATAGAGCTGCCTTATGCCTGTAAGGGAGGCGTCTGCTCGACCTGTCGCTGCAAATTGATTAAGGGGGAAGTCGACATGGACGCTAATTATTCGCTTGAAGATTACGAACTGGCCCGAGGCTTCGTCCTGAGCTGCCAAAGCTTTCCGGTCACAGATGAGTTGCTGATCGACTTCGATCAGGAAACCTGAGTCGGTAAGTCGCTGTGCCAATAAACATGAATACGTTACTGCTACTCGCGGTGACTCAATAGAGATGGGGTTGATAAATGAAACAACTTGAAAGTTACGCTTGCGGCATTTGGCAGTCCGGGGCCAATGGACAGGTCATGCTCAATGCTATCAATGGCGAACCGGTGGCGGAGGTCTCCAGTCAGGGCATCGACTTCCGCGCGATGCTGGAATACGCACGCAAGGTTGGAAGCCCTGCGCTGCGCAAGCTGACGTTTCATGAGCGTTCATTAATGCTCAAGGCACTTGCAGCCTACCTCAGCGAACACAAGAAGGAGTTCTACGCCCTGTCTGCCGCAACAGGAGCCAGCAAGGGCGATTCAATGATCGATATCGACGGCGGCTTCGGCACACTGTATGCCTATTCGAGCAAAGGCCGTCGCGAGCTACCCAACGCACAATTCGTCATTGATGGCGCACCTGAAGTCATGAGCAAGACGGGAAGTTTTGTCGGTCAACACATCCTGACGCCTCTCAAGGGCGTGGCGGTTCACATCAATGCCTTTAATTTTCCAGTCTGGGGCATGCTCGAAAAGCTGGCAGTCAATTTGCTGGCCGGCGTGCCCGCCATCATCAAGCCAGCCAGTCAGACTGCGTACCTGACAGAGGCCGTGTTCAAGCACATGGTGGCTTCAAAGATCTTTCCTGAAGGCTCATTTCAGTTGATCTGCGGCAGTGTCGGTGACCTGCTGGATCACGTCACTGGTCAGGACATTGTGACCTTCACAGGTTCTGCATCAACTGGACACAAACTGCGTGCCCACCCCTGCATTGTGCGCAACTCGGTTCGCTTCACGATGGAGGCAGACTCACTTAACTGCTCCGTGTTGGGACCTGATGCCACACCGGATTCCCCCGAGTTCGATCTCTTCGTGAAGGAAGTAGCGCGAGAGATGACCACAAAGTGTGGACAAAAGTGCACCGCAATTCGCCGGGCATTGGTGCCGCGCGTCCATGTCGATGCCGTTATTGCAGCACTCAGTTCAAGGCTTTCCAAGACCGTGGTCGGTGATCCGGCTAACGAAGAAGTACGAATGGGCGCCTTGGCGAGCCTTGCTCAGCGAGACGAAGTGCGCAGCGCTGTTGCCAAACTCAGCTCAGAAGCAAAGCTGGTCTTCGGCGATCCGAATTCCGTGCAGGTCATGGGAGGCGATGCCGATAAAGGGGCATTTATTTCGCCGCTTCTGTTGCTGTGTGACGATCCAGTCAAGGCCCGACTGGTCCATGAAGTTGAAGCTTTTGGACCTGTTTCCACCGTACTGCCGTATGACAGCACTGAACAGGCCATCGAACTTGCCGCGCGTGGCGAGGGCAGCCTGGTGGGTTCAGTATTTACCTACGACAATGACTTTGCGCGTGAAATGGTGATGGGCGCAGGCAGCTATCACGGTCGCATGCTGATCGTGAATCGTGATTGCGCCAAGGAATCTACAGGTCACGGCTCTCCCATGCCCATGCTGATCCACGGTGGTCCGGGACGCGCGGGCGGCGGTGAAGAGATGGGCGGCATTCGCGGCGTCATGCATTACCTGCAGCGCACCGCTCTGCAAGGATCTCCCGCAACACTCAGCGCAGTGACCGGACAGTGGATCAAGGGGGCGCCACAGCCGGAGGGTGTGCATCCGTTCCGTAAGAACCTCAGTGAGCTGCAGCTCGGGGATACGGTCAAGGCAGGTCCCAAGCTCGTAACCTTGGAAGATATCGAACATTTTGCTGAGTTCACTGGCGATACGTTTTACGCACACATGGATGAAACAGCGGCAGCTGCCAATCCATTTTTTGGCGGGCGAGTCGCTCATGGCTACTACATTCTGTCCCTGGCCGCCGGACTGTTCGTGCAGCCTGATCCAGGTCCGGTTCTTGCCAACTACGGGCTGGACAATCTGCGCTTTGTAACACCTGCCAAGCCTGGGGACGAGCTGAGCGTCACGCTCAGTTGCAAGGCGAAGAATCCGCGCATCACAGAGAACTACGGTGAGGTGCGCTGGGACACAGTAGTCAGCAATCAGAGGGGCCAAGTTGTAGCCACCTATGACGTTCTGACGATGGTGCAGAAAGCGGCCTGATTCCACTCGATTACGCGAAAGGTGCTGTTAATGAGCTACGAGAATATTCAATACGCAAGTGAGAACGGCATCGCCAGAATCACGTTGAGCAGACCCGACCGACTCAACAGTTTCACCATGGCCATGCATCGTGAACTACGCGATGCGCTTGATCGTGTCAGTGCGGATGAGAGCGTGCGTGTTCTGCTTCTGACCGGTGCGGGGCGCGGCTTTTGCGCAGGTCAGGATCTGGCAGACCGCGAAGTCGCCCCGGGCGGGGAAGCAGTTGATCTAGGCAAAGCGGTAACTGATTGGTGGGCGCCATTGGTCAGGCAACTCAGGACCATGCCCAAGCCAGTGGTATGCGCGGTCAATGGTGTGGCAGCAGGAGCGGGGGCCAATGTCGCCCTGGCGGCAGATATCGTCATCGCAACGCGATCGGCCAGCTTTATTCAGCCCTTTTGCAAACTCGGACTGATACCGGATACCGGTGGCACCTGGATTTTGCCGCGCCTGCTGGGCACCGCGCGCGCCATGGGTTTGGCAATGCTGGGGGACAAACTCAGTGCCGATAAAGCAGAGGAATGGGGATTGATCTGGAAGTCTGTCCCGGATGCCGAGTTCCAAACGACCGTCGACAAGATGCTCGCCGGCCTCGCCAAAGCGCCCACTCGCGGCCTCGCACGGACCAAGGAACTGCTTCTGGGCAGCGGAACCCTGGAGCTGGACGAAGCCCTGCAACGTGAGGCAGAGGTGATGCGAGAGCTTGGGTTCAGCGATGACTATCGTGAGGGCGTTTCCGCTTTCATGGAAAAGCGCACCGCCAATTTCACTGGCAAATAGGCATGCGCAGTTTGGCCGTATCACTGAATGCCGAGGTCGGCGTCATCGGTGCCGGTGCAATGGGTGCTGGCATCGCACAAATCGCAGCTTGCGCCGGGCACACGGTGCGCTTGCTGGATACCCGGCAGGGTGCCGCAGATGAAGCAATTCACCGCATCCTCGCAGACCTCAAGAAACTGGAGTCGCGGGGAAAGATCGAGGTCGGCACGCAGGAACGGGTAGCTGAAAATCTACGTAGCGCAAGCGCTATTGAAGCGCTCGCTGACAGTGGGCTGGTGATCGAGGCCATCGTGGAAGACCTCGCCATCAAGAAGGCGCTGTATGCCGAGCTTGAAGCCGTCGTCGGCGATGAATGTGTCATTGCCAGCAACACGTCTTCCTTATCCATCACCTCGTTGGGGGCCGACGCTAGAGCACCGGGAAGATTCATCGGCATGCATTTCTTCAACCCGGCTCCGCGAATGCCTCTGGTCGAAGTCATCAAAGGCGTGGCTACAGATGAAGCCGTGGCAGAGGCCGTTTTCGCGACCGCACTCGCCTGGGGAAAAACGCCCGTGCATGCGAGCTCCACACCTGGATTCATCGTCAATAGGGTGGCTCGGCCTTTCTATGCGGAGGCTTTGCGCCTCTTGCAGGAGGGCGCTGCAGATTGCGCCACTATCGATGCCGTCATGCGCGACTGTGGCGGATTCCGGATGGGCCCATTCGAGCTCATGGACCTGATTGGTCACGATGTTAACTATGCCGTGACACGATCTGTTTTTGATGCCTTTTACGGTGATCCGAGATTTTCGCCTTCGTTGATGCAGTTAGAACTGGTCAACGCAAAATTTTTGGGCCGAAAGAGTGGCCGCGGCTTCTACGATTATTCCGCTGACGCCCGAGCAACCGCGCCGGCCTGCGAAGCACCTGGTGAATCATCCGGACGGTTCGAGATCGTCAGCTCGCATCCTTTTGGCAGCGAGCTGGCCCGCCGGCTGGAAACTGCTGATATCTCGTACCGGTCTATCGCAGCCAGTCATCGTGATCATCGGGTTGCCATGGTTGATGGGGCAGCACTGTTCTTGTCTGACGGCCGGACCGCGACACATCGTGCTAATGCATTAGGGCTCAATGATGTCGTGCTGATTGACCTGATGCTGGACGCCGCAACAGCTCAACGGGCAGCCATTTCTGTATCTGCGCAATGTAGTGAGGCAGGTCGCGATGCAGCGGTGAATCTGCTGCAGAAGGCAGGTTTTGTGGTTTCGCGGTTGCGCGACACCCCTGGCCTCGCAGTAACGCGAACAGTGGCCATGCTGGCAAATGAAGCATGCGATGCGGTGGACCAACAGGTATGCAGTGCGGAGGCCGTGGATATTGCCATGCGTGGCGGTGTGAACTATCCAGCCGGTCCCATGCAATGGGCCGAACAGCTCGGCGCCAATACGGTGCTGACGGTGCTCGATCATCTCGCCCAACATTACGGAGAAACGCGATATCGCGCTTCCTCATTGCTGCGTCAGACGGTCTGGTCGCGGAAGAGCTTTTACGCAGCGGTTTCATGACATCTGTGAGACCCAACCCCTCAATCAATGACCTCCACAGTGGAAGTCAGATTCTTTGCAGTTCGCGCTTTGCGCAACACAGCGGATTCAAAACAAAACGGTCCTGGAGAGACAGATATGGAAAATATAATTAATTCAGACTACCTCGTCATTGGTGCGGGTGGCATGGGCATGGCCTTTGTCGATGAAATCCTGACACAAACATCTGCAACAGTGACGATCGTTGATCAAAAGCATCGACCCGGCGGGCACTGGAACGAGGCTTATCCCTTCGTTCGCTTACATCAAACATCGACTTGCTATGGCGTGAACTCCACTCCGCTGGGCCAACACAGGATCGACGAGTTTGGGCTGAACAAGGGTTGTTATGAACTCGCCAGCGGTAGCGAAGTCGTCGCCTACTTTGACAAGGTGATGCGCGAACGCTTTCTGCCTTCGGGTCGCGTGACCTACTTGAGGATGAGTGAATACCGCAAAGACGGCACAGTGAAGTCTCTCGCTTGCGGCACGGAGTACAAGGTAGAAGCAAAGAAGATTGTGGACGCGAGCTACATCAAGGTGACGGTTCCGTCCCAGCGACCGCCCACTTTTGAAGTCAAACCAGGTGCCACATGCGTCGCCGTCAATGAGTTGCCTCGGCTGACGCCATCGCATAAGCATTTCACCATCGTCGGATCGGGAAAGACAGGTATGGACGCCTGCCTGTTTCTTTTGGAGCTGGGCGTTAATCCGGACGCCATCACCTGGGTCATGCCCAATGACGCCTGGTATTTTGATCGCCTGTCTGTAAACCCGGGGCGCAAGTTCACAGACGCCATCACCTCGGGTCAGATCAAAGTTCTTCAGGCTGCGATCGCCGCCGACTCCCTTGACGATTTCTTCCAGCGCGCACTCGCCTGTGGCGAGTTGCTGACGCTGGACCCCAACGTGAAGCCCACGCGCTGGCGCTGTGCAACCGTGACCAAGCTTGAACTCGAATATCTTCAGAAGATCAAGAATGTGGTTCGCCTCGGGCATGTCACCTCCGTTGGTCCCGGGGTGATGCAGTTGCAGAAGGGCAGCAGGGAGGTCCCAGCGGACACACTGTTCGTCGACTGTGCCGCAGATGGCCTGGCCCATCGACCGGCTGTGAAAGTCTTTGATGGCAACCGGATTACGCTGCAGACGATTCGGATGTGCCAGCAGGTCTACAGCGGTGGCTTTATTGGCAATGTAGAAGCCAACCTGACTGACGAAGCGCGCAAGAACGAGCTTTGCCGACCGATTCCATTGCCCTATGTGGCAAGCGACTATATTCGCTGCGCCATCGAAGGCAGTGAAAGCATGTTGACCTGGTTAACCGAGCCCAAGGTCGTGTCATGGATTAATGAGTCCAGAATTGATCTGTTTAGCCCGTACTTCGATTTCGACGATCCTGAAGTGGTCAAGCAGATTGAAGCCATGGGTGAGCTGCTGAGCGTTGCAATCCCTAAAATGAAGCAGCTGCTCGCGGAAGACGCCTTGGCTGCGGCATGACTCAGCACTGGTACGAAGCCGCGTCTGACACTAAAACATCTGTCAGGGCTGTAGAGAAAAATCCAACGGAAGGATAGAGAAGTGGCTAAGGACTCTGTTGCATGGCGGGTTGCCGCGGCGATGCTGGAGCGTGATCAGGCCTCCAGCAGTCTGGGCATGGTCATCGATGATATTGATGCCGGGCGGGCGACCCTGAGCATGATCGTGCGCAAAGACATGCTCAACGGTCACGGCAACTGCCAGGGTGGCTTTATTTTCGCGCTGGCTGATTCTGCGTTTGCCTTTGCATGCAACAGTCGGGATCAGGCCACCGTCGCTGCAGGTTGCAGCATTGAGTATCTGGTCCCGGTGTCAGAAGGGGAGCGACTTACAGCGTCCGCAACGGAGCGTGCCCTGGTCGGAAGACGCGGAATCTATGACGTCACGGTGCGAGATTCTGCACAGAACGTTGTGGCCACTTTCTGTGGGAAATCAGCCTCGATCAAAGGAACGGTACTCGGGATGTCAGGGCCAGACTGAATGACCCGCTCATTCGCCGCCAGAAGGCCAGGTGCGGGCGTCACCCTGCTAGCCACTTCTCTCTGATGCCTCCGAGGAGTGCACTGCACAGATCACTGAGCAGTCTGCACCCCACAACAAGCATCGGCAGCGCAAATCTGGACAATCGTGGTCTGCGCGATGAAAACAGAACAGAAAGAGGAGGCGAGTTGGCAATGCGACATTCCCCAAGAAAGACCGATCTGGAATCCATAGAGAAAGCCAGTCAGGATGAACTGCAATCGCTCCAGCTGGAGCGAATGAAGTGGTCGGTCCGCCATGCCTATGATCAGGTGCCGCACTACCAGCAGAGTTTCAAGGCTGCCGGCGTTCATCCGGACGATCTCAGGCAATTATCCGATCTGTCCAAGTTTCCGTTTCTGGTCAAACAGGACCTGCGAGACAACTATCCTTTCGGACTGTTTGCAGTCCCTCGTGAGGACGTTGTACGCGTGCATGCTTCCAGCGGCACAACCGGGAAGCCGACGGTTGTCGGCTACACGCAAAAGGATATCGATACCTGGGCCAACATGGTGGCCCGGAGCATCCGCGCGGCCGGCGGAGGGCCAGGCGATATCTGCCATATCTCCTATGGATACGGCCTCTTCACGGGCGGGCTTGGCGCGCACTACGGAGCAGAGAGGCTGGGCTGTACGGTGGTCCCCATGTCAGGTGGACAAACTGAGAAGCAGGTGCAACTCATTCAGGATTTTCGGCCGGACATCATCATGGTGACGCCGTCCTACATGCTCAACATCATCGAAGAGTTTGAAAGACAGGGCATCGATCCCGCTCAGAGCAGTATTCGCGTTGGCATTTTTGGGGCAGAGCCCTGGACCAATGCGATGAGGCAGGAGATTGAAGCCCGCGCCAATATCGATGCAGTAGATATCTACGGCCTCTCCGAGGTGATGGGGCCAGGCGTTGCCAGCGAGTGCGTTGAGAGCAAGGATGGACCTGTCATTTGGGAAGACCATTTTTACCCGGAAATCATTAACCCGGTCACCGGAGAAATAATGCCGGACGGAGAGCAGGGCGAGTTGGTCTTCACCTCCCTGAGCAAAGAAGCCTTGCCCGTCATCCGGTATCGGACGCGTGATCTCACCAGCTTGTTGCCGCCCACTTCACGATCAATGCGTCGTATCGGCAAGATCACAGGCCGTTCCGACGACATGCTGATCATCCGCGGCGTCAATGTGTTTCCAACACAGATCGAAGAGCTTCTGCTCAAGATTCCAGAGCTGGCGCCGCATTACATGATTGACGTCACACGCCAGGGCAATCTGGATCAGGTTGCCGTGTCTGTAGAAATCAGCTCCGATGCCCGCGAGATCAGCGCGGAGAAGCGTCAGGAACTGCGAAAGGCGCTTCAGCACAGCGTGAAAACCTATGTGGGAATCTCCGTAGACGTACAGATAGGTGAGCCTGAAAGTCTGGAGCGTTCGGCCGGTAAGGCGAAACATGTGAACGATCGCCGCCCCAAAGCATCCTGAGCCACCTCTTTAAGAACTGGAAGTACTGATATGAAGCAGGCTTATATCTGCTGCGCCGTGCGCACACCTTTTGGCCGCTACGGTGGCAGTCTGTCTTCCGTGCGTGCGGATGATCTGGCGGCTTTGCCGATTGCCGAAATTATCAGGCGCAATCCAAAAGTGGATTGGTCAGCGGTCGAAGATGTGATCTACGGATGTGCCAATCAGGCCGGAGAAGATAATCGCAATGTGGCACGAATGGCTGCGTTGCTGGCCGGCCTCCCGCAGGAAGTACCGGGTGTCACCTTGAACCGCCTGTGCGGCTCCAGTCTGGACGCCGTGGGTACGGCCGCGCGCGCCATCAAGGCAGGTGAGGCAGAGCTTCTGATCGCGGGAGGAGTGGAGAGCATGTCCCGCGCACCTTTTGTCATGGGCAAGGCTGACACGGCGTTTTCGCGCTCAGCGAAGATCGAGGACACCACCATCGGCTGGCGATTCATCAATGCTCGCCTGAAGCAGAAGATTGGCGTGGATTCAATGCCGGAGACCGCAGAGAACGTGGCGGAGCAGTTCGGAATTTCACGTGCAGATCAGGACCAGTTCGCCTTGCGCAGCCAGCAACGATGGGCGCGCGCGACGGAAGCCGGCTTCTACGAGCGCGAAATAGTGCCGGTCGCCATCCCACAAAGAAAGGGCGAACCGCGCATCTTTCGCCACGATGAACATCCACGGCCGGATGTCACGCTCGAGGCTCTGGCCAAGTTGCGCGGAGTCGTTCGGGAAAAGGGTACGGTCACGGCCGGCAACGCTTCTGGCGTCAATGATGGCGCCTGTGCTCTGCTTCTGGCCTCAGACACTGCTGCCACGCGATTCGGCCTGACGCCGAGAGCCCGAGTCATCGCCATGGCCAGCGTAGGATTGGAGCCCCGCATCATGGGCATGGGCCCGGCGCCCGCAGCGCAAAAGGTGCTTGCACTGGCAGGGCTCAAGCTCTCGCAAATGGATGTCATCGAGCTCAACGAAGCCTTTGCTGCGCAGGGCCTTGCGGTGATGCGAGACCTGGGGCTCCCCGATGACGCAGCACACGTCAACGCCAATGGTGGCGCCATTGCAGTGGGCCACCCGCTGGGTGCCTCCGGTGCGAGATTGGTCACCACCGCGCTCAATCAGCTCGAGCAGGTCCAGGGTCGCTATGCGCTATGCACCATGTGCATCGGTGTGGGGCAGGGGATTGCCCTGATTGTCGAGCGGGTCTGATCACAGACCGTCTCTGCGCTGCACGCATGGTCAGGTCGTTTGCACCAGATACAAGGTTGCCCTAGGGTCAAGGGTCTAGCGTGTTGTCATAACGCGATAGATCGTTAGGTCGATCGGCTCAAACGGACAAGGGCCCAGCGGTCAGGATCATCGTCAATGCTTGTGGGTGGTCAGACCCACAGATTTCATCACTCTGGACCAAGGCGAGCGAGCCATGACACTTGCAAGATTTCTATTGCTTAGCATCTGCACGTCGTCGCTTGCCGCATGTGCGCTCGAAAGCAAGAACTCTCCTTTTACCGGCTGGTACAAGGGATATTCGGATTGCCGTGCAGAATACGCAGCCATGGATGAACGCGTGGCAGCGGCAGGCGTCGGCACTGCACAGTTCTACAGGGTGCCTGGCTATCCTTATTTGCGAACCAATCGGACGCTCGCGTCTTTTCGATACGAAGTTCAGGGTCTGGAGGAAGTCAGCGAATGGTTGCGGCGAATGCGCGATCTGGATCAGGAAGCGCGCTATTACGAGTACCTCAACCTTGGTATGACCGACCTCGAGCATGCCAATCAACGCCACCGGTTCCAAAATTGTGGGCGCATCCTGGCCGCGATTGAACTGGAAGATGAAGCTGCCTGGGCAAGACTTCTCGACATTGCAGTGCCCAGCGATGCTTACTCGAATTTCGCCCGGACCTTGGGACTGTATCCGCTGGCGGCAGTGGCCATGAAATCGCGAGCCGCTCAGCACTGGTCGCAAGTGCGCCATGAGCTTGCGACGCCACCAGAAGCAGGGGATCCGAGACTCCCTATGCGCTTGTGGAAGGCCAAAGCGGTAGAGAACCTGGACCTGCTGGATGAAGCGTGCAAACGCAATCTGAGCAATGCACTAGGTTTCCCGGCACTCGTGGGCTCAGAGTGGCGCGCACTTGCCGAACTGCACGCACCGCAGATGTGGATCGAGACAGCAAGTCAGGGCGACCTTCCCGCAACACCTGCTTTCACGCAAGGCGGGCTGACGGCGGATTCGAGCAGGGCTACAGCCTATTACGACATTGCACATGCCCGATCTCAGATGGGCATTCTTATTCAAATCAGCTACCACTTCTGGTTCAAATCATCTGCTGGCGCTGACAATGGTCCACTCAATGGACTTGTATGGAGAGTGACGCTAAACAAGAAGCTTCAGCCTTTGACTTACGAAAGCATGGAAGCATCTGGTATCGATCATCGCTGGTACCGCATCCAGAATCTGACCATCCGGACGACGGAAGACTGGTGGCAGGAGCCTCAATTTGTAGCACCGGAGTTTGCTCCACAGAACGAGGTGGCAGTTCGTCTGAGGGCTTCTACGCACGAGGTCCGAGCCGCTATATCTGCGCGGGCGTTGGGCGACATTGTTCGGAACGAATACCTGCTGCAACCCTATGAAAACCTGTACCTGCTTGATCGTCCGGGCGGTGGAACGCGCAGTCTGTTTGGCCCAAATGGATTAATTGAGAGCGCCTGGGGACAAGATGCCATTGGTGGAATGGCGAGTGGAATCCTGAAACCGGGCGTGCCGCGGCAACTTCGCCATCACGCCATCGCACACGTCGGCCGGCGTCACTTTGATGATCCTTATCTGCTGGATACGACGTTCGTGCTACCGGCTGACAGCGACGCTCCACAGGCGCCATTAGCCCAAAGCATGCACTGATGGAGGCGCGCTCTGTCCTATGTGCCGCCTTGATTCTGGCCAGTTGTCTCTCTCAGGCCAGAACCTTTCCAGAAGACATGAGAATACTGGCGTTTGGCGATAGCCTGACCAGTGGCGTAGGGGGTTCTGGGACGAATTATCCGGAACAGCTTTCAATGTGGCTGCGTGTCGAGGTCATCAATGCTGGCGGGAATGGAGAAACCAGTGAAGATGGACTGCGTCGCTTGTCGCCAGCGCTGCGCAAATGGCAACCTCATCTGCTCATTCTATGCCTTGGTCTCAATGACGCCGCCAACGGAATCGATCCGGAACAGACGCGACGCAACCTGATCGAAATGTTGCAGATTGCCCGGGAGCATCAGGTCCCCAGTCTGGTCTTGGCACTACCGGCTCATGCCAGCGCTGTTGCTGATCCGCTGTATGCCAGCGCCGCGAAAGCTGGCAAAGCGTCCATCGATGATTTTTCAATGGTCAGCGTGCTCTCAAATCCAGCGCTGAAAGCCGGCCTGGTTCACGCCAACAGGGAAGGCTACAAGCAGTTGGCGCTAAGCCTGGCCGAACGTCTGCGAGAGACATGGCCATTGTTGGAGGCAAGGAGGCACCCATAGTCTTTGCAGGCGCAATGCGGGCCCGGTTTGCACAGGTAGACAGGCCACTTGCACTACGGAACAAGCGCGCTTCCCTCAGCTCCAGATAATCAGGTTCACACAGGAGAGTCGAACGCAGGCAGTGCTGTTTGAAGGCACTTAACTGCTCAAGGCTTTGCATACCCAGCGTCGATCAGGAGCGCATTAGCATGAACACCCCAGTACTGCCCGGTTTGTCCGGCGGCCAGATTGTTGAGCTTCAACACTTCATCGGTGGAAAATCATGCGCATCGTCGGACGGCGAAACCTTGCAAATTTTCAGCCCGGTGTCGGAGCAGATAATTGCAAGCTCAGCCAGAGGAACGCTCGATGACGTCAACCTCGCCGTCTGTGCAGCGCGCGCCCAGTTTGATGGCGGACCCTGGCGCAAGCTCAGCGGCGCTCAGCGCGGCGTACTGATCAGCAAGCTCGCAGATCTGGTTGAGCGCGACGCCGAGCAACTTGCAGACATGGATGCAGGATGTATTGGCCGTGTGCCTATTGAGCCGCGGCTACTCGACTTGCCCAATGCCATTGAAACCTTACGCCATTCAGCAGGCTGGGCAGACAAGATTGAGGGTCGCACCATCCCGACGTCTGGGTATATGGGGCAGCCAAGCCTGTCTTATACCCTGCGCGAACCGGTTGGCGTCGTGGCCGCGATTGTTCCATGGAACACGCCGCTCATGATCACCTGCTGGAAGCTGGGCCCCTTGCTTGCGGCTGGTTGTACGGTGGTAATCAAACCTTCGGAGGAGACGCCGCTGTCTGCCTTACGTCTGGCAAAACTCTGTCAGGAAGCGGGCATACCCGACGGTGTAGTCAATGTGGTCACCGGTACAGGCAACGTGGTTGGCAAGGCACTTTGCGAACATCCCGGAATTGACAAGGTCACCTTCACCGGGAGCCCGGAAGTCGGCCGCGAAATTCAACGAACAGCGGGTCCGCTCTTCAAACGGATCTCGCTCGAGCTTGGTGGCAAGAGCCCGCAGATCATTTTCGATGATGCCAACCTGGCGGCGGCTGCGCAGGGCTGCGCCATGGGCGTGTTCTTCAATCAAGGGCAGATTTGTGCTGCAGGAACACGAATTCTGGTACACCGCGACATTGCCAGTCAGTTTGCGCAGATGCTTGCCGGCGCCGCAAAAAGTGTGAAAGTAGGCAACCCCCTGGAAGAGGGCGTGCAGATGGGGCCGGTGGCGAAGAAGGGACAGTTCGAGCGTGTTAACCGATACATTCGGCAGGGCATTGCTGATGGGGCGACTGTTCTCGCTGGCGGCGAAACTCAGCATCAGACAGGCTGGTTTGTCCAGCCAACCATCTTTGCAGACGCCAACAACGACATGAGCATTGCTCAGGACGAAATTTTCGGGCCCGTCGCCACTGTCATTTCGTTTGATGACGAGGAAGAAGCAATCCGAATTGCCAACCATTCCAGGTACGGACTGGCTGCAACTGTCTGGACGACCGACAGCGCTCGGGCACATCGGGTGGCGGGCAAACTTTGCGCAGGCGCTGTAGGCATCAATTGCTGGGCACCCATTGACGCGCGACTTCCCTGGGGCGGCTTCAAGACCAGTGGCCTTGGTCGTGAGTGCGGTCTATCAGGCGTCCTTTCCTACACGGAGGAAAAGGTCATCACGGTCCTGACCTGAGCACTTTGCGCATCAGGACGCTGTTCGGTTTGCGTTGACAAAGTAGTCAATGAAGCTGCGTGCACGCTGCGACAGAAAACGCGTCTGCGGATAAACGATATTGATCGGAACAGGGATGGGGTAGTAGTCCTGCAGTAGCCATTTTACTTTCCCGGTGCGGATCTCATCTTCGATGGCCCAGTCGGGAATCATGGCGATGCCCCGGTGCGCCAGCACCAACGCAGCCAGTGCATCCGGGTCGTTCACGCGCACCGGTCCCTTGACCTCTACCGCGTGCCGGCCCGTTTCGGACTCAAACTCCCAGCGCGTCCAGCGGGTGCTGCTCGCATATAGGACGCAGCTGTGTGAGGCCAGATCGCCCGGCACCTCGGGCCAACCGTTGATTTCCAGATACTCAGGAGAAGCGACGAGCATCTGCTCTGAGATCCCGATGGGACGCGCCATCAGCGTGCTAGCTGCGAGGTGGCCAATCCTCACGCCAAGTTCCAAGCCTTCTTCCACGAGATCGACGATCTCATCTGTCAGGTGAATGTCCAGCTCAACCTCCGGAAACTCCGCCATGAAACGATCAAGCTTGGGGATTATTTTTCGTTGAGCGTATGAGCTAGGCATCGTCACCCGCAAAGTTCCGCTCGCCACTGCTTTCTTCCCAGAAGACGCTTTGAGGTGTTCCACCGCATCCAGAAGCTGGCGCACATGCTCATACAGCTTCAAGGCCTCCGCTGTGGGCTGGAGCCGACGCGTGGTTCTGGCAAACAACTGCACACCCAAACTACTTTCCAGAGCGGCGATCTGCTTGCTCACGCCAGATTGGGATATGCCCATCTCCCGAGCCACAGCGGAAAAGCTACCGGCCTCAAAAGTTCTCACAAACGCGGTGTAGGCTTGGAGGGCGTCCATTCATTCAGTCCAAATTGGAATAGGAATTAGTCTATTCGGAAGGTGCCCGATTGCGGGGTCAACGAGCACTATATGATACATAATATGACTGCATATCATAAAAAGTGATGAGTAACGGCCGGTGAGCAAATCTATCGGAATACTGGGAGCAGGTACGGCAGGGCTTCACCTGGGTCTTTACCTGCGTCAACAAGGTGTCGACGTCACCATCTTCACTGACCGAGAGCCCAAAGATTACGCCGGCATGCGATTGCTCAACACTGTGGCTCACCACGCCGTCACCATCAGGCATGAACGTGCATTGGGTGTCGATCACTGGAATGACCAGGAGCATGGTTATTTTGGACACCATTACTTCGTCGGGATACCGAAAAAGCCCATCCGATTCTACGGGGAATACAACGCGCCCAGCCGGGCTGTCGACTACAGGATCTACCAGCCTTTGTTGATGGAGGATTTTCTGAAACGCGGAGGCAAGATTGAATACCGCGATATAAGAGGTGCAGATGTCTCTCCGATCAGCTCACGGTTTGACCTGATCGCCGTTTGCACGGGCAAAGGCTCTTTAGGGCAAATGTTCCAGCATGAGCCCGCGCATTCGCCATTTGATCGCCCGCAGCGCGCTTTGTGCGTGGGCATATTCAAGGGCATTCACCAGAGACCGCGACGGGCAGTAACCATGCACTTTGCGCCTGGTGTCGGCGAGATCATTGAAATTCCGACTATCACATTCAGTGGAATGCAGACCGCGCTGGTCATCGAGAATCTCGCAGGAGGAGATACAGAAATACTAGCGAGGGCCAAATATGCAGAGAATCCAAAAGCATTTCTGAAGCTGCTGCTAGAGAAACTGCGCAGGCACTATCCGGACTGCGCGGAACGAATTGACGAGAGTGAGTTCGATCTCGCCAATAGCCCACTCGACATACTGCAGGGTGGCGTGACGCCTACGGTAAGAAAATCTCACGTGGTGCTGGACAACGGCAAAGTTGCAGTCGCCCTAGGCGACGTGCAATCAGTATTGGACCCATTGCTCGGGCAGGGCGCCAACATGGCCTCGTTCGCTGCACAAATTCTCGGAGAGGAGATTGTGCGACATGAGGTTTACGACGCGCGTTTCGTCGAAGGCGTCGATCTTCGACGGCAAGACCGCATTTTGTCGGCATCGCGATGGACCAACTTCATGTTGAGAACGCTGAGTGCCATGCCAGAAGAATTTCAGCGGTTTGTCACCCAACTGAGCGAGAACCGTAGCTTGAGTGATGCGTTCACCGATAACTTCAATTTCCCGGAAAGACAGTGGGATTGCTTTGCCAGTCCGGAACGCATGACGCACTGGCTTGAATCGCTCATGGAGAACGCTTCGAACAAGAAGCGTGTAGAAACCTTGTCCCGAGCCGCCTGATCGCAATGAACCGGGACACTTCCTTAATGCCAGGTCGGTTCAATCGGCAGGATTGGGTGGAAGGTTCGCCTGGGGAAGTGAGCCTTGAGCCCACACCGGAACAAGCACAGTTCAAAAAATCTATTTCCTGTTTCGCCACTGGCGTCGTCGTGCTCAGCTGTGAGGACGATGAAGGCGTTATCCACGGGATGACAGCGAACAGCTTTGTATCCGTCAGCTGGCAACCACTGACAGTGCTGGTTTCGCTCCGCCCTGGGAAAGGCAGCCGCATCTTGTCCCGCCGCGGGCGCTATGGCGCCAGCATTCTGGACCATGACCAGCAGGAGCTTACGACTCATTTCAGCAGCAAGCCTGCTTCATCCAGGTCGGAAGCGTTCATTGCGCGCGGCAGAGTGCCCGCACTACGAGAATGCCTGGCCTGGTTTGAATGCGAGATTGTGGAGCGGGTGCAGGTTCACGACCACACCATGTATGTGTCTCACGTGAAGTCTTGCGGGAACAGACAGGGAGCGCCGTTGATGTTCTATGCAAGTCAGTACCACAAGGCCGTGGCTGCGACATAGCGCACGAATACAGAATCAGTTTCAGACAATCTAGTTAAAAAAGAGAACTTCAAGGAGAAAAAGATGAACAACCAATTACAAAAAACAATGGCCGGGCATGGGGTGCTGATGATCTTCTCAACGCTGGCGATGGGCGTAGGGCTATGGATGCACCTCGTTGGTGGATTCGAAATTGTGCCCGGATACATCCTGCATTTTGATGTTCCTGGAACGCCCGAGGGTTGGCGAAAGGCGCACACTGGGCCTGCGATGAACGGAATGATGGTCATCGCAGTTGCATTTGTCTTGCCCTTGCTTGACTTCAGTGCAAAGGCCGCAGCGCGTTTGGGTTGGATCATCATCCTCGAAGGTTGGGCCAATGTCTGTTTCTATTTCTTTGGCAATTTCACCCCGAATCGAGGCCTGAGTTTCGGTGATAACAAATACGGTGAAGGCGACATCTTCAGCACCTTGGCACTCGCGCCTGCCTACTTCTTTGCTGCGCTGGCGCTTGTAGCACTCTTCATCATCGGCTGGAGGGCTCTGAGAATTGCTTCCGGCAACCATGTCGTCAACAAAAGCGAAGCCCCAGCATAGTTGTCGCATGAAAGTTTTGCCCGGCGCTCGGTCTATCTGACTCAGACTTTTGGCAGATCGAGCGCCGGACACAGCATCAAATACAACGTCCACTGATCTTTCCGTAGGACGTCGAAATCGAGTAGTCAGGAGGAGTATAAGCATGGCAGCCACACAGTTGGCGGCGAAAGCCGCGACGCTTTTCTCAGGCGCCCTTGATCTGAATCCAATGGTTTGTGAAACCGTACATGGCTTCGCGCCATGGAAGGATTTTGTACACGATCATTTCCCCTGGCTGGAACATCGCAACAACAGTCTTGGTGATTTTCAGGCTCAAGTCAGTGCCTATCGCACTGGAATTGGCGCTTTGACCACGATCTGTGCCGATGCCAGTGAAGTCATACGAACGCGCCATCTAGCGGAGGCCACAGAGGAAGGCTTTATCAAGCTCATGTGGCAAATGTCCGGCAAGCTCCAGATTGAACAAGACGAAAGACAGTGCAGCCTGGCACCTGGGCAGGCAGCCGTGCTGGATACCGCGCGCCCATATCGCATCTCTCTTTCTGAAGGTGCCCATTTTGCAGTCCTGATGCTGCCGCATGACAGTTGCCCTGGTTGGCAACGAATCAGCCAGAAAATATGTGGTGCACGAATTGGTCAGACGCCCTCTATTCGGGCTGCGCTGGGCGCGCTAATGGCACTGTCGGGGACGCCCAGCTCCTCAGACGCGGTCTGCAACGAAACCGTGATACAGGCGGTGCAGCAGATGCTGTCATCCTCCTTGCATCACACAGCAAGCGAACTTGGCATTGATACCAATGCTAATCCCAAGCTTGAGCGCGCTCAGCGGCACATTGAACAGAACATCGGCAACCCCGGTCTCGATGCGAACGATCTTGCATCTGCTTTGTGCATGTCCCGCCGCTCTTTGTATCTGATGTTCAAGCAGTATCAAATCACTCCGGGCAAGATGATTCACGACATCCGCCTGGAACAGATTCGCCAAGTCCTGGAACAAGAAGAGCATCGCCACCGGAAAATCACGGATATCGCTCTGGACGCTGGATTCGGCGATTACGCCACGTTCAGTCGACTCTTCAAGAAGCGTTTTGGAGTCACCCCAAGCGAATATCGACTCCGGATGAAGGCAAGCCATCACTGAGTGCTTTAACTCGCTTCCTCATTGCGCATAGGGGAGTGTTGAAGAGCTTTCCTATGCCGCTATACAAGTAGAGATCGGTATCGCATTGGAAGACCGAACTCATGCACAGGCTTGTTCGTAATTTGAACTGAACCCTGAGGCAACCAGCCGATTTCTGATCTGAGGCCAGATTGGAACAAGGCTTGATGGGGCACCAGGACACAAGTCGTTTTCACTAGAAGCGCCAAATTCGTTGTGCATGCGCAAGGCTTTGGTCCTGAGCTGTTGCAAGGAAATGCTTTGCGCGGACCGGATAGATCAATCCATGCACGATCCGATCATCGGATTGCACTGATCAACAAGCGCCAAGACTGCCACTGACCGACATTATCACTGCAGCTAAGCAGATCAAGCCTGCAAATACAGCGGCGATAGAAAGCGCGCTGAAAACGAAAGTGGGGTGGCCGCTACCGCAGGCAGCAATTGGCGTCTGGTGACACTTCCTAATGAAACGGAGGCACAGATGGAACAGGAGATTCCGCAGATGCAAATTCAAATTCCGCAAAGGTCAATCCAGGCCTTCTGAACTCAGTTCAATCCTGACTGCCGATCAATACTCAAAAAGAACAATGGATACATTTCGTTTCAGACTCGCACGCTGGATTATTGGCCACAGGGCTGGCGTTGCGCTGTTCTTCCTGGCGGTCACCGTCTTTTTCGCTTGCGGCTTACCGCGAGTCGATATCCGAACCATTTTTGGCGACCTTCTGCCTGCTGATGATCCTTTTGTGCAGACCTACGCCGATCACCCCAACTTCGGCAATCCCTTGACCGTAACCATCATGGTCAAGCGGACCGATGGGCAGAAAATTTATAACCACGACACTCTGCAAAAGGTCTGGGACCTGACGCGCAACCTCGATCTGATCGAAGGAATTGACCACGATCGTCTGGTCTCCATCACGACTGAAAAAGCGAACTACGCCGAGGCCACTGCCTTCGGCATCGAGATGCAGCCGTTGATGGGCAATTACGTTCCGAAGAACCCTCAAGAACTGAAGGACCTGGAAAGAAAGGTAGAGCGCTCACCCATGGCGCGAACGTTCATGGTCTCGAAAGACGAGACGGCGACATTGATACGAGCCGCCTTTCTCGAAGACGCTTTGGATTACGGAAAAGTCTTTACTGCAGTGCAGGAATTGTCTCACGGCGCGGAGGACGAGAATCACATCGTGCGCGTGGTGGGCCAACCCATTCTGACAGGCTGGGTGTACAAGCTTCAGGCTCAGACCTACACAATTTTCGGTGTGACCCTGGCATTGCTTGTGGCTGCGCTGATTTTCTACATGCGCAACGTTACGGGTGTCACAGTGCCGGTCGTCTGCAGCACAGTGGCAGCCATCTGGGGTTTTGGTCTCGTTGGCTGGCTCAAGTCTCCAATC